>PVBE010984296.1_pt1 | contig 23209 bp, 20 predicted proteins | sample 1631181 | NCBI WGS metagenome assembly PVBE01 (sample SAMN08397723, study PRJNA350692) | Marine metagenome, whole genome shotgun sequencing project. | isolation source: water | place: Pacific Ocean | collected 2012-04 | reverse complement strand
AGCCCCTCACCGGGCGGGCGCCTCCGCGCCCTTGGCCTCCGCCCCCCATCCGGGGGGCGGCTTAGTGCCGCCGATACCAAGTGTGTACTTTTTCTGCTTTGTCTTATTGTGCAACGGGAGCGACCGCGACCCGCCGCTACTGCGGCGCGCCCGCGCAGGCAGCGGACCAAAGGTCCGCCGCCGTGAGCGACAAAAAGCCAACGGGAGCGACCGCGACCCGCCGCACCTGCGGCGCGCCCGCGCAGGCAGCGGACCGCAGGTCCGCCGCCGTGAGCGACAAAAAGCCAACGGGAGCCACCGCGACCCGCCGCACCTGCGGCGCGCCCGCGCAGGCAGCGGATCGCAGGTGCGCCGCCGTGAGCGACAAAAGCTCAAGTGCTGATCGGCACGCCGGCGATCTTCTTCGAGGTGCGGATACCCAGCGAGCTCTTGACATGGGCGACGTTGGGGGCTGCCGTCAGTTCGGTGGTGAGGAAGGTCTGGTAGCTGTCCCAGTCCTCGGCCGTGACTTTGAGCAGGAAATCGTACTCACCCGCCAGCATGTGGCATTCACGCACCAAGGGCCAGCTCTCCGCCAATTCCTCGAAAGCCAGGAGATCGGGCTCGGCTTGGCTGTCGAGTCCGACCAGGGCAAAGGCCGTGACGCCGAAGCCCAGCGCCTCGGCATTAACCTCGGCGTGATAGCCGCTGATGTATCCGGCTTCCTCCAGCGCCCGCACCCGGCGCAGGCAGGGCGGCGCCGAGATACCGACGCCCTTGGCCAGTTTGACGTTGGTGATGCGGCCATCTTCCTGCAGGATCCTCAGAATCCCGCGGTCGATGGCATCTAGTTTGACTTTCGGCATTCGGCCTCGCGGGCGGGGTCGCCGTGCCTCTCGGTCGTCCCGCGCTCAATAATTTTATTTCACGGCGGTCACAATATTATTACCGATCGACAAAGCCAAGAGGTCAACGCACATCGGGGATCATGATAGCGAACGCTCCATCCAAACTTCCGCGCCTCTGCTGGGTCGTCACTGACGGCAGCGCCGGCAATGAAACCCCCGCTCTGGGCCTGGCCCAGGCGGTCGGCCTGGAGACCGAGGTCAAGCGCTTGCGCCCGCGCCGGCCCTGGACCTGGCTGCCAGGCAACCTGTGGCCGTTGCCCTTTGCCGCCCTGGGTCCCGACAGCGATACCCTGGTGCCGCCCTGGCCCGACCTGGTGATCACCTGCGGCCGGCGCAGCGTACCTTACAGCCTGGCCATCCGGCGGGCCGGCGCGCGCTGCAACGTGCATATCCAGAACCCGCGCATCGGGCTCAAGCATTTCGACCTGGTGGCGGCACCGCGGCACGACCGTCTGGCCGGCGCCAATGTCGTTGTCACCAAAGGCTCGCTGCACCGCTTGACCGCTCCGCTACTGGCCGCCGAAGCGGCCCGCCTGGAGGGCAAATTCAGGCACTTGCCGCGCCCCTTGGTGGCAGTGCTGGTCGGTGGCACGAATAGTTGCTACCGCCTGACAGCGGCCGCCACCGCTGAACTGGCTGCCGGCCTGGGGGCGCTCTGTGAGGCCGGCGCCGGCCTCGTCGTGACCACCTCGCGGCGCACCGGGGCGGCCAACGAAGCGGCGCTACGCCAGGCCCTCGCGGACCAGCCGGCCCTGATCTGGGACGGCCGGGAGCCCAATCCCTACTTCGCCTACCTGGGGCTGGCCGACGCCATCGTGGTAACCGCCGATTCGGTGAACATGGTGTCGGAGGCGGCCAGCACCGGCAAACCGGTCCACGTCTTCGAGCTCGAAGGCGGATTTCTTAAGTTCCGCGCCAGCAAGTTCCGCGCCTTTCACGACATGATGCGCCAAGACGGCATCACCCGCCCCTTCGCCGGGCGCCTGGAGAGCTGGAGTTACGATCCTCCCGATGACACCGCATTGGTGGCGGCTGAGGTCAAGCGCCGACTGGGTATCTAGGTTATTTCGGCCTGCCCCTCCCTTGCGGCAGCGGGCACGAGGCTATAAATACGATGCCATCAGCGCAGGGCGGGCCCGAGGGAGATAGAGCCATGAATCAGACCCGGCACAGCAAGGTTCTCATCATCGGTTCGGGGCCGGCCGGCTATACGGCGGCGATCTATGCTGCCCGGGCCGGGCTCGAGCCCTTGGTGGTGCGCGGCCTGCAGCCCGGCGGCCAGATGACCATCACGACTGACGTGGAAAATTTCCCCGGCTTTGCCGACGTCATCCAGGGCCCTTGGCTGATGGAACAGATGGAGGCCCAGGCCAGAGCCGTCGGCACCGAAATGATCGAGGACACCGTCGTCGAGGTCGACTTCGCGGCCCAGCCTTTCGTGGCGCTGGGCGATTCGGGGACGCGCTACAGCGGCGACGCCGTGATAATCACCACCGGCGCCCAGGCGCGCTGGCTGGGGCTGGAGAGCGAAGGCCGCTTCCAGGGCTTCGGAGTCTCGGCTTGCGCCACCTGCGACGGTTTCTTTTACCGTGGCAAGGAGGTCGTGGTGGTGGGTGGCGGCAACACCGCGGTCGAGGAGGCGCTCTATCTCACCAATCACGCCGACAAAGTGACGTTGGTGCACCGGCGCGATGAGCTGCGGGCGGAAAAGATCCTGCAACGCCGCCTGCTGGGGCACCAAAAGATTGCTGTGGTTTGGGACAGCGTGGTCGAGGAGATTCTGGGCGACGACGATCCGCCCGGCGTGAGCGGAGTGCGGCTGCAGAACGTCAAGACCGAGGCCCGCCAGGAACTCGCCGTGCATGGCGTCTTCGTGGCCATCGGCCACGCTCCGGCCACCGAGGTCTTCAAGGGCCAGGTCAAGATGGACGAAGAGGGCTACATCGTTACGGCGGCCGATTCGACGGCCACCAGCGTGGCCGGCGTGTTCGCGGCCGGCGACGTCCAGGACAAGCTCTTCCGCCAGGCTGTTACGGCCGCCGGCACCGGCTGCATGGCCGCGCTCGAAGCCGAGAAGTTCGTGGCCGCCAAGGAAGCTGCCGAAATTGCCGCGGCGGCAGAGTAGGTGGCCGGAATCCGGCCATGAACTGGAACAAGATCAAGATCTTCCATGCTGTCGCCGATGCCGGCAGCTTCACCCATGCCGGTGAGCTCTTGAACCTCAGCCAGTCGGCCGTCAGCCGCCAGGTTTCGGCGCTGGAGGAAGACCTCAACGTGCCGCTCTTCCACCGTCATGCCCGTGGCCTCAAGCTGACGGCCCAAGGCGAGACATTGTTCCGCACTGCCCACGATATGTCGGCCCGCATCGCCATGACCGAGGCGCTGCTCACAGAGGCCAAGGAAAAGCCCAGCGGCGAGTTGACCATCTCGGCTACCGTGGGTTTCGGCTCGACCTGGCTGACGCCGCGCATCGGCGAATTCCTCGAGCACTACCCCGACATAAACGTCCACATTGTGGTCACCGACAGGGAGCTCGACCTCTCGATGCGCGAGGCCGACGTCGCCATCCGCATGCGTCTGCCCGTGCAGCCCGATCTGGTACAGCGCAAGTTAACGACCTTCCACCATCACGTTTATGCCGCGCCGGAGTACCTCAAGCGCTTCGGCACGCCGCAAAGGGCCGAGGACTTGGACCACCACCGCCTGATCATCTATGGCGAGGAGGCGCCATCCTACATCGCCAACATCAATTGGCTGATTGCCGCCGGCACCGACGACCCCACCAGCCGGCGGCCGGTGTTGCGCGTCAACAACGTCTACGGCCTGTTGCTGGCGGTTGAGTCGGGCGTCGGCATCGGCGCCATTCCGGACTATATGGTGCGGGGCAACAATCGTATCACACAGATATTGCCGGACCTCGAGGGTCCCACATTCGACACCTATTTCGTTTATCCCGAGGAATTGCGGAATTCACTGAGAATCGAGGTTTTCCGCGACTTTATGATCCGCAAAGTGGCCGAATGGCATTTCTAAGAGGATTCCATATCTAAGCTATGCAAATTTCGCATAGCTGATTTGCACAATATTAGGTAGCCTTTTGCCGCTCTTACCCCCATCTATAGGTCATGGCGGATGCTGCATCGCAGCATTCGTTCGTTCCGGGCGCAACACCCGGAACCGGATCGGCAGTTTTTTTTGGCCGGTCCGATACGTCTCCCAGACGTATTGCCTCCCTGTTGAACTTGCCGGGCTCTTTTGAGTCCGGCTTTTTTTTGCCCAGGCCGTGACTCGTCGAGGATAGAGGGCCAGCCGCCGCAGCGCCGGAATCTGCGGGGAGCGCCAACAACTCTGTCTATTAGAAAATCCTAATATACGATATGGTCGGGATCAGCCCCCGGCATCGGGGCTGCAAACCCGAGAGGAAGTTCATGTTTGAGAATATTTTCACCGCCGCCGCCGCGATGGTCGCTGTCGGCCTCGCTGGAGGAAATTCTACTTCCGCAAGAAATGCCATGGACCGTGCCGCCGGTAATCGCCGCGGAAGGAGCCGGTAATCTCAACCGGCGAAGTCAGACGCAAGATCGTTCTCAGCCACCTAGGTGATTTGATGATCGATTGCGCCGCTTGCCATGAAGTCCATAGCCTGAAAGTCGAATAGGGGGTCACACGATATGGACACGGCGACCATCCGCTTTATCGGCGAGATTAGAACGTCCTACAAAACGGTTGCAGAGTGCCCCGGCCAGGCCCGCCCGAACAACGGTGTTTCCCGGATAATAGTGGACCCGGCAATGGTATCTGCGCTCAAAGGCATTGAGAACAACAGCCGCATCCAAGTTCTTTATTGGTTTGATGAAGCTGACCGCTCTGTCTTGCAGACAGTTCCCAGATGGTCGGAAACCAAAGAGAAATTGGGCGTTTTTGCGCTGCGATCTCCCATGCGTCCAAATCCCATCGCCTTGAGCACCGTGGAACTCCTGAAGGTCGAGGGTAACGAACTGACGGTGAGTGCCCTCGATTGCCGTGACGGCACGCCGTTGCTGGATATCAAGTCATATATCGATCAACCGTGAGGGCCGAAACAGACCCGCGCACTTTTCTCGAAAAAGGGGCGAGGTTTGAGCCCGGCTTTCTTTCGTGCCACCCTGGGCCGGGCAACGGCGGCGCAGGAGCGGAGGTGCGGCATGAAGGCGGTGGTGTTCAAGGCTCCCGACGAGCTCCTGGAAATCGCGGAGGTGGCAGATCCGTTGCCTGAGGAGGGCGAGCTGTTGTTGCGCGTCCGGGCTTCGGGCATTTGCGGCTCGGACCTGCACATGGCCCAAGTGCGCGATCGTGCAGGCGGTATGATGCCCCTGCCCGAAGGCACCATTCTGGGTCACGAATTCGCCGGCGACATCGCCGCAATAGGCGCCGGCGTCGAAGGCTGGCGCGAGGGTGAGCGTATCTGTGCCCTGCCCTATCTTTCCTGTGGCCGTTGCGAGATGTGCCTGAGCGGTCACGGCCACCGTTGCGCCGAGGTCGTGTCCACCGGCCTGGGCAAGCTGGCCGGTGCCTATGCCGAATACGTGCGGGTGGGCGCGGACCAGGCCATGCGGCTGCCGGAGAGCGTCGACTACCGCGCCGGCGCGCTGGTCGAACCGCTGGCCGTCGGCCTGCACGCCGTCGAGGCGGCAGGGCTGCAGCCTGGCGATGCCGTGCTGGTGGTCGGCGCCGGCCCGATTGGTGCCGCGGTCACCATGTGGGCCCGCTTCCTGGGCGCGCGCCAGGTATGCGTCAGCGATCTCTCGCCGGCCCGGGCGGCGGCGGCAGCCGGCTTTGGCGCCACCCGCTGCATCGACGCCAGTTCGGAAAACGTCGTCGCCGCTTGCAAGGAAGCCGCCGGCAGCCGCCCCCAGGTGATCTTCGACTGCGTCGGAGTACCGGGCTCACAACAGCTATGCATGGATTACGCTCCGCTCTACGGCCGCATCGTCGTGGCCGGGGTCTGCATGCAGCCCGACACCACCATTCCGGCCAAGGCCATCACCAAGGAATTGGCGCTGCGCTACGTCTATTGCTACCGCCGCCAGGACTTCGAATTCACTCTCGACATGCTGGCTGCAGGGCGCATCGATCCCACCGCCATGGCCAGCCACTTTGTTGATTTCGAGGGCTTCCCGGCGGCTTTCGAGGAACTGAAAAAACCCGGTGACCAATGCAAGGTGCTGCTTGAGCCCTAGTCGAGTATCAGGATCGATAGGGGCGAAGAAAGCGGCGCATATCGGCCACCAGCTCAGCCCCGCATTCCAGCGCCGTGAAATGGCCGCCCTGGTCCAGGTCGTGGCGGTGGGTGACATTGTACATGCGTTCCAGCCAGCCCTCGGGAGGTAGCGGGAAAAGGTCGTGGGGCGGCAGGCAGAAGCCCGTCGGCACCGTCACGCGCTGACCTTCTCCCAGGCTGACGTCGCCACCGTGGCGCACCGCGTGGTAGATCCAGTTGGCCGTAGCGATGGAGTTGGTGAGCCAATAGAGCGACACGTTGGCAAGCAACTGGTCCATGCTGAAGGGGGGCGGCTGTTCGGCCGGGGCGCCGGGGTGGCCGTGGAATTTCTCGATGATCCAGGCGGCCAGGCCGACCGGCGAATCGGTCAGGCCAAAGTTTAGCGTCTGCGGCTTGGTGCCTTGTATTGCCTGGTATCCGCCTTCGCGCCCGAGCCGCCCCTGGACGCGGCCCACCCAGTCCTTCTCGGCCGCACTGAGGGGTGCCGTTCCGGCACCGCGGTAGGGCGAAAAGCCGATCATGTTGAGGTGGATGGCGATCAGCGATTGGGGCTCCGTGAGCCCCAGCCAAGAGGTCACTACGCTGCCCCAGTCTCCGCCCTGGGCGGCGTATCGCCGGTAGCCCAGCACTTCCGTCATCAAGGTGTGCCAGAGCCCGGCGACGGCGCGCGGGCCGATGGGCTTTTTGGGCTTTGAGGAAAAGCCGTAGCCCGGTAGCGTCGGCACCACCACGTCGAAGCTGTCGATCGCCTCGCCGCCATGGCGTTCAGGGTGGGTTAGCGGCTCCAGAATGTCGATGAATTCGAGAAACGAGCCCGGCCAGCCGTGGCTGAGGAGCAGTGGCATGGGCTTTGGGCCCGAGCCCTTGAGGTGAAGGAAATGAATGTCAAAGGTCTCGCCGTCGGCGGCCGCGATGGGAGCGGTGAATTGATCGAAGCGGTTGAGCCGGGCCTCAATGGCCCGCCAGTCGAAATCCTGCTGCCAATAGGCCACCAGTTTCTTCATGTAGGCCAAGTTGCTGCCATAGAGCCAGCCCGCTTCGACCGGCTCGGCAGGCCAACGGGTAAGGGCCAGGCGCGCCCTCAGGTCATCGAGGGCGGCGTCGGGAATGGCTATGGAGAAAGGCCGGGCGCTCATACAAAAAGCAGCCCGAGGCTGTCAACCGGCGCGGCCGTGGCAGTGCTTGTATTTTTTGCCCGAGCCGCAGGGGCAGGCCGAGTTGCGCGGCACCTTGCCCCAGGTCGTGGGATCCTGGGGATCGGGCTCGCTGGGCCTCGCCGGGGCCAGGACGGCGGCCAACTCGATCTCGGCCATCTGGTCGTCACCGGAAACCGGGTCGAAGTGACTTTCCTGGGTGGCCAATTCGGCCCGGGGATCTGTGCGTTCGGGAATGGGCTGGTCCTGGTCGAGGTGCAGCTCGACGTGGGCCAGCAGCGTCGTCACCTGGTCGCGCAGCCCGGCCAGCGTGGTTTCGAAAAGATCGAAGGCCTCGCGCTTGTATTCGTTGAGGGGATCGCGCTGGCCATAGGCCCTGAGGCCGATACCCTGGCGCAGGTGGTCGAGCGACAGCAGGTGCTCCTTCCAGTGCTGGTCGAGCAACTGCAGCAGCAGATTCTTCTCCACCAGGCGCCACAGCTCGCGGCCATAGTTAGCTGCCTTCTCGGCCATGCGCCGGTCGGCCTCGGCTTGCACGCGCTCTTCTATCTCGGTCTCGGCGACGCCCTCTTCGGCAGCCCATTCTTCGATCGGCAGCTCCAGCCCCAGCACCCGCATGAGATCAGTTTTGAGGCCCTCGACCTGCCACTCTTCGGAATAGGCCTTCTCGGGGATATGGCGCTTGACCAAACCCTCCATGACGTCGTGGCGCATGTCGGCGATGGTCTCGGAGACCTCTTCGGCGCGCATCAGGTCGATGCGCTGCTCGTAGATCACCTTGCGCTGGTCGTTCATCACGTCGTCGAACTTGAGCAGGTTCTTGCGGATGTCGAAGTTGCGTGCCTCGACCTTCTGCTGGGCCTTTTCAAGGGCCTTGTTGATCCAGGGGTGGACGATGGCTTCGCCTTCCTGGAGGCCGAGTTTGCGCAACATCGAGTCCATGCGCTCGGAGCCGAAGATGCGCATCAGATCGTCTTCCAGACTGAGGTAGAACTTGGAGGCCCCGGGGTCGCCTTGACGGCCCGAGCGGCCACGCAACTGGTTGTCGATGCGCCGGCTTTCATGGCGTTCGGTGCCCACTACGTATAGGCCGCCGGCTGCGATGACCTTCTCCTTTTCGGTCGCCGTTTCGGCTGCGATGGTGGCCTGCAGCTCGCCTCGCTGGTCGTCGTCGGCGTCCTCTGGCAATTCGATTCGCAGCCGCATGTCGGGATTGCCACCGAGCTGAATGTCGGTGCCGCGGCCAGCCATGTTGGTGGCGATGGTGATGCCGCCGACGCGACCGGCCTGGGCGATTATCTGCGCCTCCTGCTCGTGATAGCGGGCGTTGAGCACTTTGTGCGGGATCTTGCGCTCTTTGAGGCGGGCCGCCAGTTCCTCCGATTTGTCGATCGAGACGGTGCCGATCAGCATGGGCTGACCGCGTTTCTGGCAGTCCTCGGTCAATTCGATGATGGCCTGGTATTTTTCCCCGGCGGTGCGGTAGACCTCGTCGTCGGCGTCTTCGCGGATGCAGGACAGGTTGGTCGGGGCCTGCACCACTTCGAGCTTGTAGATGTCGGCGAATTCGGCGGCCTCGGTGACGGCGGTGCCGGTCATGCCGGCCAGTTTCTCGTAGAGCCGGAAATAGTTCTGGAAGGTGATCGAGGCCAGGGTCTGGTTTTCCTGCTGCACCGAGACGCCTTCCTTGGCCTCCAGTGCCTGGTGCAGACCCTCGGAATAGCGCCGGCCTTCCATCATGCGGCCGGTGAACTCGTCGATGATGATGACCTTGTTATCTTTGACGATGTAATCGGTGTCGGCGGCAAACAGCTTGTGCGCCCGAAGCGCCTGGTTGACGTGATGGACGACGGAAACGTTGGCGATGTCGTAGAGCCCGCCCTCGGAAAGGAAGCCGCTGTCCTTGAGCAATTCCTCGGCGCTCTCGACGCCGTCGTCGCTCAGCGAAACCGTGCGCGATTTCTCGTCGAGTTCGAAGTTGTCGTCGCCGAGCTTGGGGATGATCCGATCGATCTGGTGGTAAAGCTCGGAGCTGTCCTCGGCCGGGCCGGAGATGATCAGCGGCGTGCGCGCCTCGTCGATCAGGATCGAATCGACCTCGTCGACAATGGCGAAGCCGAAGTCGCGCTGTACCATGTCCTCGAGGGCAAACTTCATGTTGTCGCGCAGATAATCGAAGCCGAACTCGTTGTTGGTGCCGTAGGTGACGTCGGCGCCATAAGCTACGCGGCGTTCGTCATCGTCGAGGCCGTGCACGATGCAGCCGACGCTGAGGCCGAGGAAGCTGTAGATCTCGCCCATCCATTCGGCGTCGCGCTGGGCCAGGTAGTCGTTGACCGTGACCAGATGAACGCCGCGGCCGGCCAGGGCGTTGAGGTAGATGGGCAGCGTAGACACCAGGGTCTTGCCCTCGCCGGTGGCCATCTCGGCGATGCGGCCCTGATGCAGCACCATGCCGCCCATCAACTGGACGTCGAAGTGGCGCTGCCCCAGCGTGCGTTTGGAGGCCTCGCGCACCGTGGCAAAGGCTTCGACCAGCAGGTCGTCGAGGCTTTCGCCGGCTTCCAGGCGTTCCTTGAACCAATCGGTGCGGGCCCGGAGTTCGAAGTCCTTGAGTCCCTCGAGCTCGGCCTCCAGAGCATTGATCTCGGCTACCGGCTCTTCGAGCTCGCGCAGCACGCGGTCGTTGGCAGTACCAAAGATTTTTCTCGCCAGCGCACCGATCATGCGAAGCCTCGGGGAAAGTGGAAAAAACCGGCGCCGCGGCCGACCGACCTGAGACATAAGGGCAGGGCATGGCGGTGTCAACGACGCGAAAATTCCTGGCCAACCAGCGCCTTGTCGGCAGGTTCCGGGCTGTATAGTAAAGAGCGGCCGGAGGCAACCAAACGGAGAACCGCCATGGCAGGCAAAACCAGGCGCAAAGGCGCCAAATCCAATGCCGCAACGGCGGCCAGGTCGCCGCTGGCGCCGGCCCGCTTTGCCGGCCTGCCCGAGATTGCCGGCCTCAGACTGGCGGCCGCCAGCGCTGCAATACGGAACCCTGGGCGCAGCCCCGGCCGCAAGGACGTCATGTTGGCCGAACTGGCCCCCGGCACCACCGTGGCCGGCGTTTTCACGCGTTCGCAAACCGCCAGCGCTCCGGTCGACTGGTGCCGGGACGCGGTTCGCGGCGGCAAGGCCCGGGCGCTGCTGGTCAATGCCGGCAACGCCAACGCCTTCACCGGAGCAGCCGGGCTGGCGGCGGTCGAGCGCACGGCCCGGGCGGCGGCCCAGGCGGTGGGCTGCAGGCCGGGTCAGGTGTTCGTCGCCTCGACCGGCGTAATCGGCGAGAAGCTGCCGGACCAGCGCATCACCCGGGTATTGGGGGGGCTTGGGAGCCGCCTCAGGCCGGGCGCCTGGAAGCCGGCCGCCGAGGCCATCATGACCACCGACACCTTCCCCAAGGGCGCCAGCCGTCAGGCCGAGATCGGCGGCCAACGCGTCACCATCGCCGGCATCGCCAAGGGCTCGGGCATGATCGCCCCCGACATGGCCACCATGCTGGCCTTCGTTTTTACCGACGCCCGCTTGCCGTCGGCCGTGCTCAAGCGCTGCCTGGTGGCGGCCAACGCACGCTCCTTCAACGCCATCAGCGTCGACAGCGACACCTCGACCTCGGATACGGTGTTGCTGTTCGCCACCGCCAAGGGGCCACGCCACCGTGCCGTCAAATCCGCCGGCGATGCCCACCTCAAGGATTTCCGGGCCAAGCTGGGCGAGGTCTTGACGGAGCTCGCGCAGCAGATCGTGCGTGACGGCGAGGGCGCCAGCAAGTTCGTCACGGTCAACGTGCGCGGTGCCGAATCCGCCCGGGCGGCGCGGCAAATAGGCCTCTCCATTGCCAATTCACCTCTGGTCAAGACCGCCATAGCCGGCTGCGATCCCAATTGGGGCCGCATCGTCATGGCCGTCGGCAAGTCGGGCGAGAAGGCAGACCGCGATCGCCTGGGTATCGCCATCGGCGGCACCGAGATTGCGCGGCAGGGCTTGGTCATACCGGACTACGACGAGACCCCGGTGGCGGCCTACATGAAGGGTGACGAGATCGACATCAGCGTCGACGTCGGCGTCGGCCGCGGCCGTTTCACGGTCTGGACCTGCGATCTCACGCACGGCTATATCTCGATCAATGCGGACTATCGTTCGTGAGCGCCAAGCCCGCAAAGCCCATCGTGCTGGTCGTCGCCGCTGCCCTGGTCGACCCCGACGACCGGGTGCTGGTGGCGCGCCGCCCGGCGGGCAAGGCCATGGCCGGGCTGTGGGAATTTCCCGGCGGCAAGCTGGCGGACGGTGAAACGCCGGAAGAGGCATTGATCCGCGAGCTCAAGGAGGAGCTCGCCATCGACGTCACGGAATCCTGCCTCGCCCCCTTCACCTTCGCCTCACATGAGTACGAAGACTTCCACCTTTTGATGCCGCTATACGTCTGCCGCGTTTGGCAGGGCACGCCCCACGCCCGCGAGGGCCAGGAACTCAAATGGTTGCGTCCCCGCAGCCTCGTCGATTACCAAATGCCGCCGGCCGACAAACCCCTGGTCGCCATGCTGCGGGATTTTTTGTAAGGCACTCCGGGATTAGAAATCGTAGCCGGGACGCCGACAGCCTTTCCGTTCAGCTGTCGCCTTGGGCCTCTATTACGGCGTCCATCAGCTCGATTTGCTCCTTGAGGTGAGTGAAGCGCGCGAAGGCGGATTTTTCCGAAAACCTCATGTCGACTGCCGACGAATCACCCTCGAGTATCCAGGCCTCGATGCGCCGCATGGTGGTGGTGCCGGCCTGCTGGCCCTCCTGTTCCAGCGTCGGTTCGCCATAGATGCGCCGGGCTTCCTGGCGCACCGCCGGCCAGGCGCGCTCGCGGCCCGTCAACTCCAGGACCAGGCGGAACAGGCGGCCCTTGTAAAATCCGGCGCAGACGGAGATTTCGCCCTCACCGATGGTCAGCTTAAAGTTCTTCACTTTGAAGAGCTTGCGGATCGGCCTCATAAAAGGCCAGGCCCGCGGCTTGGCAATGCGCCGGCCGCGGCTGCCGGTGACCTCGTCCCAGCCCTCGGCGACGTAACGCAGCTGATAGAGGTGTCTTTTGCAGGACGCACTTGGCAAGGCCTTCTTGTAGGGGATTTGCTTGACGGTCATGCCGAAGGCGAACTTGAAGACCGCCGTGTCGCCTTGCGCCGAGGCCAGTGAAGCAGCCAGTAACAAAGCCAAAAGAGCGGTTGAAAAGAACGCTCGAAGGCCCAACGACGATAGGTTTTGCATGGCTCTCTCCAGGTCCGAATTCCTGAGGGCTGTTTAATCCTGCAGCCCTGATTTTACCGATTTGCGCGGCTCGATCCAGCATAACGAGCAGTTGCGTTCCATGGCAAGGATCGCTATCTCAGATTTCGTCATCGCCCAGTGCTTCAGCCAGGCTGGCCGTGGCGCTGCCGGGCCGGGCCGGCTGAGGTTGCGAGCGGTGCGGCGCCCAGGCCGTCAAAGTGATGATCTGGAAGCGCGCCGGCAGGCGACCGTCGGGGTCGGCGAAATTTTGGCGATAGAGCTCGGCGGCGCGCCCGAGTAGGCGCCGTGGCGTGAAATTTCGCTGCCGCCCGGCCAGGGCATTGCTCTCACCCATGCCGCGCAGGTCGCGCATCAGGCTGAGCGCGTCGCCATAACTGACGCATAGGCTGTCGACGTCGGCCACCGGCAGGGCAAATCCGGCCCGGGTCAAGAGGTCGCCGGCGTCGCGCACGTCGGCGAAGGGCGAAATGCGCGGGCTGGCGCCACCGCTGAGTTCGCTCTCGGCTTCGACCAAGACGCTACGTAGTTCGCACAACGTGTCGCCGCCCAAGAGCGCCGCCAGAAACAGACCGTCGGGTTTGAGGCAGCGGCGGATCTGCGCCAGCGTGCCCGGCAGGTCGTTGACCCAGTGCAGCGCCAGGCCGCTGACCACCAAATCGAACGAGGCCTCGGCAAAGGGCAGCAGCTCCTCGTCAGCCACCAGATCGAGGCCGCTGCCGTGATGACGGGCGGCGGCGATCTGGGCCGCCGAGAGATCGCAGCGCACAATACTCTCGATGCCGTTCTGGCCGGCGATGGTGCGGCCCAGCGTACCGTTCAGGCATCCCAGGTCGAGGGCGCGGGGAAAGCGGCGGGTAACGTCGCCCAATCGTTCGCCGAGGCGCTCGGCAACCTCGCGGGTCAGGAAATCGTATTCCGCGAAGCCGGCTGCGGCGCGGTCGCGATGCACCCGCACGGCGCGGCGGTCGAAGATGACGACGTCATCGGACATGCCGGGCATATGGCATTCTTGGCCTTCGCCGGCAAGGTCCAGCTGATTTTACTCGCTGCCGCCCGGCCAGCTTAGATGCAACTTATGGCTGCTACGCTACTCTCGCGGGCCTCGCGGTTTCTGCTGCCGGCGCTCGATATCGTCCTGCCGCCACGCTGCCTGGCCTGTCGCAGTACCGTCGACGGTCAGGGCCAGTTGTGCGCGGCCTGCTGGCGCCAACTCACCTTCCTCGATGACCCTATGTGCGCGATTTGCGGCTTTCCCTTTGCCTATGAGCAGGGGCCCGATGCGCTCTGCGGTAGCTGTGTGCGCGAGGCGCCGGAGTTCGCCGCCGCCCGGGCGGCACTGCGCTATGACGAGGCCAGCCGGGGCCTGATCCTGGCGCTGAAGCACGGCGACCGCACCGACTTGGCGCCCAGCCTGGGGCGTTGGCTGGCCCGCGCTGGGGCGGCCCTGCTGGAAGGGGCCGATGTGCTGGTGCCGGTGCCGCTGCACCGCCGCCGCTTGTTCGCCCGGCGCTACAACCAGGCCGCCCTGGTGGCCGAGGCGCTGGGCCGGGCCAGCGGGCTCGAATTGGTGCCCGATTTACTGCGTCGCAAGCGTTCGACACCGCCCCAGGGTGGTCTCAGCCGCAGCGCCCGCTTTCGCAACCTGGAGGGTGCCATCGTGCTGCCGGCCGAGAGCCGCCCAGCCGTCCAGGGCCGTACCGTGGTGCTGGTCGACGACGTCATGACCACCGGCGCCACCGTCCGCACCTGTTCTCAAGTGTTGTTGCGCGGCGGTGCCCGCGAGGTGCGGGTGCTCACCGTGGCCCGGGTTGTTCGGCCCAACAGCGACCCTATATAGTTGCCCGCCGGAGGTGTCGAGATGAACGACGTGGTGATCTACACGACGCCCTACTGCCCATTCTGCTGGCGGGCCAAGGGATTGCTGGAAAAGAAAAGCGTAGATTATGACGAGATCGACGTCAGCACCGATCCTGAGGCCCGGCGCCGCATGATGGAGCGGGCCGGCGGCCACACGGTGCCGCAGATCTTCATCGGCGAGCGCCACGTCGGCGGCTGCGACGAGCTATACGAGCTCGACTTCGATGGCGAGCTAGACACCCTATTGGGAGCAAGTGCATGACCAGCCTGAAAGTCGCTTGCGTGCAACTCAACACCGGCGCCGATATGGCCGCCAACCTGGCTGCCGTCGGCGATCTTGTGCGCCGCGCACGGGACGACGGCGCCGACCTCATCACGCTGCCGGAAAATACCGCCATGATGGCTGAAAGTGCGGCCGACTTGCGGGCCAGCGCCGTGCCCGAGGCCGAGCACCCGGCTGTCGCCGCCTGCGCCGAGCTGGCGCGCCAAACCGGCGCCTGGCTGTTGGCCGGTACGCTGGGCGTACGCTCGGCCGACGGCCGCGTGGCGCCGCGCTCGTTTCTCTTCGACGGCCAGGGCGAAATCCAAGCGCGCTACGACAAGATCCACATGTTCGACGTCGACTTGCCAGAGGGCGAGGTGCACCGAGAGTCCAAGACCTTCGAACCCGGCGACCGGGCCGTATTGGCGGCCACGCCCTGGGGCTTGATGGGCCTGACGGTCTGCTACGACGTGCGGTTCCCCTATCTCTATCGGGCTTTGGCCCATGCCGGAGCACGGCTGTTGACGGTGCCGGCAGCCTTCACCCGGGTCTCGGGCGAGGCCCACTGGCACACACTCTTGCGTGCCCGGGCCATCGAGACCGGTCGTTTCGTGGTAGCCCCGGCCCAATGCGGCCGGCACCCGCGCAAGCGCCAGACTTACGGCCATTCGCTGATCGTCGATCCCTGGGGTCGGGTGCTGGCGGAGGCCGGCCAGGAGGTTGGCGTGATCAGCGCCGAAATCGACCTGGCGGCCTGCGATGAAGCTCGCACCATGATTCCGGCGCTCAGCCACGACCGCCGCTTCGAAGGCCCCGAATTGCCGGTAATCGGCGCCGACCGCGCGCGCGGGTAGCGCACTACGATTTTGGGCCGTGGCGCTCATATTGTTATTTCGGCGATAGGGGACGGGGCAGGGAGATAGCGGCCCGGTCCGCCCGTTCGCTGAGGCTTTCGAGAATGCCCGGGTAAAGCTCGACCCCTGCCGCCAGGGCTTGGCGTTTGCGCTCGAGCGCGCGCTGGCCGGGCAGGCGCACGGCGGCGATGCCAGGTGCCGGTGGGTTGGCGCGACAGGCCTGGGCCAGCCAAGTGGTCTGCTGCATGAAGGGTGCCTGGCCGGCGAAGGCCTCGGGGTCGAGCACCTGGACATAGACCGCGGCGCCCCATTCCGAAACCCCGTCGGCCCGGCCAAATCCTGAAAGCCCCTGGGTCAGGGCCTCGATCATCAAGGCCAAGCCGTAGCCCTTGTGGCCGTGGTCGAGACCGCCAGTGGGCTGGATGGAGCCCGCTGGTTCGGCAAACATGACCGCCGGATCGTCGCTGGGCCGGCCTTCGGCATCAAGCAGCCAGGGGTGCTCCAGCCGCCGCCCCTTGGCGTTCAGCCGGGTGCATAGCCCCAGCGTGGTGATGGAGGCCGAGATGTCGATCAGTACGGGCTCGTCTTCCGTCGGAATACCGATGGCGATGGGGTTGGGGGTGTAGAGCTGTCGCCTGCCGCCGAAGGGGGCAACACCGGAATTGGCGGGGTCCGATGAGGCCAGGATGATCATGCGGCCCCGGGCTGTGGCGCGCTCGAGAAAGGCTGCCAAACAAGCGATGTGGTGGCTGCGCCGGAGGCTCAGCGTGCAACTGCCGTATTGGCCCGAACGTTCGACCGCCAGATCGATGGCTCTGGCCGTCAGCCAGACGCCCGAAAGGTAGTGCCCGTCCCATACCACGACGGCGCCGCGGTCACTGACCACCTCGGGCTCACCCTGGCCCCGCATGCCGCCCTCTTCCAGTGCCCCAAGATAACCACCTAGCAGCTGCAGCCCGTGCGTGGTGTGGCCCATCAGGTCGGCCTCGACCAGCAACGGCGCCACCACCTCGGCCTGTTCGGGTTCCATATCAGCGGCCCGGAGGAGCGCCACGGCAAAGCCGATCAGCTCGCTGGCGTCGTAAAGCTCGGTCATGGCTTCGCCCCCCGTAAGAGTACTTAGTTTTGGCTTTGGCCAACAGTGGTCGACCCCGTTTACAATAGTAGGCGTTTTCGCTTTCCAGGGCAGGAGTTCACCGTGTCATCTCTCGATCAATTTCGCGACGAGACTCGCAGTTGGCTCGAGGCCAATTGTCCCGACAGCATGCGCACGCCGATGCCGGAGGAGGAAACCGTGTGGGGCGGGCGCAACCCGGTCTTCGTCAATCCCGATTCCCAGCTCTGGCTCGAACGCATGGCTGAAAAGGGCTGGACGGCGCCGATCTGGCCCAAGGAGTACGGCGGTGGCGGGCTCGACAACAGCGAAGATCGAGTCCTGCAACACGAAATGGCTCGCCTCAAGTGCCGCTCACCGCTCTTCAGCTTCGGCCTCTGGATGCTCGGGCCGGTGTTGCTGGAGGTCGGCAACGAGGCCCACAAACAAGAACACCTCCCGAAGATCGTGGCCGGCCAGATCCGCTGGTGCCAGGGCTATTCCGAACCCGGCGCCGGATCGGACTTGGCGGGTCTGCAGACAAAGGCCGAGGATCGTGGCGACCACTACCTGATCAACGGCCAGAAGGTATGGACCAGTTATGCTGACAAGGCCGACTGGATTTTCTGCCTGGTGCGGACCGACACTGCGAAGAAACACGAAGGCATCAGTTTCCTGCTTTTCGACATGGCGAGTGAGGGCGTCACCACCCGTCCCATCAAGTTGATCAGCGGCTCCTCGCCGTTTTGCGAGACCTTTTTCGATGACGTCCGTGTGCCCAAGGAGAACCTGGTAGGGAAGCTGAACGGCGGCTGGGACATCGCCAAGCGGTTGCTGCAGCACGAGCGCACCATGATTTCGTCCATGGGCATGGGGAGCGCCATCGGCTCGTCTGAGCTCTCCCTCGACGGCTTGGCCAAGGAATACCTCGGCGTCGACAACCGCGGCATCGCCGACGCCGTGCTGCGCGACGAGATCGCCCGCCAGGAGATCAACTCGCGCTGCTTCGCCGCCACCCTGCGCCGGGCCGGCGAGGAGGCCAAGGCGGGCGGTCCGGGCCATACCTCGGCCATGCTCAAGTACTACGGCACCGAGCACAACAAGCGGCGCATGGAGCTGATGATGAAGTGCGTCGGCTTCCAGGGCCTGGGCTGGGAGGGCGAGGGCTTCGACGACGACGAGCTCAACATTACCCGCAGTTGGTTGCGCTCCAAGGGCAACTCGATCGAGGGCGGCACCTCCGAGGTCCAGCTCAACATCATCGCCAAGCGCGTACTTGGTTTGCCGGATTAGTTCGGAGGTCAGGGAAATGGCGTTCGTGCTGAACGAAGAACAGGTCCTGATCAAGGATACGGCGCACAACTTTTTTGCCGATCAGGCGCCGGTTTCGGCGCTCAGGGCTTTGCGAGACGAGGGCGATGAACAGGGCTATTCGCCAGCGCTGTGGCGCGACATGGCGGAGCTCGGCTTTGCCGGCATCCTGGTGGCCGAGGAACACGGCGGCAGTGGACTCGGTTATCTGCCCATGGGACTGGTGTTGGAGGAATCAGGGCGCACTTTGGCCGCGACGCCGTTGCTGGCCACAGCGGTAATCGGCGCAGCGGCGCTGCAATTGGCCGGATCGGCCGAACAGCGGAGCGAATTGCTGCCATCGCTGGCGGGCGGCGAAACGTTGCTGGCGTTGGCCCACGAGGAGGGGCCGCACCACGCTCCCCGCTTCGTGGCGACGCGGGCAGGCGCAGTCGACGGCGGATTCAGAATCAGCGGCGAAAAGAGCTTCGTGCTTGACGGCCACATTGCCGACCAGCTCATCGTGGTGGCCCGCACGGCCGGCGAGCCGGCTGACTACGAGGGCCTGACGCTCTTTCTGGTGCCGGCCCATGCCGCCGGCGTGACGCGCACGCGGACCATGATGGTCGATAGCCGCAACGCCGCCCGTATCGCTTTCGATGAAGTGCATGTCGGACCCGAGGCCGTGCTGGGCGAGGTTGGCGGCGGCGCCGGTTTGCTCGACGATCTGCTTGATCGGGCCCGCATCGCTCTATCGGCTGAGATGCTGGGCAGCGTCCTCGAGGCCTTCGAACGCAGCGTCGAATATCTCAAGGTGCGTGAGCAGTTCGGCGTGCCCATCGGCTCTTTCCAAGCGCTGAAGCACCGCGCAGCGCTGATGTTCAACGAGATCGAGCTTTCGAAATCGATCGTCTTGGAGGGCCTCAGTGCGCTCGATGTGGGCCGCGACGACGTGGCGCTGCTAGCCAGTTGCGCCAAGGCCAAACTTTGCGATGCCTTCGAGCTGGTCTCCAGCGAGGCGGTGCAACTGCATGGCGGCATCGGCATGACCGACGAGGAGGAGATCGGCTTCTTCCTCAAGCGTGCCCGGGTGGCCCAGCGCGCCTTCGGCGACGCCGCCTTCCATCGCGACCGCTTCGCCCGGTTGCAGGAATTCTGAAGCTGCCGACTGAGGTCCCCTCAGGCTGGCACGTCATGGTCAAGCCGGTGGGGCCGGCCTGCAACTACGACTGCGACTACTGCTTCTATACCGCCAAGCGAGCCCTCTATCCCAAGCCGGCCCGGCTGCGCCTGCCGGAGCCGGTGCTGGAGGCCTTTCTGCGCGGCATCCTCGATGGCCGGGCGGCCAGCGTACAGCTCTGCTGGCAGGGCGGCGAGCCGACCCTGGCCGGGCTCGATTTTCTGCGCCGCGCCGTCGAACTGGCCGAGCGCCTCCGCCCGGAAGGCATGCAGCTCGAACATTCTCTGCAAACCAACGGCAGCCTGATCGACGAGACCTGGGCGGAATTTCTCGGCCAGACCGGCATACTGGTGGGTCTCAGTATTGATGGGCCGAAGGCGCTGACCGACCACTACCGGCGCGACCGCAAGGGCCGCCCGACCTATGAGCGCACGCGGCGTGCCCTGGATCTGCTGCTGCAGCGCGGTGTAGCCGTCAACACCCTTACCGTGGTGCATCGCAAGAACGTTCGCGAGGGCCGGCGTATTTACCGCTTCCTGCGCCAAGCCGGGGTTGACGTCATGCAGTTCATCCCGCTGGTCGAACGTCTGCAGCCCGACGGCTGTCTGGCGTTGCCCGGTACCGTGGTGGGCGAGGTGGCGCCCTGGTCGGTACCGCCCGAGGGCTTCGGTCGCTTTCTCGGGGCGGTTTTCGACGAATGGTTGGGGCATGACGTGGGGCGCGTCTACGTCATGGCATTCGAATCCCTGGTCGGTCACTTTCTCGGCGCCCCGGCCGGCCAGTGCGTCCACGCCGCGCGCTGCGGCAGATCTCTGGCGTTGGAACACAACGGCGATCTCTATGCCTGCGATCACTACGTCGATGCCGAGCACCGGCTGGGTAACGTCGCCGCGCAGGATTTCACGGCCTTGGCCGCGAGCCCGCAGCAATGCCGCTTTGGCGCCGCCAAGGAGACCGAGTTAGCAGAGCTTTGCCGTGCCTGCCCCCACCTTGCGTTGTGCGGCGGCGATTGTCCGAAGCACCGTTTCGTGGCCCAGAACGGCGGCAACGTGAGCTATCTCTGCCCCTCCTACCGCCGCTTCTTCGCCCACGCCGCACCTCGGGCCAAAGCCTTGGCGAGGAGCCTGACTCAGGCTCACTGATGACAGTGTTTTTTGATTTGTCATTCCCGCGAAAGCGGGAACCCAGGTTTGGTTGGGTTTTGCCCATAAGCGGCGTCAATTTCCTTCGGACTCTATGCCGCAGAGTTCCGGGGCGAGGTCATGCCAATCAGGGTTTTGCCGTTCAATGAGTTCGAGCTTCCAGCGCCGGCGCCATTTCTCCGACTTGCGAGGATGTAAACGACGCCATTGTCTGCCATAGCGATCCCCTTCCCCGTTCCTGGCCATGGATCTAAGAGGTCTCTTAATGGGCCTATGAAAGGATTAGGGCAGGAATTTCCGCTTCCGGCCACGGAGCATCAAAAAAACCAACCCTGGGTTCCCGCTTTCGCGGGAATGACTCAAAAAAACGTACTAGCCGACGTCGCTTTCGGTCGCCAGGTCAGCGCGTTCGGCCTCGAGGAAAGCTGCCGTCAGCTTGGCCATTTCACCGAACAAAGGCAGTTCCGCCCGCTCGATGATGCGGCGGCAGAATTTGGGCAACCAATGGCGCAGATGTTCTTCGACGAATGAGGCCTGAAACTCTCGCTGGCTCAGCGCCGCAGCTTCCTCGCCGGCCCGCCAGGCTTCGGCCTCGCGCCCCGCCAAGGCCGCCATGAGCTCGAACTCGACGCTGATGTGGTCGGGCAGTCCGTGGTAGTCAGGGTCGTAGTCGAGGCCGGCCTCGCGGATACGCGCTACGGCATCGGTGGTGCTGCGGCCCCACAGCGTGCCGCCCTCGTCGGGCATGTTGGCCGAGGCATGGGGCGAGACGTGTTTGCCCGGGCCGATGAAGAGGCGGGTGTATTCGATGGCCAGCTCCTCCAGCACCTCGGCCTCGGGACGTTGGAAGTAGGCGGCATCGAGATCGGCCCCGGCGGCGCGCAGCAGCGCCAGATAATCGGCATCGGCCAGCCGGTGGATCAGCTCGCTGTCGGGCTCGGCGCGATAGAGGGTGGCGAGGAAGCCGTAGAGGTTGGCGCGCTGGCTGGCGTTGTGAGCCTGTTCGTGGTTTTTCATAAGCGGAATGATAGGTCGGCGTGAACGTGGCTGGGAAGGCCTCGCGGACAAAAAAGTGGGCCCGGGATAGCTCCCGGGCCCACCACCAAAAGCCGGGTCTTGCTCTAGACCTTGGCCACTTTGACCACAGTATCCATCCAGGCCTGCTGGCCATTGATGGGATCGGGCTTGTTGGGAATGATCCAGTTGGGGTGCTCACCCTTGCTGGACCACCACTTGAATTTGTCGGACGGATCTTTGGTGCCGACGGGCGACTTCTTGCCCGAGGCATAGCGTCCGTATTCCCAGTGGCCGCAGTGGAAGGAAATGGCGATGACGCCGGGTACCACCGCGGGCGTCACGTGGGCCTTGGTCTCGATCTCGCCGATCTCCGAAGTGACCTTGATCGGGTCGCCATGACCGATGCCCATGGCGGCAGCTGTGGCTGGGTTAATCCAACCCGGATTGTCGTGATAGATCTCGGTCAGCCACTTGCAGTTCTGCGTCCGCGAATGGACCTGCACGTTGACCTTGAAGGTGGTCAGGATGAGCTCGCCCTGAGCCATCTTCTGGTGCTCGGCGATGGGCCGATAAATGGGCAGAGGCTCTAGTCCCTTCTCCTCCATGATCTCGGAGTAGAGTTCCATGAAGCCGGATTTGTTCACCTTGTCCGGCTTGAAACCCGTGTAGACCTTGTCACCGATACGCTGGCCGACGTAGGCCTTGTAGGACTTTTTGGTGTGGGCGTAACCCTTGGCCCGGGCCGCCGCCTCGGATTTGTGCTTGGCCTTCTTCCAGTTCCAGTAGACGCCGGTGGCCTCGTCGAGGATGACACCGTCATGCTCGTAGGCTTCGGGCTTCACGGCCTTGCGGTACGAGAAGTACTTGGGATGGGCCTGGGGATCGCTCCAGACGCCGGCTTTGCGAATGAACTCGAAGCCGCCGGCCTTCTTGATGGCCTTGGTCTTCTCGCAGGACGCCTTGACGAACTCTTCCTTGTTCTTGATGCCCAGCGGGAATCCCATGCGTTCGGCCAATTCGCAGGCGACGTCGGCAAAATCCCGAACCTCGCCTAGTGGCTTCACCATGGGTTGGCGGATGTAGTACTCGGGGATCTGCGCCGGTGACACCATGTCTTCCCAATCCCAGCGCTCGAGATAGGTGGCGTCGGGCAGGATGATGTCGGCCAAGGCCGCCGATTCGTCGTAGAACGGATTGATGCAGACCGTGAAGGGGATCATCGATTCGTCCTTGAGAACCTCGATGTTCTCCTGCACGTCGCCGTTCGAATAGACCGGCGCATAGCAGTACCACATGTAGATGTCGGGCCGGCCTTGGCTGCCGTCTTTGATCACCTTGAGCACGTGGTGGCTCATGTGATGGGTCGGCAGTTTGGCCTGGCCCTTGAAGCCGTCGACGATCTTGAGCTTCTTCGACTTGGGCGCATTCTTCGGACCCTTGGGGTATTTCCACTTGGGGCCGACGGCCTTGCAGCGGCCGCCCGGGTTGTCGACGTTGCCGGTGATCGAGGCCAGCATCTGGGCCGCCCGTTCGGTGTCGTTGCCGTTGACGTGCGCCACGGCACCGCGATAGGTGATCAACACGGCCGGCTTGGTGGTGGCGAACTCGACGGCAATTTCCCGAATCTTATCGGCCGAGACGCCGCTTTGCTTCGAAGCCCACTCCGGCGTGTACTGAGCCAGATGTGCCTTGAGGGCCGCGATCTTGTCGGCCACCGAGGGGTTCGGGCCCTTCGTCACTTTGCAGAATTGCAGATAGGCGTAGCGCTTCTCCGTCTCCAGGCCCGGCGCGTTCCTCACGTAGGTGTAGGCATAGGCGACACTGATGATGATGCAGGCCGTCAGCAACCAGGTGCCGACAGACATCGGCGAGAGATTCATCACCTTGTAGAGGT
>PVBE010341518.1_pt1 | contig 23210 bp, 20 predicted proteins | sample 1631181 | NCBI WGS metagenome assembly PVBE01 (sample SAMN08397723, study PRJNA350692) | Marine metagenome, whole genome shotgun sequencing project. | isolation source: water | place: Pacific Ocean | collected 2012-04 | reverse complement strand
GTAGCGTTTACGGCTCATTTTGTCCTCCTTTCGAGGGGGCAAAATGCGCCAAACTCTCTTAACAAATCTGGACCACTTTTAGGGGGTCACTCCAGGGAACACCCGGACGGGCATGAAGCGCTGCAGACCAACCGCGAAGCCAATCGGTTGCCCAACGGCAACACCCTCGTTTCGTCTCAAGACCGTCTGTATGAAGTCACCCGTGGCGGGAAAATCGTCTGGCAATTGAACGCTCCACCTCAGGGCGACAATCGGCGCAAGTTTCACAAAGCGATCCGCATCGCCCCCGACGGCAAGACGTTCGGCGGTTAACCAAGACGTGGGAAGTTCTGCTTGTGGCTGATCCCGTTCATTCGAGCGGGCGTCGGAGAAGGATCGGTGTCGTCGCCGAAGCGGGCGTCGGAGCACTGCCACAACCCTAGGCTCAGTTATGCGTACACGCCCCGGAAACGAGGCGGCGCGACGGCTCGCGCCGTCTTGCGTGCCGCGCGCCGCACCTGAGAGGCGCGCCGTCTTGCGTGCCGCACGCCGTACCTGAGAGGCGCGCCCGGCCGGTTTCGCCCGCTTCAGCCGTACGTGATTTTCTTTTTCGCGATGATCGGGGCGATCTTGTCGGCCGGCAGGGGCGGACAGACCAGATAACCCTGGAATTCGTCACAGCCGAATTCGCGGAGGATCGCCAACTGCTCGGCCGTCTCCACGCCTTCGGCCGCGACCCGGCGGTTGAGGCTCTGGCCCATGGTGATGATCGCTTTGACGATCTCGAGGTCGTCCGCAGATGCCGTGATCTCGGAAATGAACGAGCCGTCGATTTTTATGGTGTCGATGGGAAATCGCTTGAGATAGACGAGCGACGAATAACCGGTCCCGAAATCGTCGAGCGCGATCCGCACCCCCATGTCGTGAAGGGCGAGAAGGGCGACGTCGCTGTTCGTCGATTCCGACATCAGCATGATCTCGGTTACCTCGATCTCAAGGCAGTCCGGTCCCAGTCCCGCATCGGCCAGAACGCGTTCGACCATGGAGACGAAGCTCGGTTCCCTGAGCTGGCGGACCGAGAGCTTCACCGCGATCCTGGGCGCTGGCAGTCCGGCGTCGCGCCACGAGGCGTACTGCCGGCACGCGGTCCGGATCACCCATTCGCCGACCTCCATGATCATCCCCGCTTCCTCGAGAATCGGAACGAAGCGGCCGGGCGGGACCTCCTCTTCGGAGCCTCTGTGCCAGCGCATCAGCGCTTCGACGCCCGTGATTTCGTCGCTCCGGATGTCGATCTTGGGTTGGAAGAAGAGCGAGAATTCATCCTTCTCGCGGGCCCGGATCAGGGCGTTCTTGAGGGCCATGCGCTCGCGCACCTCGTCGTTCAGATCGGAGGTGAAGAACTGGTAGTTGTTCTTTCCGCGATCCTTGGCGAGGTACATGGCGGCATCGGCGTTGCGCAAGAGGTCCATCGCGTCCGAGCCGTCGTCGGGATAGATGGTGATCCCGATGCTGCCCGTGACGAAAGCTTCCTGTCCGTCGAGCATGAAGGGCTTGGCGAGCGAGTCGATGATGCGCTGGGCGACCATGGGCGCGTTCCGGGCGTCCGAAAGATCGGGCATGATGACCGTGAATTCGTCCCCTCCCAGGCGCGCGATGGTGTCGCCGCTACGAATACACGCGCCCAAGCGAATTGCGGCCTCCTGTAAAAGCATGTCCCCGACGTCGTGGCCGAGCGTGTCGTTGACGAGTTTGAAGCCGTCGAGGTCGACGAACATAAGGCCGAGCTTTCTGTTTTCGCGGGCCATCATCGGCAAGGACTGGTTCAGGCGGTCGAGGAAAAGGGTCCGGTTCGGAAGGCCCGTAAGGCTGTCGTAATTCGCTTGGCGGCGGATCTTCTCTTCGTCCTGCTTGCGCTTCGTGATATCGCCGATCAAGACCGCGTACGGTCGGGCACCGTGGTCGTCGGCGGCGATGGCCGAGATCGCCAAGCGTTCGGCATAGTCTTCGCCGTTCTTGCGCTTGTTCCAAATCTCCCCTTCCCAATGGCCGTGATCCGTCAGCGCCTCGCGCATCCCCCTGTACGCACGGCGATCGCGTTTCAGGGCGCGGAGGAATGGCGGCGCCTTTCCGATCACGTCGCGCGCACGGTAGCCCGTGATCTCGGTGAACGCGGGATTGACCGACTTCACTTTGAAATTGTTGTCGGTGATCAGAACCGCCTCGTTGGTCGCCTCGATGACCGCGGCAGCGAGGCGCAGCTCCTCCTCGGCGCGATGACGTTCCACGATTTCCTGTGACAGCGCCCGGGTTCGCTCGTCGACCCGGCCCGCGAGTTCATCGCGCTTGCGCCGAAGTTCCTCTTCCAGCGACACCTGATCGCTGATGTCGCGAACGACCACCGTGATCACGCGATCGCGGTCGCCACCAAGTTCGTTGATCGCCACGTCGAGCGCGATATCGGATCCGTCCTTCCGGCGTCCGTGGTCGAATCCGCGAACCGTGGTCGTGGCATTTTTCCGGTGTGCACCGAGGTAGCGCTTGATCGCACCGATTTCGCCGCCCCGTTTTCGCGCCACCAACAAGGCCGCGACGTTCTTGCCGACGATCTCGGTGGTCCGGTATCCGAAGATTTCCTCGGCGGCCGGGTTGAACGTGAGCACACCCCCCTTCGCGGTTACGGTGATGATCCCGTCGGCCACCGTATCCATGATTCCGCGCAAGCGGTGCTCGCGCTCGAGAATCGCTTCAACCGATTTGAGCTGCGTCGAGACGTCGCGCGCGTGAACAATGACGTTCGCGTGCGACCCGTTTCCGACGCTCACGGCGGAGACTTCGGCGGCCAGCTCGCGGCCTTCGCGGGGAATGAACTTGAGGGGGACGCTCGCCCCGTCCGCGAGTGTGCCGCGCATCAAATCGGACACGATTTCGCGATGATCGGGATGAACGAACTCGACCAGCTTGCGACCCACGGCCGACTTGGTCGAGCGCAGTCCGAGAAACCGTTTCGCGGCCGCGTTCACGTATGCGATCCGCTCGCCCCGGCACAGGCACACCAGGTCCGGCGCGCGCTCGACGAATCGGCGCGCCCACGTCTCCGTCGAGAGCGCGCGTTCGCCCGCCGCGCCCTTGCGCCTCGGTGTGGCCGGTGCCGCGGGTTTCGGGGTCACGGCACGAGACCGATCCGCGAAGGCGCCGGACGCGACCCAGCGCTCGCGCACCGAAATACCCCGCGCCGCGCCGCGCCACAAAGACTTTGGCGTCGCCGATCCGTCATATGGGGATATTGTGGTTTGAGGCGCCGGTTTTCATCGTTTATTTGTCCTCGTATCTGAGATTTCCTTCACGGCTTGCCCAAACGAGCCGCGTGTTGACATCCTACCGCGATCCTTATAAAAGTGCTAAATGATTGTGGTAAAAAGATATTTTACGCAAATTCTTTCGTTTATTCTCGCTTTTCGGATTTTATTTCGTGAACGACGCGGCGAACCGTTGGATGCGCGACGCGCCACCGAGCCGCCCGCCCAACGCCCCTAGACTGGCCGCGCCAGCGGCCGGACGAACCGACCGATTTGCGCGCGGGCGGGGGCGCCCGCCGGGTACGCGTTTCGAGAGCTGATCGCGATGTATCTTTACCTGCCGATCGCTGAGATGTCCGTGAATGCTCTGATCATTCTCGGAATGGGCGGCGCGGTCGGATTTCTGTCAGGGTTGTTTGGCGTCGGCGGCGGCTTCCTGATGACGCCGCTTCTGATCCTCATGGGGATCATGCCGTCCGTCGCCGTGGCCACCGAGGCCAACCAGATCGTCGCCGCGTCGGTTTCCGGCGTCATCGCCCATTGGCGGCGCGGCAACGTGGACGTCAAGATGGGCATCGTGCTCCTCGTCGGCGGCGTCGTGGGATCGACGTTCGGCGTATGGCTGTTCACCATTCTGCGTGAGATCGGCCAGCTCGACTTGGTGATTCGGCTGGCGTTCGTCATCTTCCTCGGGACCATCGCCGCGTTGATGCTGTTCGAGAGCATCCGGGCCCTGACGCGAAACCCGCGCCGGGCGCCGCCCAAGCGGCATCACCACTATTGGGTTCACGGCCTGCCGTTCAAGATGCGGTTCCGGCGCTCGCGCCTGTACATCAGCGTTCTCCTGCCCATTGCCGTCGGCTTCCTCGTCGGCGTCTTGGCGGCGATCATGGGCGTCGGCGGCGGTTTCTTCATGGTTCCGGCGATGATCTATCTTCTCGGTATGCCGACCGCGGTCGTGGCCGGCACGTCGCTGTTTCAGATCGCCTTCGTCACCGCGAACGTGACGTTCCTGCAGGCGGTCACCAACCAGACCGTGGACGTGGTGTTGGCGATGCTTCTGGTGGTGGGCGCGGTGATCGGCGCCCAGTTCGGCGCGCGCGTGAGTACGCGCCTGCGCGGGGTGTATTTTCGCGGACTTCTGGCCCTGCTGGTGCTCGCGGTCGGAGCCAAGCTCGCGTTCGATCTGATCGCGACGCCCGAGGACCTATATTCGCTCGGGACCGTGCTGAGGGCGCAATGAAGCGCCTCGCCGGCATCGTCGCGATTGCGGCCTCGCTCGGCTGGGCGCCGTTGGTCGCCGGCCAAGAACTGGCGGTCGATCTGTCCGAGGAAGGTGTCGCCATCACCACCGGTTTCTCGGGCGCCAATCTGTTGCTGTTCGGTGCCACGCAGGGTGAAGGCGACGTGGTGGTCGTGGTGCGCGGGCCGACGCAGTCGCAGCTGGTCCGGCGCAAGGAGAACGTCGCCGGCGTCTGGGTGAACCGCAAGGGCGTCACTTTCTTCAACGTGCCGGCGTTCTATACGGTTGCCGCCAGCCGCCCCTTGGGCGCGATCCTGACCGATCTGCAACGCCTCGACTACCAGATCGGAGCCGACAAGCTGACGCTGGTTCCGGAAGGCGGTCTCGCGCCGGACCCCCAGGTGGAAACGTTTCGCAAGGCGTTGCTGCGCATCAAGGCGCGCCAGAACCTGTATTCGGAAGCGGTCGAAACAGTGAAGTTTGTGGGCGAACGGCTGTTCCGCACGCAAATCCGATTCCCGGCGAACGTCCCCATCGGCTCGTACGCCGTCCACGTCTTCCTGGTCGACAACGGCACCGTCACCAAGGCCCAGACGACGGTGCTCGAGGTCCGCAAGGTGGGGTTCGAGGCCCGCGTCTACGATTTCGCGCACCGCTACTCGGCCATCTACGGTCTTCTTGCCATCGTTCTCGCGGTGGTGGCAGGATGGCTCGGCAGCGTATTTTTCCGGAGGGCGTGAGCGAGAATGGCCGAGGATCCGAACCATCCCCCCGTCGAAGGCGTGCGCCTCTCAGGTGCGGCGCGCGGCACGCAAGACGGCGCGCGTCACTCGTTTCTTTGCGTCGTCGACGAGAGCGAGGAGCTGAGCCAGGCGGTCCGTTTCGCCTGCCGGCGGGCGCAGGGCTCGGGTGGGCGGGTTGCGCTTCTCTACGTCGTCGAGCCGGCGGATTTCGAGCACTGGGCGGCGGTCGGCGAATTGATGAGCGAAGAGCGCCGCGCCGAGGCCGAACAAAGGATGCACGCCGTCGCCGCCGAGGTGCAGGCGCAGACCGACGAGATGCCGGCGCTCTACATCCGCGAAGGCAAGATCACCGAGGAGCTGATCAACCTCATCGACGAAGAAACCCAGGTCTCGTCGCTGGTCCTCGGCGCCGCGACCGGAACCGAAGGCCCCGGCCCCCTCGTCTCGCAGCTCATCGGCAAGATGACGGGCAGGGTCCGGGTTCCGATCACCATCGTGCCGGGCTCGCTCACAGACGAGCAAATCGACGCCATCACCTGAGCGCCGCACGGTCGTCGTCTCTAGAGCGTGATCCACGCACGTGGAATCGCTCCGGCCCGCGCTCCCACCCGGCCCCGCCCACGGAATGGTACCCGTATAGGGATGGCCGGGCGGCGGCGCGGGCTGGCGCCGACTAAACGGATGATGCGCTACGGGTGACGCGCGTGAGTGGGGGTATCGGCCCCCTGCCCTGCGCCTTACGCTCCGGCCGCCCGCAAGCCTTCGATGTTGGCGCGATAGTCGCCTCCGTCGAAGACCGCGCTTCCGGCGACCAGGACGCTCGCGCCGGCCGCCACCACTTGGGGTGCCGTGGTTCGATTGATGCCGCCGTCGACTTCGAGCTCGATCGCGCGGTCGCCGATCATCTCGCTCAAGTTTCGGATCTTCTGGACTTGCGAGGCGATGAACGCCTGGCCTCCAAATCCGGGGTTCACGGTCATCACCAGGACAAGATCGACCGCATCCAGCACGGACGCGATCGCCGATTCCGGGGTCCCCGGGTTCAACGAGACGCCGGCCTTCCGGCCCAAGGATCGGATCAGCCGGAGGCTGCGGTCGAGGTGAGGGCCGGCCTCGACATGAACGGTGATGATGTCGGCACCGGCGTCCGCGAATTGCGGGATCAGCGGATCGGCGGGCGCGATCATCAGGTGCACGTCCAATGGCTTCGCGGTATGGCCGCGAATGGCGCGGACGATCTCGGGCCCGAAGGTGAGGTTGGGCACGAAATGCCCGTCCATGACGTCGACGTGGACATAATCGCAGCCGGCCGCGTCGATGGCGCGGACTTCGTCGCCCAGCCGCGCGAAGTCGGCCGCCAGGATCGAGGGCGCGATCTTGACGTCGGCGCTCAACGCCCGGCCCCGACGGCCCAATGTGCGGGGCCCTTCAGGCGGCCTCGCCGGAATAAGTGCCGAGCGCGGCGGCGCTGTTGAGAAGCGCGCGGCGTTGGAGCGAGTGTTGCGCCGCGTCCCTATTCCCGGCCTCGCCCCGCCAGCCCTTCAAGGCGCCGTCCTGGAGCGCGCGCCCGTACGAGAAGCTGAGCTTCCAAGGATTGGGGCCGTGGTTCGCGTTCATGGCGTTCAGGTGCGCGGTCGCCTCGACCTCGCTCTGGCCACCGGACAGGAACACGATGCCCGGCATCGCCGCCGGCACCGTGCGCCGGAGGCACCGGACCGTGCGCTCGGTGACCTCGTCGACGGCGGCGCGGCTTGCCGCCTCGGTACCCGAGATCACCATGTTCGGCTTCAACAACATGCCCTCGAGCACGACTTGCTGGCGGTGGAGCTCATCGAAAACCGCGTTCAGCGTGTTCTCGGTCACCCGGTCGCAGCGGTCGATATCATGGCCGCCATCCATCAGCACCTCGGGCTCGACGATGGGAACCAGCCCCCCTTCCTGGCACAGACGCGCGTAGCGCGCGAGCGCGTGCGCGTTGACGTGAATGCAATACGCGCTGGGGATGTGGCGTCCGATGGTGATGACGGCCCGCCACTTGGCGAAAGTGGCGCCCAGCGAGACGTATTCGGCGACGCGGTCCGCGAGCCCGTCGAGCCCCTCGGTCACGGTCTCGCCGTCGGCTCCGGCGAGGGGCTTGGCACCCGTGTCCACCTTGATCCCGGGGTGGATGTTCTGGTCCTTGAGAACCTTGCAGAGCGGCCGGCCGTCGGCGGCCGATTGGCGGATGGTCTCGTCGTAGAGGATGGCGCCCGAGATATAGTTTCCAAGCTCGGCGGTGGTGAACAGCAGCTCGCGGTAATTGCGCCGGTTCTCCTCGGTCGATTCCACCCCGATCGTCTTGAACCGCCGGGTGATGGTTCCGGTGCTCTCGTCCGCGGCGAGGATGCCGCGCCCGTCGGCGACCAGGGACTGGGCGACGGATGCGAGTTGCGCTTCGTTCATAGGTAGTGCTCCTTCGATCCTCGGTCGGCTCGCGCGGGGATCCCGCAGTGGGATCATGTCACATCGGGAACGGCTAACATATGCGGCATCGGGCACATCCGTCCAAATTCCGCGCGTTTTCCGCTCATAACACCAGCAACCGCACGGCTCCGCAATTCGATTTTAACGGCCGACGGGTGGGCCAACCGAAACGGTGCGCCCGGCAAGCCGCGCGGGTCTCGCCGCCCGCGCGCCCCCCCTAAAGCAGCGCCTTGGCGGCTGCGGCGGCTGCCTCGGCCGTGATACCGAAGTGCGCGTAGAGGTCCGCGCCCGGCGCCGATGCCCCGAATCCGGGCATGCCGACGAAGACGCCGCCATCGCCCAAATACCGCTCCCAGCCGAACGAGACTGCGGCCTCGACGGCGACGCGCGCACACCCCGGTCCGAGAACGCTCGCGCGGTAGGCGGGATCTTGGGCGTCGAACAGCTCCCAGCACGGAATCGAGACGACGGCGGCGCGGATGCCTTCCTTGGCCAGGATCTCGCGCGCGGCCAAGGCCACCGAGACCTCGGTTCCGGTGGCGAGCAGGCTGACATCGCGCGCCCCCCCCTCGGCCTCGGCGAGCACGTAGCCGCCGTGCGCGCACAGGTTCTCGCGCGCGTCTGCGCGCACCACCGGTACCGCCTGGCGGCTGAGCACCATCGCCGACGGCCCGTCCATATTGGCGAGCGCAAGCGCCCAGCATTCGGCGGTCTCGATCGCGTCGGCCGGGCGAAAGAGGGTGAGGTTGGGGATGGCGCGGAGCGAGGCCAGCGTCTCGACCGGCTGGTGGGTCGGGCCGTCCTCGCCGAGCCCGATCGAATCGTGGGTCAGTACGTAGACCACGCGCAAGCCCATCAAGGCCGCGAGCCGGATCGCGGGCCGCATGTAGTCGGCGAACACGAGGAAAGTGCCGCCATAGGGAATCAGGCCCTTGTGGAGCGCCATGCCGCTCATGGCTGCGGCCATGGCGTGCTCGCGCACCCCGTAATAGACATAGCGCCCGGAGAAGTCGCCGGCCTCGACCGGCGTGGTCGCCGCGACTCGGGTGTTATTGGAACCGGTCAAGTCGGCGGAGCCACCGACCAACTCGGGGATCTCGGCCGCCAGCACCTCGAGCGCGGCGCCCGAGCTCTGGCGCGTCGCCCACTTGGGTCGATCCGCGGCCATGTGCTCGATGTGAGCGGTGAACGCCCGGTCCCAGCCCTCGGGCAATGCACCCGCCTGGCCGCGAACGAAGGCGTCTCTCGCGCCCGGCTCGGCGTCGGCTAAGCGCTTCTCCCAAGCCTCGCGGGCGTCTGCGCCATGGGCGCCGACGGCGCGCCAGGCGGCGAGCACGCCCGCGGGAACCTCGAAGGGCGGATGGGGCCACGCAAGCGCCTCGCGCGCGGCCGCAATTTCGTCCGCGCCCAAGGGCGCGCCGTGGGCGGCCGCGGTTTCGGCCTTGGTCGGCGCCCCCAAGCCGATGACGGTGCGGCACGCGATCAGCGAGGGCCGCCCGGGTGTTGCGCGCGCGGCTTCGATGGCGGTGCCGACGGCGTCCGGATCGTGGCCATCGACGGCCCAGGTGTCCCAGCCGCTGGCGGCAAAGCGCCGGCGCTGATCGTCGGAGACGGCGAGCGAGGTCGGCCCGTCGATGCTGACCTGATTGTCGTCGAAAAGCACGATCAATTTGCCGAGCCCAAGGTGACCCGCGAGCGAGATCGCCTCGTGGCTGATGCCCTCCATCAGGCAACCGTCGCCGGCGAGGACGTACGTGAAATGGTCGACCACGGCGTCGCCGAACCGCGCGTTCAACGCCCGCTCGGCGATTGCCATGCCGACGGCGTTGGCGAGCCCTTGGCCAAGGGGCCCGGTGGTGGTCTCGACCCCGGCGGCGTGGCCGTACTCGGGGTGGCCCGCCGTCTTCGAGCCGAGCTGGCGAAAGCGCTTGATCTCGGCCAGCGTCGTGTCTTCGTAGCCGGTAAGAAAGAGGAGCGCGTAAAGCAGCATCGAGCCGTGCCCGGCCGAAAGCACAAATCGGTCGCGGTCGGCCCAATCGGGCGCGCCCGCGTCGAACTTCAGGAAGCGCGCAAACAAGACGGTGGCCACGTCCGCCATACCCATGGGCATTCCCGGGTGGCCCGACTTCGCCTTCTCGACCGCGTCGGCCGCGAGAAAGCGAATGGCGTTGGCCATGGCCGCGTGGTCGGCGCCGGCGGCGGCGTCGGGCCTGGCCGCGGCCGTATCAGGCGGGGCGGTGGTCATCACAGGGGTCTCCTCGCTAAGCGCCAGGGGTCGATCCGCGCCGCCGCCGCGGTAGCGGCGGGGCGATTACGTTGCCACCGCGTTTTTACCGCAACCTTCCTGCGGATCAAGAGCGGAGATGACGGGTCACCGGAACGCGGCCGGGTCCCGACGCGCTCAGGCCCCCTCGCCGCCCTTGTCCGGACCCTTAGCGTAGGGGTTCTCGATGGAGCGGACCAGGGAATCCAGCACGGAGCGGAACTGCGCGTCGTCGCAGCCCATGAGCACCGCGTCCTCGAGGGCGTCCTGGCAAGCCTGGCGGATCTCGTCGAGGTTTTCGTCCAGGACCTCGAGCTTTTCGTCGCAGGCGACCGGCGCGCCGTCAGGCTGGCGCCAGATAACGTCGCGCCAGGGCGGCGTCGTGCCGGGCGCTCGCTTGTCTTCGTCGGCGGTCATGGCGCCCCCAGATTACCACGATCGAGGTTCGGCGCGCGCCGTTTTGCGTGCCGCGCGCATCCTCGACGGCATCGAATAACAAAATGGGGGGGCGTTGTGACGGCCATCACTGCGCGACGCGGATGAGGAGGCGATAATCGTTGCAGTTATCCTCCCTTCCCTTAAGAGCACACTTGGGCCGCAGACAGCGGCCCATTTTTTAAACGCATGAAACCGCACCCCCCGGCCCCGGAAAACCGCCCTGCCAATTGGCGCAGGCGCGCACCATCGCGTATAGTCGGGCCATGATGATCGCCTTGGTCCGACCGGGATCGGGCGCCCGCGGATGGCACCTTTTCGCTGCCGCGCTGGCCGCGATGATCTTGGTGGGCCCGCAGGTGTCCGAGGCCGCCGAGCGGTGCCGTTCAACGCACGGCGCGCTCGAGGTGACGCTCACGAGCATTCGCGGCGAGTTGGGCTACGACGGGTCCCACAGCGAGGCCGACCTCAGCCGCCTCTATCTCAAATCAGGCGGAAGCGCGCGCTGGCACGGGTGGAACCCCGCCGGCTTGACGCTGGCCGATTTGGAATTGGGTTTGCGCATCCAGGTTCGCGCGCGGCCGCTATCTGGCGAGCGCTTTTGCACCGAGCTCGCCCAGGTGGAGGTGACACTCGGTTATCGCACGATCGACGTGTATGTGGCGCGCCGATACCGCCGCGGGGCTTGTGAATACGAGCAAATCCTGGATCACGAGAACCGCCACGTCGCCATTTTCAGAGACGTCCTCGCCGAGTACGGGCCTCGGGTCCGCCACGCGCTGGAGCGCGAGAGCGGCGCCCAGGCGCCGCTGATCGCGACCTCGCCCGGCACGGGCGCGGAACGCTTCAAGGACAGGCTTCGCAACGAGATGGCGCCGCTATTCCGCGAGATAACCCAAGCGCTCGATCGCGGGCACGCGACGCTGGATACAGCCGAGAACTACCGCGCCGAGCAGCGCCTGTGCACCAACTGGTAGCAAGAGAAGGCCGCCCGTGTTCCTGATGCGCCATGGCGAATCGCTCTTCAATGCGGAAAAAAGCCGGACCGGCGACGATCCGGGCATCGCCGATCCCGCACTCACCGCGCGCGGCGCCGAACAAGCGCGCGATGTGGCGACGTTCCTCGGCGGCGCAAGCATCCGGCGCATCGTCTCGAGCCCCTATACCCGGGCGCTCGAGACGGCCGTGATCGTCGCGAACGCACTCGGGCTTGCCATTACCGTCGACGCCGGCGTCGGCGAACGGACTGCGTTCTCCTGCGATGTCGGCACGCCGGGCGCGCGCCTTCGCGAGCGCTGGCCCAATCTCGATCTCGACCATCTCGACGACGTCTGGTGGCCCACCTTCGAGGAAAGCGAAAGCGCGCTCGCGGTCCGCTGCGAGCGGTTCCGCGAAGGTCTCGTCGAAGCCGGCGACTGGACGGGTCTTCTGGTGGTGTCCCACTGGGCGTTCATCCGCGAACTCACGGGCCTTGCGGTCCTCAACGGCACCGTGTTGAGACTCGATCCCGCCGCCGCGCCGCCGCCGGCCGAGGTCGTGAAGGTCCCGGCCAATTCTGACGAGGCGCAGGCCTAGGCGCCGCCACCTTAGATCGTTATCCACTCACGTGTAATCGCACCGGCCCGCACCCCCGCTCGGCCGCGCCAAGCGTACCATTCCGTGGGCGGCAGGGCGGGGGTGCGGGCTGGAACCGAGTAAACGGATAAAGCGCTAGCGCACGTAGGATGCGCCGTTGACGTCGATGGTGGTGCCGGTGGCGTTGCGGACCGCGCCGGTCGCAAGAAACGCCGCCATCCGGGCCACGTCCTCTGGCGGCGCCCATTCGCCCAGCGGCAGGTTCCTGTCAAGATCGGCGAGCGCGGACGGGTGCGCCTCGTAGTAGCGCTCCGAAAGCCCGGTCCGGGTAAGCCCCGGGGCGAGTGCGTAGGCGAGCACGTTGTCTTTGGCGAATCCGCGGGCGATGCTCTGGGCCAGGTTCTTGATGCCGGCCTTTGACGCCGCGTATTGCACCGAATCGGGCCACGAGCCGCGGTGAGCTGCGTTGCTGGTGACGGCGATCACGATCCCGCCGCCACGCTCGCAGAAGTGGAGGACGGCGGCCCGGCAAAGGTGCGCGGCCGCAAAGAGGTTGATCTGCATGGTGCGGTGCCACAGCGCCGTCCAGTCCTGGAAATCGCCTTCGAACGGGGTCCATTCGTGGACCCCGGCGTTGCTGATCAGCACGTCGATGCGGCCTTTCCACGCCAGCGCTTGGTCCCAAAGCCGGGTGACGTCGGAATCGGACTCGAAGGCGGCGGCGACCAGATGGCAGCGTTCGACACCGACCTCGATGGCCAGCGCCTCGGCGGCCGCGCGGCTGCGGTTGTAGTGCAACACCACGTCGGCGCCGGCGGCGGCGACGGCGCGCACGGTTGCGGCCCCGATGCCGCGCGATCCCCCGGTCACGAGGATGGTCTTTCCCGTTAACTCAAGCATGGCCAATCATCCCGCTTTCAAGGTGGACCAAAGGCGCGTGGCGCGAGGCCGACGTGCCGGCGCATATGCCGTCCAGGACCACGGACTTGGATATTACCCCGGATGTTCTTCCCAATACCATGTCCCACAAGGACCTGGCGGCACCGGGCCGTGATGCCGGGATCGAAATCCTGATTGCCCCATCCATCTCGATCCGCGAGTTGACCACGACGGGGTGCGCGCGGGGAGGAATCGCCATCGGCGAGGAGTGAAGGGATTATTGAAGCCGTGAACGGCGAGGACCGGCTGCGGCACCTAGAGAGACTGCCGCTCGGTACGCCCTACCCATTGGTCGGAGAACGCATCGAGCGTCTCGCCTGCGCTTCTACCTAGTGCGGCTCTGGTCGTGGACGCCACTGGCGTCGGGCGCGCGGTGGTGGACCACCTGCGGGTTGGGGGCCTCAATCCGGTGGCCGTGTCGATCACGGCGGGCCGGGAGACGGCGTTGGAGAACGACACGTACCGGGCTGGTGCGGGCGCTGGTAAACGCCATCGAGAGCGGCAGGTTCAAGGTAGCGAAAGGAATCCCCGACGCCCGGGCGTTTCTTCGCGAGACCAGGGACTTTGCCGTCACGGTGGGGGATCGCGGCCATGCCCGGTTCGCAGGCCGCACGGAGCACGACGACTTGGTGATCGCCGGCGCGCTCGCCGTGCGGTGGAGCGGACATTCGGGTCGCGGAGTTCCGCTTTCTGGCCCTTAGCAGACGTACGTGGTGGAGCCGCTGCACTTCCGCTTATGACCCAGAACGGAAGTTTTGGCGGATTGAAATACGGTTGTTAGTCAGGTGGCGGACGGAGTTTCCACACAGGCACAAGGAACACAAAACAGCCCAACAGAAACAACAGGCTTGCCATAATACTTATCCGATCACACTCGCCTATGGCACCCCATATGAAAAAGACCGCAGAGGCAGTGAAAAGTAACCAACCGGTTAGAAAAAATTTCCATTCTGTGCGTGGAGTCATTTTCAGCCCCGATGATTGAATTGCATGTTCTGTCTCAAAATGCGGAACACTTAATATGTACAGATCGATATGCTATTGCGAATCATAATGCTCAGTAACGAAGCAAAAGTCGCTTATTGGCTAAAAGCCGACGTTCGGGCACCCCGAGCGGTACGACCGCTCTCGGGTAGTAAGCGGACATTGCGGGCGCAGAATCGGGCCGCCCCTAGCCGCCCCGTGACGGCCGCAGGCGATAGGGACGGGCAAGCGGCGTGGATGCGGGTGATGGGGGCGGTGGACGAACTGCTATCAAAGGCGCGGCCCAAGGGCGCGGAGGCGCATTAGGTCCGCGCTAGAATTGCCCCTACAAGCCGCTTTCCGGCCCGTACAGGCGGATTAACGTCGCGGTGGCACCCAAAAAAAAGGGGGGCCGCGACATCGATCACAGCGGTTGCCATATGGTTGCCACACAGTCAGCGATTGTGGCTTCCGCAATCTAACCATTTGAAATTATGGGGCGAGTGACGGGGATCGAACCCGTGACCTCCAGATCCACAATCTGGCGCTCTAACCTACTGAGCTACACCCGCCGCAAGTGGGCGTTTGTGTAGACCTCGCGCCCACGCGCCGTCAAGCGGACGCGAAGTGGCGCCCCAAGCGCGCGACCGCCTCGTCGAGAACGTCGTCGCGCTTGCAAAAACAGAACCGCACGAAGCGGTCCACGTCGCCTTTTTCGTAGAACGCGCTCAACGGCACGGCGGCGACGCCGGCGTGCTCGGTGATGTGGCGGCAGAAGGCCTCGTCCGTGCCATTGAAGCCGAGCGAGCCGAAGTCCGCGCAGACAAAATAGGTGCCGGCCGAGCCCATCACGTCGAACCCGACCGAGGCGAGCCCGCGGATCAGGCGGTCGCGCTTTTTCGCCATCTCGTCGGCGAGCGAGGCGAAGTAGGCGTCGTCCTTGCCGAGCCCGTAAGCCACCGCGCGCTGCAGATTGGGCGCGGTGGTGAAGGTCAGGTACTGGTGCGCCTTGCCCGCGACCGCCAGCAGCGCCGGGGCGGCAACGACGTAACCCACCTTCCAGCCCGTCAGCGAGAAAGTCTTGCCCGCCGAGCCGACGCGCAGGCAACGCTCGCGCATGCCGGGCATGTTGATCAAGGGCCGGTGGCGGGCGCCGTCGAACACCAAGTGCTCGTACACCTCGTCACAGACAGCGAACGCGTCGAAGCGCACAACCAGCCGCGCGATAAGGTCGAGCTCGTCGTCCGTGAACACCTTGCCCACCGGATTGTGCGGCGAATTGAGGACGATCAGCTTGGTCTTTTGCGAAAACGCGCTCTCGAGCGAAGCCTCGGAAAGGGCCCAGTCCGGGGGCTCCAGGCGCACGAGCCTCGGCACGCCGCCCGCCAGGCGGACCACCGGCAGGTAAGTGTCGTAGACAGGTTCGATCAGGACCACTTCGTCGCCCGGCTCGATCAGCCCGAACAGGCAGTCCGCGAGCGCCTCGGTCGCGCCCGAGGTCACCATCACTTCCCGGTCCGCATCCACGTCGAGGCCGTAGAACCGGCGATCGTGCTCGGCCACCGCGCTTCTCAGCTCGGCCAAGCCCAACATGCGAGGGTACTGATTGGGTCCCTCGATGATCGCGTCTGCGGCAACGCGGCGAATGTCTACCGGTCCGTCGGTGTCGGGAAAGCCCTGCCCCAGGTTGATCGCTCCGTGCTCGACGGCGAGCGCGCTCATCACCTCGAAAATGGTGGTCTCCAGACCGGCAAGGATCGCGTTGGTCTTCTTCATCATGGCATCCGGTCGAGTTCTCGGAACTTTCGTCGTACCACGGCGGGCGGGCGCGCCACAACGCGCCACTACGAACTTGGTTTTCGGCGCAAAAGTTTTGTGCAGTTGCCCAAGTTGTGGGCAGTCCGGACGCGCCGTCGCGCATCGCGGCGGCATCCAACGGCACGGAATCGAACGCCTTGCCGCGCGCTTCAAAACTGGCACGGAGCGTGCTTTCTGCAAAGCGGGGTGAGGACACGCCGCGCTGGTCGGCGCTTGTCCCTCATCTTGCCGAGGAGCCGCCGGGGGGGCCGCCTCATGAAGAAGATCGAAGCCGTCATCAAGCCGTTCAAGCTGGACGAGGTCAAGGATGCGCTCAACGATGTGGGCCTGCAGGGGATCACGGTGGTCGAGGCCAAGGGATTCGGGCGCCAGAAGGGCCATACCGAGCTCTACCGCGGCGCCGAATACGTGGTCGACTTCCTGCCCAAGGTGAAGATCGAGGTGGTGCTCGAGGATCACTTGGTCGAGCGCGCCGTCGAGGCGATCCAACAGGCCGCCCACACGGGGCGGATCGGAGACGGCAAGATATTCGTTTCCAGCGTGGAAGAAGCGATTCGCATCCGTACCGGCGAGCGCGGCAGCGATGCCATCTGAAAGCGGGACGCCTGCACCCGGCGGAAGCAAACCCAACAGGGAACGAGGAGGACAACCATGTCGCTGAACTGCAAGACCCCGGACGACGTGCTTTCGGTTATCAAGGAAAAAGAGGTCAAGTTCGTCGACCTCCGGTTCACCGACCCGCGCGGCAAGTGGCAGCATCTCGCCCTCACCATCGACAGCCTGAACGGGGCCGCGTTCACCGACGGGGTCATGTTCGACGGCTCGTCCATCGCCGGATGGAAGGCGATCAACGAATCCGACATGGCGCTGATCCCCGATTCCGAGACGGCGGTGATGGACCCCTTCTCGGCGCAAGCGTCGCTCATCTTGTGTTGCGACGTGTTGGAGCCCTCGACAGGCCAGCCTTATTTGCGTGATCCCCGTTCGGCCGCGCGCCGCGCCGAGGCGTACCTCGGCACGACCGGCGTCGGCGACGTCGCCTACTTCGGCCCGGAAGCCGAGTTCTTCGTCTTCGACGAGGTGCGTTTCGACGTGTCGATGAACAACACCTTCTACACGATCGATTCCGAAGAGGGCCCCTACGTCAGCGGCAGGATCTTCCCCGAAGGAAAGCCCAACATCGGTCACCGTCCGCCGATCAAGGGCGGTTATTTCCCGGTGCCGCCGGTGGATTCGGCCTCCGACCTACGGGCCGAGATGGTGAGCACCATGCAAGAGATGGGACTCGAGATGGAGAAACACCATCACGAGGTGGCGCCCAGCCAACACGAGCTCGGCATCAAATTCGCGCCGCTGTTGCGCTGCGCCGACAACCTTCAGATCTACAAGTACTGCGTGCACATGGTGGCCCACACCTACGGCAAGACGGCGACGTTCATGCCCAAGCCCGTGATCGATGACAACGGATCGGGCATGCATACACACCAGTCGATCTGGAAGGACGGCGCGCCGGTCTTCGCCGGATCAAGCTACGCCGATCTCTCGGAAACGGCGCTCTACTACATCGGCGGCATCATTCGGCACGCCAAGGCGGTGAACGCGTTCACGAACCCTTGCACGAACAGTTACAAGCGGCTGATTCCCGGCTTCGAGGCGCCGGTGCTGCTGGCCTATTCGGCGCGCAACCGCTCGGCCGCGTGCCGGATACCGTTCACGGCCGAACCCGGCGCAAAGCGGGTCGAGGTCCGCTACCCCGACCCGACGGCGAACCCCTATCTCTCGTTCGCGGCCATGCTGATGGCGGGCCTCGACGGGATCCGCAACCGCATCCACCCGGGCGATCCCATGGACAAGAACCTCTACGACCTGCCGCCCGAGGAGTTGAGCGACGTTCCCACCGTTTGCGGCTCTTTGCGCGAAGCCCTCGATTCGCTGGATGCCGACCGCGACTTCCTGAAGCAGGGCGACGTGTTCTCGGACGATCTCATCGACGGATACATCGCGCTCAAGTGGGAGGAGGTCTACAACTTCGAGCACACCCCGCACCCGGTCGAGTTCCAGATGTACTACTCGTCCTGAGCGCAGCCCGGACCCGCCGGCAGCACGCGAGCGTGCTGCCGCGGTGGCTTCACCGACACGATTAGCATCGACCTGATGGTCGCTTGAAGGCACGAACGCCGTTCAGCCGACTCGGCCTAACCGGAGACGAGCTGTCGCGGCTCCCCCCTAACGGCCCGGCACGGAGACGACCATCTCGCGCCCGCCGTAGCCGTCCACCTTGTCGCGGGCGCGAACGCGGACGGTGCGGATCGCTTGCGGGATTTGTACGCCCGAAAGGCTGCGCGTGAACGGCTGCTCGTCCACATGGGGGTGCAGAAGCACGCGCGCGCCCAGCACCGCGCCGTCGGGGGCCAGGACCTCCCACCGATCGGCGTAGTGGTCCCAACCGGTATCGGCGTGGCGGACCGTGACGTCAATGGCGAACGTCCCTTCGCCGCTCACGCGAACGTCCACGCCCACCACGTCCGCCTCGCCCGCGAACGCGTTCCCGATCGCGGCACCGAGCCAGACCGCGCCCACGGCGGCGAGGCGCCCGAGCCGGCATGCGGCGGCACAACTCGCCTCAGTCGGGGACCGAGCGCTTTTTTCCCTGGTCATCGAGGGCAACATAGGTGAACACCCCTTGCGTGACATTGATGCCCGGCGGCTCGGCGAGGCGACGCTGAACCCAGGTCTCGACCCCGACCGTGACCGAGATGTTGCCGATCTTCAAGACCTCGGCGTATACGGAAACCAGGTCTCCGACACGGACCGGCAGATGGAACTCCATCGACTGTACGGCGACGGTGGCGACGCGGCCACGGGCGCGCCACCAAGCGGTCAATCCGCCGGCGAAGTCCATCTGCGACATGATCCAGCCGCCGAAGATATCGCCCACCGCGTTCGTGTCGCGCGGCCGCGCCACCGTGCGGATCGCCAACTCGCCCCGTGGCGCCGTTTCCGCCGCGCCCATGTTTTAGTCCCGCCTGACCACAAGATGTTGTTATTCGAACGATCGTAGATACTGTATCATGTCCAGCAACGACAACACCATCGTTCGCGGAAAAGCCAGCGGGGAGCTGCGCATGGATGAGGCCGCCGATTTGTTCGAGGCCGCCGCAAAGAAAACGGCCACGAGCTACGAGGCCAGGGACATCGAGGTCCTGGAAGGCCTGGAGCCGGTGCGCAAGCGCCCGGCGATGTATATCGGCGGCACCGATGTCGACGCCATGCACCATCTCGCCGCCGAAATCTTGGACAATGCCATGGACGAAGCGGTGGCGGGGCACGCGAGCCGGATCGAACTCGAGATCGCGGACGACCAAACCGTCACCGTCCGCGACAACGGCCGGGGAATTCCCGTCGATCCCCACCCCAAGTTCAAGGGGAAGTCGGCGCTCGAGGTCATCCTCACCACCTTGCATTCGGGCGCCAAGTTCGGCGGCAAGGCGTATCACACCTCGGGCGGCCTGCACGGGGTGGGACTTTCGGTCGTCAACGCGCTTTCGGACCGGCTGACCGTCGAGGTGGCCCGCGAGCGCGTGCTTTGGACCCAGAGCTACCGTCGTGGAAAGCCGCAAACGCCCTTGCGCAAGATGGGCGCGGTCCAGAATCGCCGCGGAACGACGATCGCCTTTCACGCGGACCCAAGAATCTTCGGAGATTCGGCCTGCTTCCGCCCGGAACAGCTTTATCGCATGGCGCGCTCGAAGGCATATCTCTTCCGCGGCGTCGAGATCCGCTGGATCTGCGCGCCGGCCCTAGTGGACGAGCGCGACACCGTGCCGGCGAGCGATACCTTGTGCTTCCCCGGCGGCCTGGTCGAATACCTCGCCACCACGCTCGGCGATCGAGGGACGCTGAGCCCCGCGCCGTTCGCCGGTCAGGCGACACTCAATGGTGACGGCGGACGGATCGAGTGGGCCGTCGTCTGGCCCGATGACGAGGACGCGTTCTTCCGATCGTATTGCAACACGGTGCCGACGCCGCAAGGCGGAACCCACGAACAGGCGCTCAAGACAGCACTCGGTCGCGGCCTGAAGGCTTACGGCGAACTCGTCAACAACAAGCATGCCGCGAGCGTGAGCGCGGACGACGTGCTCGGCGGCGCCTGCGTCATGCTGTCGGTATTTCTGACGAACCCACAGTTCCAGGGGCAGACGAAAGAGAAGCTCGCCTCGCCCGAGGCAACACGGATGATCGAGCCGGTCTTGCGCGACCATTTCGACCACTGGCTTTCGGGCGATCCGCGGACGGCCGCGGCCTTGCTCGGGCGCGCGCTCGAAAAGGCCGACGAGCGCCGCCGCCGACGCCGCGAACGCGAGACCAAACGCGCGTCCGCGACGCGGCGCCTCAGGCTTCCCGGTAAGCTTTCCGATTGCAGCCACGCGGCTTCCAAAGGGACCGAGATCTTCCTCGTCGAAGGAGACTCCGCCGGCGGGTCCGCCAAGCAGGCCCGCAACCGCGCGACCCAGGCCGTGCTGCCGTTGCGCGGCAAGATCCTGAACGTGGCCAGCGCGTCGACCGACAAGCTCGACGCCAACCGCGAGCTCAAGGACCTCGTCGAAGCGCTTGGCTGCGGCGCGGGCGAGGGCTACGACGAAGAGGCACTGCGCTACGAACGCGTGATCATCATGACGGACGCCGACGTGGACGGCGCCCATATCGCCTCGCTTCTGATGACATTTTTCTTTAGGAAGATGATAAAACTAATTGAGAATAAACATCTTTATCTTGCCATCCCACCTCTCTATCGAATTTCGCAAGGCGGCAAGACGCTCTTCGCCCGAGACGACGCGCACAAGGAAGCGCTTCTTGGCACCGTCTTCAAGGGATCGCAAAAGGTGGAGTTGAGCCGGTTCAAGGGTCTCGGCGAAATGCCGTCGGCGCAACTCAAGGAAACCACCATGGACCCGGCCACCCGTACGCTGTTGCGCGTCGTCTTGCCAGACGACGGCGCGGACGTTTCCAAGGCGGCAAACGGCGGCGCCGAAGGAAAGACCCGAAGGCGCGGCCCCGTTCCGGACACCGCCGCCCTGGTCGAGAGGCTGATGGGCCGCAAGCCGGAATTGCGCCTCGCCTATATTCAAGAGCACGCCCACTTCGTCGATCAGATCGATGCGTAAGCGCGCACCAGCGCAGATCGCGATCGGTCGGACTCGCGTGGCCGCGATCCAGCGGGCGCGTAAATCTGCCCTGCATTATTGAGATCGAGCGGATGGGCGCGCTTGATTGGGGCCGCATCGCGGTTCCAACCAAGCGCGATCCGCTTCTGCGGCCCGCCCGCCAACCCTTGCGGCGGCGCCTCCGCGCGCCCATGTTTTCCGTGGGCCGTTGTGATGCGACAAACCACTCTCAAAGCTCGCGGATGGCGGGCGTTTCTTTGGGCAGGCGCGGTTACGGGCCTCGCGCTGGTCTCAGCCTGCGGCGCCGAGTTGAGCCAGTCGTTTGTGCACCGCTCGGGTGTTCCGTCGGCCTTCAGCTATGGCGCCGGCGGGCGCGATATCCTTACCGTGATCCTCGGCAACCCCTTCGCGATGCCCAAGGCGGAGACGGACGAGGCGGTCATCGATTCCATTCAGGGGATGAATAGCGGTCCCGCCACCCATTTCACGACCCGGCCGTCGGAGAACGCGCGCGCGCCGTACCGGATCGTGATCCTGTTCGACCCGCCAAAGACCCTCGTCTGGAGGGACCTGTGCGGTGAAGCGGCGGCGCTTGCATCCGAGGCGCGCGACGGCCGGCTCCACGCCTCGATCGCGTTCTGCGTGAACGAGTCCCTCTACGCCCACGTCGACAGCAGCATCCCCAGCACCGGTTCACCCGACGATCCCGCCTTTCGCAAGATGATGGGCCGCGCGGCGTATCTCCTGATCCCGCCGTGGGATCCCATGAGGCACGACGCGTGCGAGGCCCCCGTGATCTGCCCCTAGACCAGTCCGTGGTCGCCCCCACTCGCCGTGGCGATCCTCCGACCGCTTGAAGTTGGCCTACGCGATTGAAATCGAGTGGATCAGGGGAACAGGGCCTCTTGCGCGAGCCCGGCGGTCTCGGAAAAGCCGCACATCACGTTCATGTTCTGAAGCGCCTGGCCCGCCGCCCCCTTCACCAGGTTGTCGATGACCGAGAGCACGATGGCGCGGCCCGGCAGCCGGTCGGCGTGGACCCCGATCAGGCAGTGGTTCGAGCCGCGCACGTGCCGGGTCGCCGGCACCGCGCCCGCATCCAGCACGCGCACGAACGGCTCGTCCCGATAGCGCTGATGCAAGGCGGCCCGCAGGTCGTCGGCGCCGGCGCCGGCCGCCAGCCGGACGTAGATGGTCGAAAGGATCCCCCGGTTCATAGGCATCAGATGGGGCGTGAAGTTGACCGTGACGGCGCCGCCCGCCGCGCGCGAAAACCCCTGCTCGATCTCGGGTGCATGGCGGTGCGACGCCACCGCGTAGGCATGAACCCCCTCGCCGACCTCGGCGAACAGCATGGCCTCCTTGGCCGCCCGACCCGCGCCTGAAACCCCCGACTTGGCGTCGATGATGATGTCGTCCGTCGCGATCATCCCCGCCTCGATGAGCGGGATCAGGGGAAGCTGGGCCGAGGTGGCATAGCAGCCCGGATTGGCGATCAGGCGGGCAGGCGCGATCGCCTCGCGGGCGAACTCGGTCAGGCCGTAGACCGCTTCCTTCTGCAGCTCGGGCGCGCGATGCGCTTGGCCGTACCATTGGGCGTAGACGTCGACGTCCGCCAAGCGGAAGTCCGCCGAAAGATCGATCACCTTGAGGTGCCGGGGCAGGCTCGCCACCACATCGTGGGTGGTGCCGTGGGGAAGACAGCAGAACGCCACCTCCACGTTGTCCCAATCGACGGCCTCGATACGGACGAGCGCCGGCAGCGCGATTCCGCCTAAGTGGGGAAAGACCTGGTCCATGCGCGCCCCCGCCCTGCGCTCGGCGGTCAGCGCAACGATGCGCGCATCCGCGTGGTGCGCGAGCAGGCGGACGAGCTCGGCGCCCGTGTATCCGCTGGCCCCGATCACGGCGACATCGACTTTGTTCGGCTTGGCGTTCATGAGCTTTTCCCTCCTCTCGCCAGAGGATGGTACACGGGCGTTCTTGCGAACGCCCGTCCGATTGAAAAGCGATTATAGGTCTTAGCGTTTGGTGAACTGGAACCTTAATTTTCTCATTGCATTACAATCACTTAACCTATATCCAAAACTACTGTGAATAAATTGTGAATGGATTTTCACCCCACTATCGTTCACAATTTACCCTGTATTCCTACTTTGATGCATACACAAGAGTTGGTTGTTGGTAAAGAGGAACCTCCGATTGACAAAAATTACATATCCTTACGGTTATAACCATCAAAATCATCTACCGGTTAAGTCAAAGGATATTCGCCGTGCCACGCGCAAACGCCGTTCTCCGGAGGCTATCGTTCCGATGGACCTC
>PVBE010563612.1_pt1 | contig 23214 bp, 16 predicted proteins | sample 1631181 | NCBI WGS metagenome assembly PVBE01 (sample SAMN08397723, study PRJNA350692) | Marine metagenome, whole genome shotgun sequencing project. | isolation source: water | place: Pacific Ocean | collected 2012-04 | reverse complement strand
GTGGTGCCCGGCGTCGTGGTGCCCGGCGTCGTGGTGCCCGGCGTCGTGGTGCCCGGCGTCGTGGTGCCCGGCGTCGTGGTGCCCGGCGTCGTGGTGCCCGGCAGCTGCCCGGCCTCCCCCCCGCTCGCTTCGCCCGGGCCGGTATTGGTCATACCGGGCCCGGCGCCATATTCGGCGTCGGTCCCCTGCACGGGAGCGGCGAGGGCGCTTGCACTCAACAATGCGAACGTCGAGCCGAACAGTAGAACGGTGAGTCTGCGCGACATGAGCGTGTCTCCTCGTGAACCTGCTTAGTGTTGCTCAGGCGTTCGGTAAGAGTGGCCGTGGCGCGGATAGTTCCGCTCCGCGCGGCAGCGCGCCGCTTCAGCCGCCGGCCTATGCCTCGCCCTCGGGTGTGGGTAGGCGATGCATCTGGCGTTCGTTCCGGCTGATGAAGCCATCGCGGTTGCGATCCATCAGATGGAACCACTCGCGGTGGTGCTGCCCCCACTCGCTGCGGCTGATCTGGCCGTCTTCGTTGCGGTCAGCCGCCGTCAGATCGCTCAGGCCCATGCCGTGCGTGCTGACGGCGCTCGCCGCCGGCGCACAGGCCGGCACGCCGAGACCAAGCGCCGCCACGATCAACGCCGCCAGCACCGGCGATGGCCGCTCGCGGCGGGCATTCACGGCCGGGCGCCCGGCAGGTCCGGGGCGTGGGCATCGGCGTCCTGCTGGGCGGTGCTGCCACCGCCGCCCAAAGGCGCGGCCTGATTGGGATTGCGCCGGTGCAGTTCGGCCAGCCGCGCCTGCCGGAAGCGCTGCAGTTCCGCCGGCGTCAGCACGCCGTCGGCATCGGCGTCGATCGCCCGGAAGCGCGCCTCGGCGTTGCGCAGGAACTGTGCCCGATCCAGCACGACATCGTTGCCGGCGTGATTCCACAGGATCGCGCCGGGGCCGGCGCCGTACTCGCTGGGATTGTCGCTTTCCCCGTCCAGCGCGGGGATCAACGGGCTGGCCGCCTGCACGCCGGCCGCACCGATCGCGATCGCCAGCAACAAGGCACACCGCACGAGGTGGGTCAGGTTCATTTCCCGTTCCGGTTGCGAGCGATACGGTCTCGGACCGGCTCGCCTGGCAGGCGTTCAGCGCCTGCCGGACCGGCAATGGGCGTCAGTCGCGGGCGCCGGGCCGGGGTGGGCGCAGGTAGATCTGGGTGAGGTAGTGCCGGTCGCCCTCGCGCCAGAAGCCGACCCCGGTGCGCGTGAAGCGCGGACTTTGCAGGTTGCGCCGGTGGCCGTCGCTGCGGCGCCAGCCGGCCAGCGCGCTCTGGGCCGGCTGCTCGATATGGCGGCCGGTGGCGAGGTTCTCGGCAACCGCCCGGTAGTCGATGCCGGCGGCCCGCACGCGGGCGACGAGGCCGGCGCCGGCCGGCGTGCGATGGCTGAAGAACCCCGCCTCCGCCATGTGCCGGCTGTGCCGGCGGGCCAGCCGATCGAGCGCCGCATCGCGCACGAGCGGCGCCAGGCCCTGCTGCTCGCGCCATGCGTTGACCTCCCGCCACAGCCGCTGCTCCACGGCGGCGGCCTGCGACCCCTGCGGATCGGGCGCATCGCCGGCCCTCGTCGCGGCGAGCGCCAACGGCGTGAGTACGAACGCCAGGACGAGAAGCGCACGAAGCGCCGCCCGCGCCGGCCACCTGGAATCGCTCATCACGGATGCATGCGCCCTGTCGCCGCCCGGCTGCCGGGCGACGACAGGATAACGCGGCCCTAGATCCGCCGGCTCTTGCCCTCCCAGTACGGGTCGCGCAGGAAGCGCTTGTAGAGTTTGCCGGTGTCCAGCCGCGGCAATTCGTCGATGAAGTCGATCGAGCGCGGCAGCTTGTACTTCGCCAGGCGCTCGCGGGCGAAGGCCATCAGCGTCTCGACCATCGCCTCGTCGCCCTCGGCTCCGGGTACGAGCTGCACCACCGCCTTGACCTCCTCGCCCCACTCCTCGTTGGGGATGCCGAAGACCGCCACATCCGCCACCTGCGGATGGCCGATCAAGGCCTTCTCGATCTCCGCCGGATAGATGTTCACACCGCCGGCGATGATCATGTCCTTGGCGCGATCGCACAGGAACAGCCAGCCATCGGGGTCGAGATAGCCGACGTCGCCGACGGTGAAGAGCCCGTCGCGCCAGCTCTCGGCAGTCTTCTCCGGCGCGTTGTGGTACTCGAACTGACCGATCATCGAGGACATGTACACCGTGCCCACCTCGCCCGGCGGCAGCGGCTGGCCGGTCTCGTCGAGGATCTTGACCTGCGTGCCGGGCCAGGGCTTGCCGACGGTCCCGGGCTTGGACAGCCATTCCTCGGCGGTAGCCAGCGTGCCGCCGCCCTCGGTGGCGCCGTAGTACTCGTACAGCACCGGCCCCCACCAATCGATGATGGCCCGCTTGGCGTCCTCGGCGATCGGTGCGGCGCCGTGGATGATGGTCTCCAGACTGGAGACGTCGTACCGCGCCTTCACCTGCTCCGGCAGCGCCAGCAGCCGGTGGAACATGGTCGGCACCATGTGGCTGACGGTGACGCGGTAGCGATCGATCAGCCGCAGCGTGTCCTCGGCATCCCACTTGTCCTGCAGCACGAGCTTGTGGCCCAGGTGCAGCGAGGCGCTGCCGAAGCCGCCGGGCGCGGCGTGGTACAGCGGCCCGGTCACCAGGTGCACCCCGGGCGGTCCGCCCTTGAGCTTGAACAGCGCGCCCATCATGCCGGCCAGCATGGCCACGGCGTCCGGATTGCCGGCCTGCAGGTCGCGCTTGACGCCCTTGGGCCGGCCGGTGGTGCCAGAGGTGTAGAGCATCAGCGTACCGGCCCGCCGCTCGGCCGGTGGCTCGGCCGGCTGATCCGCCAGCAGCGCCTCGTAAGCCGTGAAGCCCTCGATCGACCCACCGACGGCGAAGCAGCGCGCGGGATCGAAGCCGGCCTCTGCGACGGCCTTGCGTGCCGCCTCGGCATAACGGGCGTGCGCGAAGAACACCCGCGCGCCGGCGTCCTGCAGGATGTAGGCGACCTCCGGCCCGGTCAGGTGATAGTTGATCGGCGTGAGGTACAGCCCGCTCTGGTGCGTGGCGAGAAAGATCTCCAGGTACGCCTGGCTGTTCGGCATGAGCATGGCGACGTGATCGCCGAAGCCGAGCGAAAATCCCGCCAGGGCATGGCTGAGTTGGTTCTGCCGGTCGTACAGCTCACCGAAGCTGACCTCCCGCTCCGCCGGCGTCACCAGCGCGATATCGCCGCGCCGCGCGGGCGCCTGCGCCCAGAAGCCGATCTGGTTGCTCATCTGCTTGCTCCTCCTGCGTCCCGGCTCACGGATGACAGCGGCCGGTGAATGTTCTAGTTTTTGCGCCGCCCGGCTCGCCGCCGGACGATCAGCCCAAGCCTAGCCGATTGGAATGACGCGCATGACAGATTCGCCCGCCGCACCGGAACAGACCCTGGGATTTCAGACGGAGGTCAAGCAGCTGCTGCACCTGATGGTGCATTCGCTGTATTCGAACCGGGAGATCTTCCTGCGCGAGCTGATCTCCAACGCCGCCGATGCCTGCGACAAGCTGCGCTTCGAGGCGCTCTCGCAGCCGGCCTACTACGAGGACGATCCCGAGCCGCGGATTCGCATCGACTTCGATTCCGAGGCCCGCACGCTCACCGTCAGCGACAACGGCATCGGCATGAGCCGCGATGAGGTAATCGCCAATCTCGGCACCATCGCCCGCTCCGGCACGGCCGAGTTCCTGCGCCAGCTCACCGGCGATCAGCAGCAGGATGCGCGGCTGATCGGCCAGTTCGGCGTCGGCTTCTACTCCGCCTTCATCGTCGCCGAGTCGGTGGAGGTGCGCACCCGGCGGGCCGGGCTCGATGCCAGCGAGGGCGTGCGCTGGGTCTCCGCCGGCGAGGGCGAATACACCATCGCGCCGCTGTCGCAGGCGGCGCGCGGCACCGAAATCCGCCTGCAGCTGAAGGAAGATGCCGCCGAGTTCGCCGACGCGTTCCGGCTGCGCCACCTGGTGCGCACCTACTCCGATCACATCGGCGTGCCGGTGCAGCTGCCAAAGCCGGCGGCCGAAGGCGAGAGCGAGGGCGAGGACGCGCCGGCCGAGGCCGACGCCACCCCGGCGTGGGAGACGGTCAACAGCGCCAGCGCCCTGTGGACACGGCCAGCCAGCGAGATCAGCGACGAGGAATACCGCGAGTTCTACAAGCACGTCTCGCACGACTGGCAGGCGCCGCTCGCCTGGACGCACAACAAGGTCGAGGGCAAGCTCGAGTACACCAGCCTGCTCTACCTGCCGGCCAGCGCGCCGTTCGACCTGTGGCAGCGCGATGGCGTGCGCGGGCTCAAGCTTTACGTGCAGCGCGTGTTCATCATGGACGGCGCCGAGCAGTTCCTGCCGATGTACCTGCGCTTCGTCAAGGGCGTACTGGACAGCGCCGACCTGCCGCTGAACGTTTCGCGTGAGCTGCTGCAGCAGAACCCGGCGACCGATTCGATCCGCAAGGCGCTGACCAAGCGCGCGCTCGATACGATCGAGCGGCTCGCGAAGCAGGAGCCGGCACAGTACGCCACCTTCTGGACCGCGTTCGGCGCGGTGCTGAAGGAAGGGCCGGGCGAGGATCCGGCCAATGCCGAGCGCATCGCGCGCCTGCTGCGTTTCAACACCACCCGCAGCGAGGGCGAGGCCGCCGACCGCAGCCTGGACGACTATCTGCGTGAGGCACCTGCCGGCGAGTCGCACATCTACTACGTGCTGGCGGAGACGGCGCAGGCGGCGCGCCAGTCACCGCATCTGGAGGTGTTTCGCCAGCGCGGCATCGAGGTGCTGCTGCTGGGCGAGCGGGTCGATGCCTGGCTCACCGCGCACCTGCACGAGTACGAGGGCAAGACCTTCAAGGACATCACCGATGCCGACCTGCCGCTGGAGGCGGACGAGGACGAGGCCTCCCCGGCCGCCCCCGAGGGGCTGATCGAGCGGCTGCAGGCCGCGCTGGGCGAGCGGGTCGAGTCCGTGCGCGTCAGCCGCCGGCTGGTGGAATCGCCGAGCTGCCTGGTCCGCGGCGCCCACGAGCTGAATCCGCAGCTGCGCGAACTGCTGAAGGCCTCGGGCCAGGAGGTCCCGGGTGGCAAGCCGCTGCTGGAGGTGAATCCGGAGCACGCGCTGCTGCGCCGGCTGGCCCAGACCGAGGATGAGGCCGCCTTCGATGACCTGGCCGTGGTGCTGCTGGAGCAGGCCCGCCTCGCCGCCGGCGAGCAGCCGGCGGAGCCGGCGGAGTTCGTACGCCGCGTGAACCGGCTGCTCGCAAGCTAGCGTCCGGCTCCCGGCTGCTGCCGGTCGTCGGCCGGCTGGCGCCGGCGGTTCAGCGGCAGACAGCGGCAACCGATAGCGATGGGTAGCGCGACCCCGGCATGCGACACAGCTCGCCGGCGGTCGGCGCCCGACCTCGCTGTCCGGAGAGCCTCATGTCGGCGATGCCGCTGGTCGTGCCCCCGTTTCCCGCCGCACAGGATGCGGCAGCGGCGCGGCTGTGCCACGCGCATCTGCTCGGCCAGATCATCGAGGCGGTGCTGCTGATCGACCCGGCAGAGCGCACCGTCGTCTACGCCAATCCCCAGGCAGAGCGGCTCTTTCGCGCCGGTGCCGGCGGCTTGCCCGGTCGCTCGCTGGACGCGCTGCTCGACCCGGCCGATCCAGCCGGCGAGGCAGCGCTGAGGCCACCACGGCGCGATAGCGACTGGCGCGGTGAGCTGCAGCTGCGACGCTGCGACGGCAGCCGCGCGCGGGTGCATGCCGACAGCATCGCGCTGCAGGTCGAGGGCCGGAACCTGGTGCAGGTCGTGCTGCAGGATCGCTCGGCTCAGCGCCAGATCGACAACGAACGGCGCCTGCTCTGGTCATCCATGGACCATCTGAGCGAGGTACTGATCGTCTTCGACCGCCATCTCGATCAGCCGGGCGGCCCGCGCATCACGTTCGTGAATCGCGCCTTCAGCGACATCTTCGAGCGCCCCCTGGAATCCACGATCGGCGAGCCGCTGAGCGCGCTGCTGCCGACGGCGGCCTATCGCGAGGGCATCGAGGCGCTCTACGCCAGGCTGCGGGCCGGCGAATGCGCCGAGGTCCGCTGGCAGATCCCGCGGCCCTGCGGCATGCATTGGCTGGACATGCGGGCCATGCCGGTGCGCGACGAACACGGGCGGGTACGCAATCATCTGGCCATCGGCACCAACGTCACCGCCGAACAGGACGCGCTGGACGAGCTGCGCGAGCAGCAGCGCTGGTATCAGCGCATCTTCGACCAGAGTCCGGACGCGGTGGCCATCATCGCGCCGGATGGCAACGTGGTGTTCGCCAACCGGCAGGCGGAACGCACGCTCGCCCCGCGCCTGGCCGGCGTGGTGGGGCGGCACTATCGCGAGCTGATCCTGCCGGACAATCGGCTGCCGGTGGAGAACTACTTCGAGCGGGCACTTGCCGGCGAGACCCTCCACTGGGAGGACAGCGTCCGCGGCCGGCGCGACCTCCGCCACCTCAGCATCACGCTGTCGCCGCTGACCGGCTCGAGTGGCCTGAAGGGCCTGACGTGCATCTGGCGCGACATCACCGCCCTGCGCACGGCGGAAATGCAGCTGCAGCTGGCGGGCCATGCGCTGGAGAGCATCGCGGAGGCGGCCGCCATCACCAATGGGCAGATGCGCTTCATCCTGATCAACAAGGCGTTCACCGAAATCACCGGCTACACTGCCGCCGACGTCCTGGGCAAGCTGCCCTCGACGATCATGACCGGCGATGTGAACGAGACCAATCGCGCGATCCTGCACGGTCTCGGCGAATCCGGCCGCTGGAGCGGCGAGATCTGGCAGCAGCGCGGCGACGGCACGCACTTTCCGGCGCTGATGACCGTCAGCCGCATCGACGACCCGCAGTTGGCGGAGCCGCACTACGTCGCGGTGTTCAACGACATCTCCGACTACAAGGCCTACGAGGCGCGCCTGCAGCACATGGCGCACCACGACTCGCTCACGCAGCTGGCCAATCGCGTGGCCTTCCACAACGCCCTGCAGCGCGCCCTTGCCCGCAGCCAGCGGATCGGCGGCCAGCTCGCCGTGCTGCTGATCGACCTGGACCAGTTCAAGGCCATCAACGATTCGCTCGGCCATGGCGTGGGCGATGACATGCTCAAGGCCGTGGCCCAGTCACTGCTGCGGACCGTGCGCGCCTCCGACACCGTGGCGCGGCTGGGGGGCGATGAATTCGCGATCCTGCTCGAAGACCTGGATGACGCCTCGCAGGCGGCGCGCGTGGCCGAGCAGCTGCTGGCGGTATGCGATCGACCGGTGCAGGTGGAGGGCTACGAGCTCTACAGCACCGTCAGCATCGGCGTGGTCTGCGCGCCGGATGATGGCGATGACGTCGAGACGCTGCTCAAGCGGGCGGATGCGGCGATGTACCAGGCCAAGACCGCCGGTCGCAACACCTATCGGTTCTTCTCGGCGCAATCCAACGCCCGGGCGAACCGGTATCTGGCGCTGGCCAATGGTCTGCGCCGGGCGGTCGAACAGGGGGACTTCGCGCTGCACTACCAGCCGCTGATCCAGCTCGGCACCGGCCGAGTGACGGGCGTGGAGGCGCTGGTGCGCTGGCAGCATCCCGAGCTCGGCCCGGTGCCGCCGTCAGATTTCATCCCGGTGGCCGAGGCCACGGGCGTGATCGGCGCGCTCGGCGAGTGGGTGCTGCGCACCGCCTGCCGGCAGGCCCGAGCCTGGGACGCGGCCGGCCATCCGCCGCTGCGCATGGCGGTGAACCTCTCGGCGCGCCAGTTCCGCGATCCGCACCTCGTGGACACCATCCTGGCGATCCTGGCGGAAAGCGGGCTGGCGCCGGCGCGGCTGGAACTGGAGATCACCGAGAGCATGATGATGGAGAACCCCGAGCGCGTGAAACAGGCGCTCGGCGCCCTGCGCGAGCACCGGGTGACCATCGCCATCGACGATTTCGGCACCGGCTTCTCGTCGCTGAACTACCTGAAGACCTTCCCGCTCGATCACCTGAAGATCGACCGCTCCTTCGTCGCCGGGCTACCCGACGATGCCGGCGATGCCGCCATCACGCAGACCATCATCGCCATCGCCAAGCGGCTGGGACTGGCGATCATCGCCGAGGGCGTGGAGACCGGTGCCCAGCAGCAGTGCCTGCAGGCCGAAGGCTGCGACGAGGGTCAGGGATACTGGTTCAGCAAACCGATGCCGGCAGACGAGCTGGAGGCGCTGCTGCGACTCACGCCCACCGAGCTCCCCTGGCGCCTGAGCGCCTGAACCCGCCACGCCAGCCGGACAGCCCGCCGCGAGCGGCTCATCGTTCACCGTGGGCGGAAAGACGGGCGGCGAACGCCGCCCCGGCCAGCGCGCATTGGTGCCCTGCCGGGCGATCGCGGCCACAGCTCGCACGGGATCGGCCTGCGGCTGGCGGGCTAGCGCGGCACCATCTCGACGCGGCGGTTGCGCGCGCGCCCTTCCTCGGAGGTATTGGGCGCCTTCGGCGCGGCAAAGGAAACGCCGATCGATGTCAGCCGCCCGGCGCCGATGCCGTGCCGGTCGATCAGCGCCTGGCGCACGGCACGCGCCCGTCGCTCGGACAGATCGAGGTTGTAGTCGAACGTCCCCTCGTTGTCGGTGTGTCCGACCAGCAGAATACTGACCTCGGGATCGGCCATGAGGAAACCCGCCATCTGCGTCAGCGCCGGTTCCGCCGCCGGGAGGAGTTCGGCCTTGCCCGTCTCGAACTCCAGCCCATAGATCGCCGCCGCACCGTCGGCGCTGATCGCCGAGGCGATCTTCTCGGCGCTTTGGACCTCGGCTTGCGCCACCTCGGCCTCGGTCGAGAGTGCGAGTACGGCGTAGGAGGAAACATCGTCCAGGGTGCTAGCCGCCACGGCCACCATCGTCCGTTGACCTTGCGCCTCGCGCTCCATGGTCACCGTTCTCAACGTACGCCAGCCGTTGGAGGGTGTACGAAGGCCCTGCTTCCCCAGCCAGACACCCAGCGTATTGCACCTGTCCGTGCATTCGAAACGTGTCTCATAGCCCTGCGCCCTGAAAGCACGCTGGAGCGAACGAAGGATCTCCAGCGGCGAGGCCGTTGCCGCCGTTTCGTACCGGGCCGTCGCAACCTTGCCCTCCAGGTCCAATCTGTCTTCTGCCGAGGACTTCGGCTTCATACCCAATGCGAAGCTCCTGGCGTCGTAGTTCTTGCGATCTTCGCCCACCAGGGTGCTGTCGGGGAAACGCACTGTCATCGCCTCATCGAGCGTGTCCTGCGCATGAGCACCGCCAATGGGCATCAGCAGTGCGGCCATGGCGATTGCAATCGAAAGGCGTCCTGCCGGCATGGTTCTGCTCCCGTCCGTTCCTGAGTCGAGTCGTGCTGCGCGCGGGCAGCGGCCGTCACTGGGCCGAGGGCACCCGGCGCTTCGGCTCGCCGGACGATGGCACCGCCACACGAGGCCGTCAAGGAGGTCTTTCCACGAGGCATCCGCGGGCGGTTTCGGTGCCAGGCCGCGTGGCCGCCCGGTCGATTCCCTGGTCGGCGGCCATGGCAGCGCACGTTCGATGCTGTCGCTACCCCGGCCGCTCGTGTCGCGGACGCGTCGCGGGCAGGCCGGCCGATCGACCGCTCGCCGGTGGCATGGCGAGTTCGACCTGTGCGGGCGTGAGCGCCGCGCGCAAGCGTAGCTACCGGCCGCGTACGGGCACTGATCGTTTCGGGCAGGCGCAGCGACGGTGCCGCAAGGCCGATCGAGGCGCGCAGTCGAGCGACTGCTGGGGCGAAGGCCGGGCATGGCTGCACGCCGATGCCCGGCGAAGCGGGCGTATCGCCGCCGGGGCAGAGCGAGGGCGCTCGCCTTCCAGCGGGCCGCGCGCGCCACGCCGGCGGCGGGCACGAAGGCCGGTTTACCGGCACGGCCATGCGCTTGCAAAAGGATAAGGACTGGTGGGCGGTGCTGGGATCGAACCAGCGACCCCTGCCGTGTGAAGGCAGTGCTCTCCCGCTGAGCTAACCGCCCCACGCAGGCGGGCGATGGTAATGCCCACCATGGCGCCGGTCAATCCTGGGGGGCGAGCTGGCGCCGGCCGCTGTGCGTGCCGGCAGCGTCCTGTCGGCCTGCGCTTGGTAGAGTACGCACTCGCCCGCCACGTTCGAACGCCATGTCCGTCGTCACCCGCTTTGCTCCCAGTCCGACCGGCCACCTGCACATCGGCGGGGCCCGCACCGCGCTGTTCAGCTGGCTGCACGCGCGCCAGCACGGCGGCCGCTTCGTGCTGCGGGTGGAAGATACCGACCGCGAGCGTTCCGAGGCCATCTATGTGGAGGCGATCCTGGAGGGCATGGCGTGGCTTGGCCTCGGGCACGATGAGGGTCCCTACTTCCAGACGCAGCGTTTCGACCGCTATCGCGCAGTGCTCGAACAGCTGCTGGCGAGCGGCCACGCCTACCCCTGCTACTGCTCGCGGGAGCGTCTGGCGGCGCTGCGCGAGGCGCAGCAGGCCCGGGGCGAGAAGCCCCGTTACGATGGCTACTGCCGCGACCGGGAACAGACCGCCGGCAGCGAGGGCGATCCGCCGGTGATCCGCTTTCGCACGCCCCGCGAGGGCAGCATCACCGTGCACGACCTGATCCGGGGCGAGATCGTGTTCGACAACGCCGAGCTGGACGACCTGATCATCGCCCGCAGCGACGGCACGCCGACCTACAACTTCACGGTGGTCATCGACGACACCGACATGGGCATCACCCACGTGGTGCGCGGCGACGATCACATCAACAACACGCCGCGGCAGATGCACATCTGCCAGGCGCTGGCGCATGCGCCACCCGCCTACGCCCACGTGCCGATGATTCTCGGCGCCGACGGCAAGCGCCTGTCCAAACGGCACGGCGCGGTGAGCGTGCTGCAGTACCGGGAGGAAGGCTATCTGCCCGAGGCGCTGATCAACTATCTCGCCCGGCTCGGCTGGTCACACGGTGACGAGGAGATCTTCGATCGCGATGCGCTGCTGGCGCACTTTCGCCTGACGGCGGTGCACAAGGCGCCCTCGAGCTTCAATCCCGACAAGCTGCTCTGGCTGAACCAGCACTACATCAAGACGCTGCCGGCCACGCGGGTCGCCGCGGAGCTCGCCTGGCAGATGGATCGCCGGCAGATCGACGTGCGCGAGGGACCGACGCTGGAGGCGGTGGTCGAGGCCTATCGCGAGCGGGCCAAGACACTGGCGGAGATGGCCGAAGGCAGCCGTTTCTTCTATGCCGATCCGGCCGAGTACGATCCCAAGGCGCTGCGCAAGCACCTGGTGGGCGCCGAGGCGGTGCTCGATGCCCTGACCGAGCAGCTGACGGCGGCGCAGTGGACACGTCCGGCCCTGCACGAGGCGGTCGAGGCCGTGGCCACGGCGCTGACGCTCAAGCTCGGCAAGGTGGCGCAGCCGCTGCGGGTGGCGCTCACCGGCACGAGCGTTTCTCCGCCGATCGACGTCTCGCTCGAACTGGTGGGACGCGAGGCCACGCTGCGGCGCATCGCCCGCGCCCGCGAGCTCGCCGCCGGGCTGGCGGCCTAGGCGAGGTATGCGCCGGCGCCCGCCCCTGCCGGCCTGCCGAGTGCGGATCGCCGCCCGCTGCCGCCGAGTCGCAGGCGGGTTGCTGGCGCTGACCGCCGGCCTGCTGCTCGCCACGGCCGGCGCCGCCCCCGCGCCGGCGCGCGTGCTGGTCCTGCCGGTCGAAGGGCCGCTCGGGCCGGCCACGGCCGACTGGCTGACCGGCGAGATCGAGGCCGCCGAGCGGGCCGGCGATGCGGCCGCGATCGTCCTGCGGCTGGACACGCCGGGCGGGCTCGATACCGCCATGCGCCAGATCATCCACGGCATCCTCGACAGCGGCCTGCCGATCCTTGCCTGGGTCCCACCCGGCGGGCGCGCGGCCAGTGCCGGCACCTATATCCTCTATGCCAGCCATCTGGCGGCCATGGCGCCGGGCAGCAACCTCGGCGCCGCGACCCCGGTGCAGATCGGCGGCGGCGGCGAGCAGGCCGACGCACCCGCAGCCGATACGGACACCGCGGCAGACTCCGATGCCGCCGCGCTGCGCCGCAAACGCCGCAGCGATGCGGCCGCCTACCTGCGCAGCCTGGCCGAACTGCGCGGCCGCGATACCGGCTGGGTGGAACAGGCGGTGCTGGAGGGCGCCAGCCTGACGGCGAGCGAAGCGCGCGAACGCGGCGTCATCGAGCTGCTGGCAGCGGACGTGGACGCCCTGCTCGCTGCCGCGGACGGTCGCCAAATCACCCTGCAGGGCCAGACCCAGACGCTCGCGCTGGCCGATGTCCGCCTCGAGCAGCGCCAGCCCGACTGGCGCGTGCGCATCCTCGCGGCGCTCACGCACCCGAACGTCGCCTACGTGCTGATGCTGATCGGCATCTACGGCCTGATCTTCGAACTCGCCAGCCCCGGCAGCTTCGGCCCCGGCATCATCGGCGGCATCTGCCTGCTGCTGGCGCTGTACGCCTTCCAGGTGCTGCCGGTCAGCTATGCCGGCCTCGGGCTGATCGCGCTGGGCGCCCTGCTGATGCTGGCGGAGGTGTTCGCGCCGAGTTTCGGCCTGCTCGGGCTCGGCGGCATCGGCGCGCTCACCGCCGGTTCGCTGCTGCTGTTCGACACCGACCTGCCGGCCTATCGGGTCTCGCTGGAACTGGTGGCCGCCGCGGCCATCGCCGGCGGTCTCGCCCTGCTGGCGCTGCTGCTCTGGGCCGGACGCGCCCAGCGCCGCCCGGCCGTGACCGGCGGCGGCGGCCTGCTCGGCGAGACGGGCGAGGTCGTGCAGGCCGGCACCCCCACGGCACCGTTGATGGTGCACGTGCATGGCGAGCACTGGCAGGCCGAGGCGTCCGCGGCGCTCGCCGCCGGCACGCCGGTGCGCGTCGTCGGTCGCCACGGGCTTAGACTCACGGTCGAACCGATCGACGAGAAGGACCGCTCCTGATGACTGGCTATATTCTGTTCTTCCTGCTCGCGCTGACGCTGATCGTCCTGTTCAGCGGCATCCGCGTGCTGCGTGAATACGAACGCGGCGTGGTCTTCCTGCTCGGCCGCTTCTACAAGGTCAAGGGGCCGGGCATCATCGTGGTGGTGCCGGTGGTCCAGCAGATGGTGCGGGTGGACCTGCGCACCGTGGTGATGGACGTGCCAACGCAGGACGTGATCTCGCGCGACAACGTCTCGGTGAAGGTCAACGCCGTGCTCTACTTCCGCGTGGTCGACCCGGAAAGCTCGATCATCCAGGTCGAGAATCACTTCGAGGCGACCAGCCAGCTCGCGCAGACGACCCTGCGCTCGGTGCTCGGCCAGCACGATCTGGACGAAATGCTCGCCGAGCGCGAGAAGCTGAACATCGACATCCAGCGCATCCTCGACGAACAGACCGACGCCTGGGGCGTGAAGGTGGCCAACGTCGAGATCAAGCACGTGGACCTGGACGAGAGCATGGTGCGGGCGATTGCCCGGCAGGCGGAGGCCGAACGGGCCCGGCGGGCGAAGATCATCAACGCCGAGGGCGAGATGCAGGCGGCGCAGAAGCTCGCCGATGCCGCCCGCGTGCTGGTCTCGGAGCCGCAGGCACTGCAGCTGCGCTATCTGCAGACGCTGATCGACGTCGCCGGGGATCGCACCTCGACGTTGGTGTTCCCGCTGCCGCTGGACCTGCTCAAGCCCTTCGTCGAGCGCCAGACGAACGAGGCGGCGAAACCCGCGCCGGGTCCGGCGCAGGCGGATTGACACCCCGAGCCGCGAACCCTATAGTTCGCGGCTCGGCGACGGGGCCATAGCTCAGCTGGGAGAGCGCTTGCATGGCATGCAAGAGGTCGGCGGTTCGATCCCGCCTGGCTCCACCACCCGCCGAACGGCACCTGCCACGTCCCCATCGTCTAGAGGCCTAGGACACCGCCCTTTCACGGCGGTAACAGGGGTTCGAATCCCCTTGGGGACGCCACTCTCCCTTCGCGGCCACGCGCCGCCATCTGTGCCTACGCGCGCTCGCGACGGATCAGGCCCGGCCCGCAGCGTAGCAACGCATCCGCCGACCTGTCGGCAGGCTGCTGCCGCACGAGAGGCGCGATCTCCCGCGCGATTCGATCCGCCACCTGATTGGCCGACATCTCCGGCGACCACCAACGCAGCGCGACGATGTGCGGTACATCATCGCTGACATCCGGCAGACGTACCGCGCCGGTGTAGTACCCCCGGGGCGGCCGCAGAGAGACCACGTGCATCGCCACTTCCGGGTGGCGGGTGTCCAGCGCGTGGCGAACGCGCCGGGCCAGCATCATGCTGCGCAACCTGTCGTACATGCCTGTTTCCTCAACATCGGTTCCGAGTCATAGATCTTGTTAGAGATCGCAAGATGACCCGACGATGACGATTATGCAAGCATGCATTAACAGTACGGCTTAACTCAGGCGGCAGCGTCGCGACGCTGCGCGAGGCTGCGGTTGTACCAGGTGCCCAACAGCACCAGCGCGATCAGCAGCGCCTGCAGGGCCAGCGCCTGGGCGTTGGCGTACAGCCCCACCACCGGCAGCGAGATGAAGGCCACCGGATCGACCGGCACGATGCCCGCCTCCTGCAGCGCGGCCACGCCCTTGCCGGCCAGGATCACCGCCAGCACCGCGATCAGCCGCGAGGTCCAGGTGAAGAACTGCGTGATCGGCAGCCGCACGCTGTAGCGGAAGACGGCGATCGCGATCCCGATCAGCAGTACCGCCGCCACGCCCGCGCCCGCCAGGATCGCCCCCGGCTCGCCCTGTGCCCACAGCGCACGGTAGAACAGCACCGTCTCGAACACCTCGCGATAGACGGCAAGGAACGACACGCTGACCAGCGCCCAGCGGGCGCCCTCGCCGGAAGCCGCCTGCAGGCTGCGGGCCACGTAGCGCTGCCACTGTCCGGCGAAGCTCTTGTTGTGCATCCACAGGCCGACGAAGACCAGGATGACGGCCGCCAGCAGCGCCGTGACGCCCTCGGTGATCTCCCGCTGGGCCCCGCTGATGTCGATCACATAGGTTGCCGCCAGCCACGTGCCCACGCCGAGCAGCAACGCGCCGAGCCAGCCGGCATGCACGTAGGGCAGGTCGCGCTCGCGGCCCGACTTGCGCAGGAAGGCGAAGATCGCCGCCAGCACGAGGATCGCCTCCAGGCCCTCGCGACCGAGGATCAGGAAGCTGCCGAGAAAGCTGCTGAGGGCCGAGGCGCCGCCGGCGATGGCCTGCTCGGCCGCATCGAGCGAGGCCAACGCCTCGCGCCCTGCCGCGGCCACCTCCGCCGGCGCCGCCTGCGCGCGAATGGCCTGGCGCACGGCCGCCATCTGCGCCTCGATGCGACGCACCAGGCCGCGATCGACGGCCGATACCTGCGCCTCGACCAGTTCGAATCCGTCCAGATATGCCGACAGCGCCGCCGCGGCCGCCGCCTCGGACTGCCCGTCGGCGTACGCCGCCATCGCCCGGGCCAGTTCCCGCCTCGCCAGCGCCAGGCCGTCGACCGAGACGGCCACGGCCTGCGGGTTCGCCCGCAGGTAGGCCATCACCGCGTGGGCATCGGCCCCGTAGTCGGCGGCCAGCTCCGCCGGCACGGTCGCGGCGAGCGCCGCCAGCGAGTCGAGCGCCACGGCCGGCGGCGCCGCCGCCGCCACCAGCCGCTCGCCGGCCTCGCGCTGCGACTGGCCATAGCCGAGCGAGCCGACATAGGCCGCCAGATCCCAGCGCTCGGCCTCGCTCAGCTGCGCGAAGCTCGGCATGCCCGTACCGTCGACCCCCAGCGTGATGGTGCTGTAGAGGCTGAACAGGCTGCGCTGATCGCGCCGGGCGGCATCGTGGAAGTCCGTGGGCGCCGGTTCCAGACCCGCCCCGGCCGGCCCGTCACCCCGGCCCTCGGCGCCGTGGCAGCCGGCGCAGGCGGTGGCGTAGAGCGACGCGCCGGCTGCCGGCTCGGGCGCCTGGTCGGGCGCGGCCGGCACCGGGTAGTGCCGCAGCAGCCCGCGGCTGAGCTCGGCGGTCAGCGTCTGCACGCGCGCGCCGGGGGCACGTGCATCGATCGCCCCGGCCAGTGCCTGCGCCTGTGCCTGCAGCGAGGCCTGCTCGGGCCGTCCGGGCAGCGTGCCCAGCCGGCGGCGGATCTCGCGCGCGAACTCGACCTGCTCGGCATACTCGGCGGCATCCAGCACTTCGCCAGCCTGCACGAATTCGGGATAATCGACGCCGATGTAGTCGACCATCTGCAGGATCTTCAGCACGTTCTCGCGCTCGTCCGCCGTCATCGCCTGACCGGCGCCCACGCTCGGCAGCAGGACAGTCAGCAGGGCGATCAGCAGCAGGGCGGGGCGGAACATATGCCTTTCTCTTCGTTCGTCAGACGAACATGTAATTAAGAATGATTCGCATTCTATGGCAAGCTGCCGCACCCCGGAAGCGGCAGCGTTCACCCCGTGCGACAATGCGCCGGCGCGCCAGCCGCTTCGCTCCCGACGATCCGAGGTCCCTCAATCCATGACGATTCACGCCGACGCCGTCATCATCGGAGCCGGCCCGTGCGGGCTGTTCCAGGTTTTCGAGCTCGGGCTGCTCGATATCCGGGCGCATATCATCGACGCCCTGCCGGCACCCGGCGGCCAGTGCACCGAGCTGTACCCGGACAAGCCGATCTATGACATCCCGGCGCTGCCGGTCTGTGGCGCGCAGGAGCTGATCGACCGGCTGATGGAGCAGATCAAGCCGTTTTCGCCGACCTTCCACCTCGGCCAGCAGGTCACCACGCTGACCCCGCAGGAAGACGGCAGCTTCTACCTCAAGACCAGCGCCGGCGAAGAATTCATCGCCCGCAGCGTGATCATCGCGGGCGGCGTGGGCGCCTTCGAGCCGGTCCGGCTGAAGGTTCCCGGGGTGGATCGCTTCGAGGGCGAGTCGCTGTTCTACAGCATCAAGGATCCCAGCCGGCACCACGGCAAGGAGCTGGTCGTGCTGGGCGGCGGCGATTCGGCGCTGGACTGGGCGCTCAGCCTGTACGAGCCGGCCGAGAGCCTGCTGCTGGTGCATCGTTCGGAGAAGTTCCGGGCGGCGCCGGCCTCGGTGGCGCGGATGCACGCGCTGTGCGAGGACTACCAGATGCAGTTCATGGTGGGCAACGTCACCGGCCTGCGCGAGGCGGACGGCCGGCTGACCGGCGTGGACGTCACCGGCGGCGATGGCGTGCTGCGCCGCGTGGATTGCGATCACCTGCTGGTGTTCTTCGGCCTCTCGCCCAAGCTCGGGCCCATCGCCGAGTGGGGTCTGGAGCTGAACAAGAACCAGATCATCGTCGACACCGAGCGCTTCGAGACCAACGTGCCCGGCATCCACGCGGTCGGCGACGTGAACTGGTATCCCGGCAAGAAGAAGCTGATCCTGTCCGGCTTCCACGAGGCGGCGCTGGCGGCCTTCGCCATCAAGTCGCGGCTCAACCCCGGCAAGAAGGTGCACCTGCAGTACACCACCACCAGCCCGGTGATGCACAAGCGCCTCGGCGTGGATGACCCCTACGCCGAGGACTGATCCACGGCCGCGCCGGCGCCCCACCGCGTGCTGACGCTCTGGCACAGCAATCGCCTGGAGCGCCTGGCGGACCGGCTCGCCGGGCAGCTGGCCGCCCGCCCCGCGCCGCCGCTCGTGCCCGACTGCATCGTGGTGCAGCATCCGGGCATGGCGCAGTGGCTGCGGGTCGCGCTGGCGGCGCGGCTGGGTATCGCGGCGAACCTCGAATTCCTGCTCCCGGGCAGCCTGATCTGGCGACTGCTGCGCGCCCGCTGGCCGGAGCTGCCGGCGGAATCGGCCTGGAACAAGGGTCCGCTCACCCTGCGGGTGCTGGCGCAGCTGCCCACGCTGGCGACCGAGCCCGAGGGTGCGCCCCTGGCGGCGCATCTGCAGCCGCAGGACCCGGCACGTGCCTTCGAGCTGGCCAGCCGCATCGCCGATGTCTTCGATCAGTACCAGATCTACCGGCCGGCGCTGCTGGCGGCCTGGGAGGCCGGCAGCCCCGAAGGCTGGCAGGCGCCACTGTGGCGGCAACTGCGCGCCGCCATCGCCGAGCCGCATCGCGGCGCGCTGCTGACCCGTCTCGCCGGCCCGGACGGCGTGGCCGGCATCGCGGCCGACGCGTTGCCCATGCGCCTGAGCCTGTTCGGCATCTCCACCCTGCCGCCCGCCTACCTCGCGGTGCTCGGCGAGCTCGGCGCCCGCAGCGAAGTCGTCGGCTACCTGCTGAACCCCTGCGAGCACTGGTGGGCGGACGTCGTCGATGCGCGCATGCTGGCCCGCCTGCGCCAGCGCTGGCGGGCCCGCGGACTGGCGGACGTCAGCGAATACTACGACGGCGCGCCGCCGCTGCTGGCCTCGCTCGGCCGCCAGCAGCGCGAGTTCCTGAACCAGCTGCAGGAGCTCTCGCCAGACGACACGCCGGACTTCCAGCCGCCGACGGGGCAGAGCCTGCTGGCCCGTCTGCAGCGCGACCTGCTCGAGTTCCGCCCGCCGGCGCCGGTCGGTCCACTGGCGCCGGCGGACCGCTCGCTCCAGATCCACGACTGCCACAGCCCGCTGCGCGAAGTGCAGGTGCTGCACGACCAGCTGCTGGCCCGTTTCGACGCCGACCCCTCGCTCGGCCCGGAAGACGTGCTGGTGATGGCGCCGAACATCGACGACTACGCCCCGCACCTGGCTGCCGTGTTCGACGGTGCGCCGGCCGAGCGGCGCCTGCCCTGGATGCTGGCCGACCGCCACGAACGGCGGGCCGAACCCCTGCTGCAGGCGGTGCTGGACCTGCTGGGGCTGCCGCAGTCGCGCTTCACCGCCGGCGAGGTCATGGCGCTGCTCGAACAGCCGGCCCTGATGCGCCGGCTGCGCCTGTCCGCTGCCGAGCTCGTCCGCCTGCGGCTGTGGATCCGCGAGAGCGGCGTGCGCTGGGGCCTCGATGCGCAGACCCGTCAGGAGCTCGACCTGCCCCCGGTGCAGACCCACACCTGGCGCTTCGGGCTGCAGCGACTGCTGCTCGGCTACGCCATGGGGCCGCACGAAAGCGCCCTCACCGAGGCGCCGCAGCCATTCGCCGCGCTGGGTGCCGACGACGGCGAACTGCTCGGGCGGCTCACCGGACTGCTCGACACGCTCCAGCACCTGCGGCGCGAGCTGCGCCAGCCGCGTCCGGCCGCCGCCTGGCCGGCCGTGATCGAGCCGCTGCTCGCGCTGTTCGAGCCCGGCGATGAGGCCGAGCGCGTCGCCCTGCAGACCGTGCGCGACGCCCTCGCCCGGCTGGCGGCCGACGCCGAACTGGCCGGTCACGAGGCGCCGCTGGAGCTCGCCGTCGTCCGGGCGCAGCTGCAGCGCGAGCTCGACCGCCCGCAGCGCGCGCAGCGCTTCCTGACCGGGCAGATCACCTGCTGCAGCCTGCAGCCCATGCGCAGCCTGCCCTTCCGGCTGATCGTGCTGCTGGGCCTGAACGATGGCGCCTTCCCGCGCCAGCAGCAGCCAGTGAGCTTCGACCTGATGGCCACCCGGCCCCAGCCGGGCGATCGCCGCCGCCGCGACGAGGATCGTCAGCTGTTCCTCGAGGCCCTGATCTCAACCCGCGAGCTGCTCTACCTCAGCTACCAGGGGCGCGATCCGCTCGACAACAGTCCCCGTCCGCCCGCCAGCGTGATCGACGAGCTGCTGGATACCGTCGCAGCCATGCACGGCGAATCGGGGCGGGCGGCCGTGCTCACCCGCCAGCCGCTGCAGCCCTTCAGCGCCGCCTATGCCACACCCACGGCCGGGGTGTTCACCTACGCCGCCGAGTGGCTCGCCGCGCCGCAGCCCGAAGTGCCCTTCGCCGCCACCCCCCTGCCGGCGCCGCCGGTGACGACGCTCTCGCTGGGCGAGCTGCACCGCTTCCTGCGCGATCCGGCGCGCTACTTCCTGCAGCAGCGCCTCGGCCTGGCCCTCGCCGAGGACGATCCGACGCTGCCGGACGAGGAAGTCTTCGCGCCGGATTCGCTGGCTGGCTACGCCCTGGACGAGCGGCTGCTGCATGGCGCACGGCGCGGCGAAAGCTGGGCGGCGATGCACGCCCGGCTGCGCGGCGAGGGCCGCCTGCCGGCGCCGCCATTCGATGCCCTGCTGCTCGGCGAGCGTCAACCGGCGCACGCGGCGCTGCAGCAGCTCCTCGCCGCGGCAGGCACGCCACTGCCGCCCTGCGAGGTGGATATCGTGATCGACGGCGTGCGCCTCACCGGCCATCTGGAACGTCTGACCAGTGAGGGCAACGTGCACGTGCGCCCGGGCCGGCTGCGGCCCAAGGACCGGCCCGGCTTCCTGCTCGAGCACCTGCTGCTGCAACTGGTGGACGCCGTGGACTGCCCGCGCGCCAGTCGCTTCCTGACGCTGAATCCCGAACCGGCGGCCGCCGAGCTGCCGGCACAGATCCCCGTGGAGGTGGCGCGCCGGCAGCTCGCGGCGCTCATCGGCCTCTACCGGCGCGGCCTGTGCGAGCCGCTGCCGGTGCTGCCGCGTGCCAGCGGGGCCTACGCGGCAGCGCTCGCCAAGGCGCCCGGTGACGAGCAGCAGAAGCACAAGGCGATGGCCAAGGCCCGTGTGTCCTGGGAGGGCCACGCGAAGTCGCGAGGCGAATGCGAGGATCCGGCCTACCGGCTGGCCTTCCGCGGCCGCGACCCGCTGTCGGCACCGGACTTCGGCGCGCTTGCCTGGCAGCTCTATGGCGAGGGCACGTGCTGATGCCGCCGCTCGTGCTGTCCGAACTGCCGCTGCAGGGCACGCACCTGATCGAGGCCAGCGCCGGCACCGGCAAGACCTACACGCTGGCTGCGCTTTATCTGCGGGCGCTGCTGGAACGCGAGCTCGACGTCACGCAGATTTTGGTCGTCACCTTCACCAATGCCGCCGCCGCAGAGTTGCGCGAGCGCATCCGGGCGCGGCTGTGCAGCGCGCAGGCGGCCCTCGCCGGGCCACCGGCCGCCGACGAGGAGCCGGTGATCGCCGCGCTGCGCCAGCGCATCGCCGCCGCCGATGCCCGGCGGCTGCTCGCCGACGCGCTCACCCGGCTGGACGAGGCCGCCATCCACACCATCCACGGCTACTGCCACCGCGTGCTGCAGAGCCGTGCCTTCGACAGCGGCGAGGCGCTCGAGACCGCGCTGGTGACCGACGAGCGCCTGCTGCGGCGCGATGCCGTCAGCGACTTCTGGCGTCGGCATTGCCACGGCGTGTCGACCGAATACGCCGACTGGCTGCGCTCCGTGTGGGCGACTCCGGCCGAACTGCAGCGAACGCTGCAGGACTGGCCGCAACGCCCGGATGTGCAGGTGCTGCCGGCACTGCCGCCCAACACGCCGCAGCGACTGGCGGACGAACTCGCCGCGCGGCGCGAGGCGATCGCCAGGCTGTGGGCCGAACAGGGCGAGGCCGTGCGCGACCTGCTGAGCAACGATCCGGCGCTGAGCCGGGCAGCACCGACGTTCAATCGTGACCAGATCCAGCAGCTGCTGGCGAAATTCGAAACCTGGCTGGGCGGACAGATACCGTTGCCGGGTATCTGCGAGCGGCTGAGCCAGACGTTCATCGACGCGCACTGCAAGCGGGGGAAACCGCCGCCGCGCCACGCGCTCTTCGCGGCCATGGACGAGGTGGTGGCGCTGGCAGGGGAGCTGGCCACTGCCCGGCGCGTGCAGGTGCTCACCGAGGCACGGGCGTATTTGCAGCGCGAGCTGCCCCGCCGGCGCGACCGGCTGCGTCAGCGCGGCTACGACGACCTGCTGCGCCGCCTCGCCGAGGCATTGGCGCAGCCGGCGGGCGGCGCGGTGCTGGCGGCGGCGCTGCGCGCGGCGCAGCCGCTGGCGATGATCGACGAGTTCCAGGACACCGACCCGCTGCAGTACGGCATCTTCCGTCGCATCTATCCGGAGCCGCCTGCGGACGTCGAGGCCGCCCATGGCCTGCTGCTGATCGGCGACCCCAAGCAGGCGATCTATCGGTTTCGCGGCGCGGACATCTACACCTACATCGCCGCCCGCCGCGCCATTGCCCCCAGCCGGCGCCACACGCTCGACAGCAACTGGCGCTCGACGCCGGCGCTGGTCGAGGCGGTGAACGCGATCTTCGGCCGCGCCGAACAACCCTTTCGCAGCGAGGACATCCCCTTCACGCCCGTCAAGACCCGCGGGCCGGCCGGCGGCCGGACGCTGACACTGCCCGGCGAGCCGGCGGCGCTGGTGGTCTGGCCGCTGTCACTGACCGAGCGCAGCGCGGTGCGCGGCAAGACGGCGGACGGCATCCGTCGGGAGGCCGCCTACGCGCAGGCCTTCACCGCCTGCGCGCTGGAGATCCGCCGGCTGCTGGAGGCGGCAGCGGCCGGCACCGCGCGGCTGGGCGAGCGGCCGCTCGCAGCCAGCGACATCGCCGTGCTGGTGCGGACTCACCACGAGGCCGAGCTCCTGCGCGCGCGGCTCGCCGGGCATGGCCTCGCCAGCGTCTGCCACAGCCGCCAGAGCGTGCTCGCTGCGCCGGAGGCGCAGGATCTGGCACGGGTGCTCGCCGCCATCGCCGCGCCGCAGGACATCGCTGGCCTGCGCACGGCGCTGGCGACGCCGCTGCTGGGCCTCGATGCCGCCACACTGGCCGCCGAGCAGCAGGATGAACGGGCCTTCGAGCGCCGGATCGCCCAGTTTCAGGACTACCGGGCGCGCTGGCAGCGCGAAGGCGTGCTGGGGTATTTTAATGAAAGCAATGAATCGTTAACTTTTGCAACTTGACAAAGTTCATTAGCAGATTTTGGATAAAAGGATTTTGCTATATCCCAGGAATAATAAAGCCATATCAATAATAAAAAACTACTTCCAACAATAATCCAGTGAGCTCCACCCTTAGCTCTTTCGGGATTTCCAAAAACAGCATCAACTTTTTCAGTTTTTATTAATTTCCTTCCATACAAAATGCAGCCTATAACAGCAAAAATAATTATAAATGTGATAATTCCAGTGATCATATTAAATATCTTTACCCATTATTTCTTCTTCCATGTCCCAAATCATGGTTAGAATTTCTTCTCTTTTACTATCAAAGTCTTTATTTTTTTTTAT
>PVBE010111390.1_pt1 | contig 23214 bp, 15 predicted proteins | sample 1631181 | NCBI WGS metagenome assembly PVBE01 (sample SAMN08397723, study PRJNA350692) | Marine metagenome, whole genome shotgun sequencing project. | isolation source: water | place: Pacific Ocean | collected 2012-04 | reverse complement strand
AGACAATTGGTGAGTACACGGTTGCTGACGGGGTCCTAACCATCACTACAGATGATGAAGAAACAGATGAATATTTTGCAACAAAATCGAATGTTATTTATCAAAAACAATGATTTATCAGCAGTCGGCACCTAGAACTTTCTTTCCTAACTGGTTTATCCACTTAACATACCAGATCTGCCGATCCCACATACAGTTTACAATCTTAATCCCTCTGTTTCAAAATATACCTCAATTCTCACAACTGTCGAATTCGCCTAGATAAAAAACGCGATTTTAAGTAGAAACAAATCCTGTTTCTCAAGAAGGACTCCTATGGCTATAATTGAAGGTGGACATTGAACACGATATTTTGCAATACTCTTCAATCTTCAAGTTGATCCATATCCGGTTAAAACAATAAGCGGTAATGAAACGAATCTTATTATACCCAAGTATTACCAATCTCCAGGATCCCGCAGGGGATACTTATTTGCGTTTTTTAAGAAAAATGATATTCTCCATGTCCCTGGTTCGCGACGATATTTACTGGTATTGCCTGGTTCCCAGGTATAGGGATGAATATGAAGATAAGACCCGCTTAATGAAAAAAATGCTTAGATTTGCAAACACCAAACATATTGAGATCGTGACACCCGCTCCGCCTGCCAGCAAGGGTAATGTGGATTACCAGGAATTGAAAAAAGTCAGATGGCAGGATTATGCCATCGATAGTGTTTTCTTAAATCTGCCACAGCAGGCCACTGATCTGCAAACCTATCTTGCAGATTATAGCAACCTGAACCCATCCTTCTTTGGATTTACCCATTTTCAGGATTATCCTAATGTGATGCAATGCCCAAGTTTATTTCGAATGAATATGGTTGGCATCCTTGATATGGATGTTTGTTATATCAACACTCAATCCCAGAAAGACCAGGCCATTGAACAGGCAGGCAGAACATTTAATGTAAATGTCATCAGAAAGTTGAATAAAATAATCAAAGTTTTCCCGACACCTGTCCTGCCTGTGAAAACTGAGGATGCTTCCATTTTTGATCATGACCCCTTAAGAATCGTTGTTTTTAATCACCGGCCGGATCAGGAAAAAAGTTTTCCAATGTTTTGTGCAGCTATTGAAGAATTATGGATGAAACGAAAGGATTTCAGGGTCTGGGTACCATTCTATGCAAAACGGAGGGTTCCATTTGAATGGATGATCACGGATATTCCCAAAGAGACCAAACAGGAATACTATTATGGACTGGGGCGATGCTGTGTAGGTGTTTCACCGAAACAAACAGGAGGTAATTGGACTGTGTCCACTGCTGATGGGTTACTCAGCGGTCTGCCTTATATCCTTTACGACGATCAAGCCTATAAACAATTAAATCCTGGTGCTGATATCTATAAAAACCGCAGGCAATTAAATAAGTTGATCTCATTTTATCTGGACAATTCGGAATACAGGAATAAAAAAGTAAAAGAAGGTCTGTCCTATGTACATGATAATTTTATGTTTGAAGAAATCACCCGGGATATTAGCGGGCAAATTGATTTTCAGTATCAGTCACAGAAAAAAATTATATCCGCAACAGCGAGACAACTTGCAGCGCTGATCAAGATAGAAAAATCAATTACCCAGCGCAGCCTTCTAAAAAAATTGGATTGGGATTCATCTATAAAGTTTAACGGATACAGACGATATATACTGGATGACAAACAAATCACAGAAAAATATGGTACCTGGAGGTCTATTTATATTAAGGTGTGATAAGTTTTACTAAACCTTATCCAGCCAATTTAAAATAGAAAAGAGTACGTGAGTCTCATAACCCGATGGCCAGAGGTTTTAATCCTTTTGCAGTTATAATAAGTATTGATTTATAAGTATATAATCAGGCAGTTTAGATTATGAATAGAATGCTAAAAACATTCATTGTATATGGATTATCTTTTTTATTTATATCGGCGACGTTCCACGTTGATCTGTATAATCAGGATAACCATGATGGGTATAGCATATGTGATATTAGTTGCGATGAAGAAAAACATCATTCCATATCTCACCAATGTGAAAAGTGTTTAAACAAGACCAATAGACTTATTGCCCAAGAATTTATTGAGTTATCATCCAATGAATATCGAACAGCACTTTACTCTTCAAATGAAAATTTTGAAGATAAAATTATACCTTTCAGTTTATACAGTCGCCCTCCTCCTACTCTCCTTTAATTAATAACAGCATTACAATCGCACTGCTAATAAAGCAGTGTACAATATTATAATCCTTTTAAAGGAGCATTTTATGCAATTTTTATTTTTACGTTCTTTAAGAGCACACGTGTTTTTTATGCTTACGAGCATAGTTTTATTTATATCAGGTTGTGAAGACAATGACCATGATCACGACCATGATGAGGAACATACCGATGCAGATGGGTTTGTTTTAGAAAATGAAAGTGGAACAGTAGTTTACAGAGAGTTTGAAGGTGCTGTAACTGGTTCTGTTGCACTTGCCGTTGGTGACACACTTGAACTTTCCGTACATTTTCTCGATAATGAAGGGAATGAGATAGAGCACGAGGAAGAAGAGGAAGAAGATGTATTATCCGTTTCTGAAAATGACACAAGTGTCGCACTAGTTGAAGTTGAAGATCTTGAAGGCGATCACCATGAGATGGAAATTCATGTGATCGGAAAAAATACTGGATCTACTAGTTTTAAGCTACAGTTAATGCATGACGGTCATGCCGATTATACTTCAACAAATAATGTACCTGTATTTGTCAATTAAAAAGTATCTAAGAATGTTATGCTTCCTGGGGCTGGTATGGTCCCAGGAAGCATATATTACAGGTTTGATTATAAGTAATGAGGACCAAACACCTATTCATGGTGCTAATATCTATTCAAAAAAACTTGGTATCGGTACAGTATCGCAGGTTAACGGTCGGTTTGTTTTAGGAAATCTGCCCCATGGAGAAATCTCATTTACAATTTCTATGATTGGATTTAAGGATATAAATGAGTCATTAGTTTTAAATAAGAATAATTATGATCTGGGTAAAATTTCTATGTCAACTGATACTATAAAAATTAAAGAGATAGTTGTTGATGCCCATCATGAACTTCAGCCACACAGTTTTGCATCCAACATCGATTTTATTGGAGATAAATACCATAAAAATCTAAAGTCATCTTTGGCCCTGACTCTTGATAAAGAAACAGGTTTATCTATTCGGTCTATGGGGCAGGCAACTGCTCAGCCAGTTTTACGAGGATATACAGGGGATAGATTTTTACTAACAGAAAACGGCATAACAGCTGGAGACCTTTCAAACACCTCTATTGATCATGCCATTAGTATGGATATGGCTTCTTACAATAAGATAAGAATCATCCGTGGGCCAGAAGCCTTACTTTTCGGATCCAATACAATTGGGGGCGTTATTGATGTATCCAGACAATTTAATTTTGAATCTAGGTTTAAAAAAATAAGTTTATCGGCACTCCTTGGTGCAGAGTCATCAAACAAAAGTTTATTTGGGAATTTTGTAGCCTACTTTCCAGTAGATTTTCGACAACAATTCAGATTTTCAATCCTACGCCGTAATGCAGGCAATCAAAACTCTCCTAATGGAGTTTTAGATAACACTGCATTATCTAATCATGAAGTGACGGGTACTTACTCTTATTTTGGTAGAGCCAGTCGCTCAATAATCATTTTGGAAGAAATTAACATGAATTATGGTATCCCTGGAAGTTATGAGGGGCATATTGATGGGGTGGATATTAAAATGAATAAAAAATCACAAAAGTATAACTACCATAAAGACATTTTTTTTCTGGGATTTCAAACATTAGATATGGATCAGCGTTTCATAAGCTACATGCACAGTGAATATGAAAAAGGCAATATTGATCCTTCCGTCCGCATGGATCAAAAGATTTTTTCTTTACAAAGTAAGCTTACTGGTAATCATCTAACTGTTGGGTCTTTATTACAATATCGTGATTTCAAAGCAGGGGGGTTCTATTGGACACCTGATGCAGAAGAAATAAGCTTAGCTATATTTGGGATGCTTGAGAAAGAAATAAAAGATTTTACATTACAAATTTCATCAAGGGCTGAATTTCTTACAGTTATACCAGAAACATCATTAATCTATTTATCAAACTTAAGTAATAGTCAAGTCGTAAATCGGTACTACCCCATTTTTGCGGGAGCAGTAGGTATTTATAGATCTTGGGAAAATTGGAAACTTTCTTTAGGGACCATGCTTACTGGGCGAGCTCCAAGTATTGAGGATTTATACTCTGATGGACCTCATCTGGGGACATACGCATATGAAATTGGGAAACCTGAATTAGATTTGGAAAATACAATTGGTGTTGAGGCATCATTGGAGCATAGTACTGAAAAAAGTGATATTAGGTTTACAGGTTATCATAACTTTAGCCCTAATTATCACATTAGCACAAAAATGGGAGACGGCTATGAGCCTGGTGCTGATTGGATTGAGTGGGGAAGTGGAACTAGTGGATGGCTGTATAAATATCAAATGCAAGGATTGAGATCGCGGATTTATGGCCTTGAATTCGATTTTCAGTACGAACTACTCAAATTAATCAATTTGCACGGTAATCTATCAGTTACTAGAGGGGAAAATATTTCAGACAACAAACCACTTGCATATGTACCGCCAGACAATTTGTTATTTTCAACAGAATTAGATTTGAAACCATTTTCTGTAGAAATGCAACTTAAAAAGGTATTACCCCAAACAAGGCTAGGTGAATTTGAAACCAAGACAAGCGGTTACTTTATTGCTGATTTAAATGGGAGTTTTACAATCCATAAATCGCAGATGACTCACAAATTCATATTTCAAATAGACAATATTTTTGATGAAGTATATTATAATCATCTTTCAAGAATAAAACTAATTATGCCTGAAAAAGGTCAAAGTTTCAGTATGCAATATCGATTAGTGTTTTAACTATTTTTCGTCTCATCATCAAGATCCAAATAATTAGTAAAAATCTCGATTTAGACTACAAGAATTCTATTTATGAGAAGGAAATAACGAATTATTATCAGTATCAAATCGGCTCATTTTCGTCGTAATATGAATTATATTAAGGCATACGAGGGAGTTAGATGGGCCTCATAACCTAGTTCCATTTTCGGGAATTAATGTTAATGAAAAAAAGAGTAAATTAAATTAATGACAATGTATTGTTTGTTGTATGAAGAGAATCAAAATATCTGTTAATGGTTCCAAACGGGAGATCAATATTGATGTTGATACTCCCTTGTTATGGGTTCTTCGCGACGAGCTGAAGTTAACCGGAACAAAATACGGCTGCGGCCGCGGTCTTTGCGGTGCCTGTACTGTCCATATAAATGGAGAAGAAACAAGGTCCTGCATCACCGCTGTTGAAAATATCCAGGGCAAGGAGATAACCACCATTGAAGGGTTATCTAAGAATTCTGATCATCCAGTGCAAAAAGCCTGGATTGCCGAGGATGTGCCCCAATGCGGGTATTGCCAGTCCGGCCAGATCATGACTGCAGCGGCCTTTTTAACCAGGAATAACAATCCAAGCAAAGGTGATATAGATAATGCCTTAAAAATGAATATATGTCGTTGCGGTACGTATCAACGTATCCGAAAAGCAGTAATTCGTGCGGCAGAGGAAACGAAAGATGGCTGAAAAAACGGATATAAATAGACGGGATTTTCTGAAAATCGCATCTGCTGCAGGAACGGGTCTGGCGATTGGTTTTTATCTGCCGTTTAAAAATAAAATTTTGGCTTCGGACTCAGCATCTGGTATACCCTTTAGTCCCAATGCCTGGATAACGGTCCGTCCCGATAATATTGTAACCATAGCAGTCGATGAGTCAGAAATGGGTCAAGGTGTTTGGACAGCTCTGCCAATGATCATCGCTGAGGAAATGGAATTGGATTGGTCCAAGATCCAGGTTATTCAGGCTCCTGTTGATAAAGATCGATTTGGCAATCAAGGAACAGGCGGCAGTGCATCGGTACGCTCTTCGTGGGAAAAATTGAGGAAAGCAGGTGCGGTAGCTAAGGAGATGCTTTTAGAAGCAGCCGCCCGAAAATGGTCTGTTCCTAAACAAGATTGCTACGGGGAAAATGGTCTTGTCCTGAATCGAGTCAATGGAAAAAAACTGAGCTATGGGGATTTATCCATAACGGCGTCGGGCCTGAAAATTCCTGATAACGTTATCCTGAAAGATCCCCAGGATTTTCGTATTATAGGCAGGAATATTCCCAGAACAGACACACCCCTGAAAGTCAATGGTACAGCGGAGTATGCCATGGATGTGGATTTGCCGAATATGGTTCATGCTTTTATCATACGCTGTCCTATTTTTGGCGGAAAATTGCAAAAGGTGAATGATGCCAAAGCGAAACGAGTCCCTGGTGTTCTGGATATATTCGAAGTGGAAAATGGCATAGCGGTTGTGGGTGCATCCACCTGGGCTGCCTTACAGGGGCGAAAAACTCTTGATATCACCTGGGATAAAGGTCCCAATAAAGATTTAGATAATGAATCCATTGCCAAATATTTTAAGAAAAAAAGTGAAAAAAAAGGTGCAGTAGGTAGAAATGATGGAAATGCAAGAAAAGCACTAAAGAAGACTGAGAATATTATAGAAGCTGTATACAAAGTACCCTTCCAGGCTCATGCCACTATGGAACCTATGAACTGTGTTGTGGATGTGCAGGATCATCGCTGCCGGATATGGGCACCCACGCAATTCCCTCATTCGGCCAAGAAGCAAGCGGCTGAGATCACCGGGCTGCCAATGGATAAAGTTGAAATTTATGTAACTTTTCTTGGCGGCGGATTTGGGCGGCGTGCCTTTAATGATTTCATAAACGATGGTCTGGAAGTGTCTATGCATATGGGCAGACCCGTAAAACTTATCTGGATGAGGGAAGATGATATGCGTCATGACTATTACCGCCCTGCGTCGCGGCATATTTTGAAAGGCGGTCTTAGTGAAACTGGGGAAACAATTGCCTGGACCCATAAAGTAGTGGCCCCATCCATTCTTTTTGGACAAATGTTTAAATATCCAGTGCCATTCAAAGATAAACTGGATGTAATAGCATTGGCTGGGGCAAAGGAGTTGGCCTATTCAATTCCAAATATTCGAGTGGAGTATAAATCAGCGAATACGGATGTCCCGGTAGGTTGGTGGCGGTCGGTGTATGATTCTCAAAACGCCTATGCAAACGAATGCTTTGTAGATGAACTGGCCTTTGGAGCTGATCAAGATCCGGTAGAATATCGTTTAAAAATGCTGGAAAATTCACCACGAAGTGCCGGGGTACTAAAAATGGCATCCAGGAAAGCAGGATGGGGCCGCCGTTTGTCAGAAGACATCTTTCAAGGTGTCTCCTGTCACGGATCTTTTGGATCCTACGTTGCCCAGATTGCGGAAGTTTCTGTTCAAAAAGACGGAAGCATTAAAGTTCATCGGGTGGTGTGTGCTGTTGATTGCGGACAAGTGGTAAATCCATCCATTGTAGAAGCCCAGATGGAAAGCAGTATTGTTTATGGACTTTCTGCGACCCTAAACGGAGAGATCACCATTGAAAAGGGCGGGGTGGCCCAAAGCAATTTTCATGAATTTGAAGTATTGCGTATGGATAAAATGCCCCAGGTAGAAGTCCATATTGTTAACAGTAAGGAGCAGCCCGGCGGGGTTGGCGAACCAGGTTTGCCGCCAATTGCCCCTGCAGTTGCCAATGCGGTATTTGCCGCTACAGGAAAAAGAATCAGGAAACTGCCTATTAGACCCAGTGACCTTAGATCCTGACAGAAGATGCCATGTGCAGCAGGGTTTAGGGAACTATTTTTCTGTTATTAAGAGCTGATCGATATGATCTAACGTGGTTCCAATATCTTCCTTTGTATTGTAGAAATGGGGAGAAAATCGTATTGTATCCGCCCTGAGAGATACAAAAACCTGTTGATCCTTTAATTTCTGAACAAGAGCGGCTGAATCATACCCTTCAAAATTTGCAGCTACAATAGCTGATCGTTCCTTTTCATTCACTGGAGATAATATTCGGGCATTTTGTTTTATAAGACCTGCAATCAGCTGATCAGTTAATAAACGGTTATGAGTGCATATAGTTTCTACTCCAATATCCAATATATAGCTAATGGAAGCCTCCAGGCCTCTGGCACAGCCAAAAGCCATAGTACTGAATTCAAATTTTTTTGCCGTATCCGGATATTCAATTCTTCCGGGATCCAGGTCCCACATATGTTTATGGCTGCGGAAACCCACAAGGCCTGGTTCTAAATTATGCTGTAACTCAGGATTAATATACATTACAGCAGCGCCAAATGGACCGCAAAGCCATTTGTAAGCACCACAGACCAGGGCATCAATAAAACCTGTTTTTCCATCAATGGGTATGGCTCCGGCAGACTGGGTCGCATCAACAATAAATAGTGCACCAGCTTCATGTGCTGCATCAGATAATTTTTTCAGGTCGAATACCTGTCCATTGCCGTATTCTACATGGGATATACAAACCACCGCTGTTTGTTGATCCATAAGTTTTACTATATCATCTAGGTCCAGATAATCGTCTTTACATTGTGCAAGTTTTAGAGTAGCTCCAGTAGCATTGGCAACCCGCTGCCAGGGATATACAGTGCTGGGGAACACGATATCGGTACTGATAATATTTTCTCCTTTTTTAGGCGCAATGGCCCAAGCCAGGGAACTAAGTAATTCTGTGGCACTGGATCCAACAGCAATATCAGTAGGATTAACGTTAAATAACTGTGCTGCAAGATCATGAATTGAATCAAAAACATCCGCTTCAGCTAATTCATTAAAATTGTTACTGCCATTGAATGCAACATCGTTATACCAATCAGAGATGGCGGTTCTGCAGCCCTCGTACATTAAGGCAACGTTGGCAGCATTCAGATAAATAAAATCATCTCTTTTGGGGAAATCAGCAGTGGGTACAAGCGGTTTCATTAGCCTGTTATACAGGTGGTAACTGATGGGCAAAGGTCATGAGATCCATTGCAGGTAGCCGTAAATATTCATAGCCATGATAATGAATGACATAGCGGCAGTAGAGTACGCCTTTTTGTAGATCGAATAAAGACCAACAAACAGGTTCCCAGTAAACCAGACCAGCCATGAGGATGTAAGTTCATTGGCATTGAGATAATAGCCAAAGATCACCAGTGCAGCACCTGCCCAGCCAATATATTTCCAGGTTATTTTTGAAAAGAACTTTCCCTTTGAATTGTACAAATTATTCGTCATGGTTTATAGACCACATAAATAGAAATGCCATTTTGGAATTTAGTATTTCATTCAACAGTTTCCCTAAGGAAGACTGTATTTTTCCAGCCTATTTTTTGTTTATGACAGTACCTTGGTTAGATTTGAAGTGTGAAAAAACATTCCATATTGTTGCCCATGCTGGTATTTATTTCGTTGGACTGCAGTGAACCACCAAAGGTAGAGAAAGATACAACGCCGCCTGATGTATATATATTAACCCCTGCTAAGGGGTCAGTGGTTAGTGAAATGGTGATTATTACTGCTTACGCAAAGGATAATGAAGGTATCGACAGGGTGGAATTATTAATCAATGACACGCTGGCATATATGGGAGAAAGAGTGGATACACTGTATGCAGTAGAATGGAACAGCACCCATTATGAAAATAACGAGTATCAGTTGCAGGCAGTTGCGACTGATCTGTCAGATAATTCAGCTCTATCTCTGCCTATAGCATTGGTGGTGGATAATTCCAACTCTGCCCCCCAGGCGCAGAATATTGTCAATATTTCCTACAATCAAACAAAAATGACCATTACCTGGGCACCCTCGGCCGAAGCGGATCTTCAGGCCTACGAGATCCTTATTTCGGAATCCTATAACGGCCAGAAAACAACCATAGCCACCATCAGTGACTCCAGTGTGACCAGTTACACTACAACAGATTTTAATCCAGGTGTGGTGCGCTATTACTGGCTGAAAGTAATTGATATTTACAATTATACATCCACCGGTAATGGCTATCGATTGATCGATGCTGTCCCCATGCCGGTGACCCTGAACCCGACCCAGGAAGTGAATGGGCTGCATAAATTCTCATGGACCACAAATACAGACTCCGATTTTGTTTCCTATACCTTGAGTATGCTGCGGCTGGAAAATACGGAGCAGGATACTATTTTATTCTTTTCCACCAACAGCCTGGATACATCCTATACGGCACCTTTTGTGCTTACGGAAAAGTTCTATCAAATTACCGTTGAAGATTACTGGGGTCTGAAATCGAAAAGTAATATCCTGGAAGTGGATTTTGGGCCCCCGCCGGTTATTTTAAATACCACCGCCCCGGATACCATTGTTCGCCCCGGCCCTGGTGCAGACAGTTTATACCTTATCACTGCCCAGATCACCGATGGGAATGGTCTGGGGACCATCGATATCGCCGGTTTTACATCTTACGTGGTCACTGCAGACTCCTTGTGGGACGACAGCACATATTTCTCTCTTTTTGATGACGGTGGGCTGGATACATTAATTGAAGCCGGACATACCAGCGGGGACACCCTTGCAGGAGACGGACTCTTTTGCAACCAGATCGTTATCAATTCCCAGACCATGGCCGCCGTCTATGACTGGGTCTTTACAGCGCGGGATATCAACCTGCAGTCCAGTGATCCGGTTGCAGTGCGGGTTGTTATTGAATAGAATTTCCAAAGTGAAGAAAATAGTTATACACATAGTATGAGCCCGCCAGTCTCCGGATTCAGTTCCATAGTCAGCTCCCTTAAGACAGCCCGGACCGTGGGATACAGGAAATTTTTCAATGCTGTCCGTTCCAGGAATACATGCAAGACCTGCGCATTGGGCATGGGCGGTCAGAAGGGAGGTATGGTCAATGAGGCCGGCAGTTTCCCGGAAATCTGTAAAAAGAGTATCCAGGCCCAGCTCACGGATATACAAGATCCGATTCCGGAGAAATTGTTCGAGGATAATACCATAACACAATTCAAAGCCATGCGGCCCATTAACCTGGAACGTCTGGGCCGGCTTAATACACCCTTATGGAATACCGGAGGAAATGATCGTTATATGCCCATCAGCTGGCAGGAGGCTCTACCCCGGCTGACAAGGGCACTAAAACAGGCTGATCCCGACCGTACCTTCTTTTACAGTTCAGGAAGGTCTTCCAACGAAGCGGCTTTCCTGCTGCAGGTGTTTGCCAGAGTCCTGGGGACGAACAATATAAATAACTGTTCTTATTACTGCCACCAGGCTTCCGGTGTAGGACTGAGCGGAACCATCGGCAGCGGCACTGCCACGGTGATACTGGATGATTTGAAGCATGCGGACATGATCTGGGTCATGGGTGCGAACCCCTCTTCCAATCACCCGCGGTTCATGAAAGAACTCCTGCATTGTCGGCGGCGGGGTGGAAAGGTCATTATTGTTAATCCATTGCGAGAATCGGGACTGGTAAAATTCACTGTTCCCAGCGACTGGCGGGCCATGGTCTTACGTGATCATGAGATCGCAACTACCTACGTTCAGCCTCATATCGGAGGAGACATTGCACTGTTAAAAGGTATTGCCAAAGTTTTGATAGAAGGAAAACATATAGATCAAAGGTATATCGAACATTACACCAGCGGCTACGGAAATTTTTCAGAGAATATTCTTGCTACACCCTGGGAAGATATAGAGCACTCATCCGGTGTTGGGCGCAGCAAGATCACAGAACTGGCTGCACTCTATGTCCAAGCGGAAAATGTAGTCTTCGCCTGGTGTATGGGCATTACTCAACATTTGCATGGGGTAGAGAATGTGGAATCCATCGTGAATCTGGCCCTTCTCCGGGGCATGATCGGAAGAAAAAATGCCGGGTTGCTGCCGCTTCGGGGCCATTCCAATGTCCAGGGGGTGGGATCCATGGGTGTGGTACCGTCATTGGGAAAAAAAATATTGATGAACCTGGAAAAAGAAATGGATGTCCCCTATCCAAAGAAACCGGGTATGGATACTATTTCGTGCCTGCAGGCGGCGGGGCGGGGTGAAATTGATTTTGCCTTTTTAATGGGCGGCAACCTCTATGCTGCTTCACCGGATGCAGTCTTTGCTGACAAGGCCCTGGGGAATATTCCCTTTAAAGTTTTTCTTACAACCACGCTGAACGAAGGCCATTTTTCTGGAAAAGGCCAAAACACTCTAATCCTTCCTGTAGCAGCCAGGGATGAAGAAGAGCAACCCACCACCCAGGAATCCATGTTCAATTTTGTACGTATGAGTGATGGTGGGCAGATTCGGCTGGATAATGTTCGTTCTGAGGTGGAAATAATTGCTGCAATTGCGGAAGATGTCGTTGGAAATGAGAAGGTGAATTTTTCTGCTTTGAAAAATCATCGGCATATCCGTGATGCCATCGGCGGGATTATTCCCGGGTTTGGAAAGATAAAAGCGCTGGATGAGATCAGGAAAGAATTCCAGATCGAAGGCCGGACATTTCACCAGCCGGGATTTGCCACAGGTGATAAAAAAGCCCTGTTTACAACAGTCAATATTCCAGAACCAAATGGAGAAAAAGGGCAATTCCGGATGGCCAGTATCCGCAGCGAGGGGCAATTCAATACCATAATCTATGAGGAATATGATTCTTACAGGAATGTAAATCATCGCTGGACCGTGCTGATGAACACCAATGATATGGTGGCATTGCGTCTCAAAGAAGGAGACAAGGTCACCATTGAAAATGATATTGGATCTATGGAAGGGGTAGCTGTAAAAGGTTTTGATATTCCACCTGGAAATGTGGCCACTTATTTTCCAGAAAGCAATGTATTGATTTCGGCACAATCGGACCGGCGCAGCAAGACACCCGGTTTTAAATCAACCATGGTTACGATTGCGCCTCAGATTAATTAGGTTTTTGAAATAATTTCAACCCATGTTTAAATCTAATTTGCTGCCGGCGATTCTCTGTTTTTTGGTATTGGGTATCTCCTATGGAGAAAACTCAAATCCCTATTATGATCCCAGTAAAACCCACCACACAAGGGAGGGGTTTACAAACCCTTACCTGGATGATCAAAAAGAGAATAAGTCTTTTGGTGATCTGATAAATATGATCATGGAAGACCGTCCCGATGTAGATGATATCAAAAAGAAGAATGTTACTGTATTTACTATGGATGATCTGGCGAATGCACCGCAGCGGTTTGCAGTCTGGGCAGGGCATTCAACCATGCTGGTCGTCCTGGAAGGGAAATTGATCCTGACGGATCCGATATTATCCGAATATTGTTCTCCTGTTCAATTTGCGGGTCCAAAAAGATATACACCGCCGGCTATTGATAAAGACGTTTTAACCATGGTCGATCTTGTACTGATCAGCCATAATCATTATGACCACCTTGATTACAATACAGTAATGTTAATTGGTAATCATGCCAAATGGATCGTGCCTTTAGGCTTGAAACAGTGGTTCAAGGAGCAGGGTATTTATGAAGTAAAAGAATATGACTGGTGGGATAATGACCTGGTAGAAGGAGTAAAAATCACTTGCCTGCCCTCTCAGCACTGGTCCAAACGAACGGTTTTTAAAGAATTTGATACACTATGGGCTTCATGGGCCGTGGAGCATAAGGGATTTAAATTCTGGTTTGCCGGCGATACAGGATATAATTCTAACCAGTTCAGGGAAATTGGCGAAAAGGCTGGACCCTTTGATTTTTCTGCAATTCCCATTGGCGGATATGATCCGCGGTGGTTCATGAGCAATTTTCATGTGGACCCGGGAGAAGCAGTAGCAATTCATTTAGATGTGAGATCAGAACGGAGTGTAGGTGTTCACTGGGGGACATTTGTATTAACAACGGAACCGGTAAATGAGCCTCCGCAAAAATTAAAACAGGTTATGGTTGAAAAAGGGATGAATCCATTGGAATTTATTGCTCCCGTTCATGGTGAAATCATAGTTCTCGATTGAGAATGGAGCTACCTGCACCAGTAGATTGGCATCTATGAGACCCCTGTGTCCTGGTCGATTATATAGGCCTTTCCACCTGAGCGTTCAATGGCCAGGACAACCTCTTCCGCGTTTTCAGGGCTGTAGGCAAACATACAGCCGCCGCCGCCGGAACCATTAATCTTGCCGCCCAGAGCACCGGCATCCAGGGCCGCCTCCAGCATAGCCTCAACCTTTGGCGTACTTACCTGCAGCACATCCCGTAACACCCGATGGTGATCGGATAAAAACCTGCCGATCTTTTCATGGTCTGGTGTATGCTTTTCCAGTTCATTTAAAGCCTGATCCAGGAGATTCCGGTTATGGATTGTGCCCTCAAACAGAGTTTTCTCCACAACACTTAAGTCCGACAAAACAACTTCATCGCCGCAGGTGTGGAGATCAAATTCCGGATTATTTTTCTGCAACTTTTTCAAGATATCCAGCCGGGCATCACGGCAGCGCCGCAGAATACCCATGGTATCCTTAGGCTCCAGGGAATCCCCCAGGACAAAGGTGCCCAGTCTGGTTGAAAGAGACTGCACTTTTATTTCCGGTTCTGACTCTAAATAGATCAAACTGCCCATGGCGGCTGTAATCTGGTCCATCATGCCGCCTGGCTCTGAAAATTCCAATACCTCTGCCTGGTAGGCCAGTTCACCAATTTTCTGCGGCATCCATTGCGGTGGTATATCCGCCATCCGGGAAAGAAAATGTATCCAGTTGACCATGACGGCAGATGAACTGCCGGACCCGGCCTTAATGGGAATATCGCTGGTGAGTTCACATTCTAATCCCGAAGAGAAGGCAAGCCCTTCCCGCTGGCAAACAATGATTCCACTTTTGAAATAATCCCGTTGCCTGGAATAGGTCAGGTTGTTCAGGGAAAAAGATTCAGATTCATCCAGATCTGGTTTATGGATGATGACCTGGCGGTCTTGCCGTAGGACACCGGTGATCCGGGCGCGGAGTGAAATAGCCATGGAAATAACGGGTAGACCCAGGTAATCCTGGTGATCCCCAAAAAGACAAATTCTTCCCGGCGCGCTTACTTCCACAACCGGCTCAATCCATATACTGACAATCCGGAAAGGCCCAGTATTGCAACACCAAATGTATTGCCATAAAGCAGTTGTCCAACACCAATTAAAATGCCATAAATGGCGATACAGCCCAGAGTCATACATAATACTCCTCTAGGTACAGGCCAGGGTGCCGAAGAAGGTTCCTCGGTATAATTAGACCATCCAGGTCCCCCGGGTTTTACTTTTTTTACAAAATTTCGCAGTGTTTTTTCCTCATCCGGTGGAGTGAAATAAGTTGCTGTGATCCAGACAATAGTTGTCAGGCCTGCGCCAACAACGATCTTTTGCCAGCCTTCCAGGGTAGAATCACCAAAGTTGAAATACCCTGCTATAATGAGAGAACTGACCATGGCAACAATCTCAGTATAGGCATTGATCCGCCACCAGAACCAGCGCAGAATGTATATGAGTCCTGTGCCGGCACCAATCATTAATAGTAATGTAAAGATCTGTCCCGCACTGGAAAGCAGCAGTCCAAGACCACCACCCAAAATAATTGAGACCACACTGAATAATCGTCCGGCCATGACCAATTCTTTCTCCGATGCCTTTGGTTTGATAAAACGATGATAAAAATCGTTCACCAGGTAACTTGCTCCCAGGTTTACCTGAGTAGACATGGTACTCATGAACGCTGCGATGAGTGATGCGGCCACCAGACCCAATAATCCGGAAGGGAGCAGGGTCAGCATGGCAGGGTAGGCCACATCATGGCCCAGTTTATCCGCCGGCAGGTTGGGAAAGGCCTGCTGGAGATCGGTAAGTTCTGGGAAAATAACCAGGGAAGAGAGAGCAATCAGAATCCAGGGCCAGGGCCGCAGTGCATAGTGGGCCACATTAAATAAAAAGGTGGCACCCACTGCGTTCTGTTCATCTTTCGCAGAAAACATACGCTGAGCAATATAGCCGCCGCCACCGGGCTCGGATCCGGGATAATAACTGGCCCACCACTGTACAGCCAATGGCACCAGCAAAACCGGCACCCACACATTGGGATTCGATAAATCGGGGAACAGTGCAATTTTATCAGTGACGTTTGCATGAGATATAAGATTGGACAGACCACCGATTTCAGGCAGCCCAAGAATATAAAACATGCCCCAGATGGAACCGATCATAGCCAGAGTGAACTGGACAAAATCAGTAATGATGACGGCTTTAAGTCCACCCAACGCGGAATAGGCCAGGGTTATAGAACATGCTATCGTGAGTGTCATCCAGCCCGGCCACCCCAGAACAATCTCCCCGAATTTTACAGCGGCTAAACTCACTGCGCCCATAACCAGAACATTAAAAACCAGACCCAGATATAGCGCACGGAACCCGCGTAAGAAGGCCGCAGCTTTGCCGCTGTAACGGAGTTCATAGAATTCAATATCTGTAAGCACTCCCGAACGGTGCCAGAGGTTGGCATAGACAAAAACGGTAAGCATTCCTGTGAGTAGAAAAGCCCACCAGGCCCAGTTCCCTGATACTCCATTTTGCCGAACCAGGTCCGTTACCAGGTTGGGTGTGTCTGTAGAAAAAGTGGTGGCAACCATACTCACGCCTAATAGCCACCAGGGCATATTCCGTCCCGCAAGGAAAAAAGATTTTGTATCCTGTCCTGCCTGTTTTGACACCCATATTCCAACGATTAAAGAAACAGCAAAATAAACACCTACGATGGTCCAGTCCAGGGTAGAAAGCATCATGCTTTGTTGTCGCCTTTCAGATCCAGGCTGCCTTCGATGGAAGAGGCCAGTGAACGGGCCTGGCCCAGGAACTGTTCAACGGTTAATTCCTTTAAAAATACCAGGCCGTGGGTTGCCCGGATCCGGGGGTGGTCGTGCTGGTACCAGAAATCCCGGCCTAGGATCAGCTGCATTAATTGGTGCTGTTCGACCCAGATCTTCTGGGTCAGATCACAGAAAGGTCCATCCAATTCATAGCTGGGAAACGAAGCATTCTTCTGGCTTAAATAACAGGTCATAAAAGTGTCTCGCAGGGTGGCCATGGAATTCAAGGAAACGGGAATCATAATATTGGTTTCTGCAGGATCAAAACGATACCATACATTACGGTAGCCCCAGATTCTCAGGTGGCTAAGATCCTTTTCCTCCTGCCAGAACCGCAGTGCTTCCGCGATAGCTTGCAGGACCTTGTAATGGGTATCAGGTCCGCTTCCTTCTGGGTCCAGAGCCAGAGTAATCACAGTGGGTTTCAACTCACGAAGCAGTTCCAGGACGGGTTTCACGTCCCGTTTTTGCTGCGGTACTTCGGAAAAAATATCCCCTTTGTAAAAACCCAGGCGCAGATGGCCTACATCCCGGACCTGGACTCCATAATGGGACCACACCAGTTCTTCCTCAAACTCCCGGAGCATACCCTTGATCCGCTGCACAGCAGTGCTGTTTTTTTCCCCATCATAGCAGTTGTCCAGGTAAGTCATAATTTCCTGGATCTTTTTTGCCAGTTCCGTTTTGGATTTGAGGCTATAAATTTCCACAAGGATCCGTACCAGACGATGACTCAGACCCCGGGCCTGACCTTTTTTATTGTTTGCGGCGACGCGATCCAGATAATGATATACATCCTTGTCCCATTTGAATTTGTATCCACTTTCAAAAAAATCAGAATATTCTACCATCTGGATCTTGCCGGTACTGAGAAAATCTTCTGCAGCAATTAATATTTCTTTCAGGTAGCCATTGGTGACAGAAGTGAACCCGGAGGTCATGCTGGCAAAGTAATGCCTATTTTCAGGAGAACGGATCAGATGGATCACGTGGGGCAGATAGCCCAGCATGATATCATCGTGGTGTGGCCCTGTATGCAGGAAAGTTTCCCCGTTAGGAATCTTCAGGCCTTTATCAAGTTTGGTTTTAAATGCCTCAATTATATTGGGAACTGTATCAGTATTCAGCTCTGGAATCTGGGAAAAAACGGGATCATTATTTAGATCATCAAAGGTCAAGTGATGACCGTACTTATTCAGGTCCTGGCAAATCTGGATCAAAGCTCTTTCTGTTTTTTCCTGATCCCAGGACCCCTGATGATGTTTTTGGTTAATGACATCCTGCAGGCATGCTGCTGCCCCCGTGGTAAGATAGAATCGACTTCCCTTAAGCTGTTGCAGGACTGTTGCCGGGTAATGGATATCAGGCTGGTGTTCCAGAGAGGCCTGTACGATTTTTGCCTTGGCATCACCGGCAGCTATGATAAGTGCTGTAGCCTCAGAATTGTAGGTAATAGTAGAAAGGCCAATGGTTATGACAAGACGATTCCTGGATATTTCTATACCGCCCAAGTCCGTAGCTGCTGTTGCCTGGGTTTCAAAATTTGTTGCCGTAAGCCTAGTAGTTGAATTATGATCTGAGCCGCGGACATTAAAGGCAATGTGGCCATCGGGGCCTATTCCCCCCAGGAAAAAACCGATACCGCCCATCTGCCTTATTTGAGCCTCATAGTCTGTACACCACTGATCCACCAGGAGAATGGTTTCCTGTTGGATTTCTTCCAATGGACTTTTGGGATCGCGCTTGCGCAGGGATAGGTCTATCTGATGCCCAGGGAAAATTTCATTTAGTTCCTTACCTTGGGTCCTGGGTAAAGCCTTACAGTTCATGAACAGGCCGAGGTCGGCACTTAATCCAAATCCATCAATGTAATAATTCTGTACATAATGGTAAAAACTGTTATGCTGATCAGGATCAATGGGATAAAATTCATCGATCTGGACAAACCTCAATTGATCCAGTTCCGGTTTATTTTTCATTTCCAACCCATTCTCTTTGCGCAGAACCTCCGTTGCCGGTTTATTCCAATTGGCCAGGATGTGATGAGTCCACTTAATAAAATATTCCGGTGTTTTTCCTGTCGGCAGGCTGACAAGGCCCTGGGGGTTTTCCGCAGACCATTCCAGGAATCGCAGGGCTGTTAATAGACCCAGGTTTGGATAGGTGTCTACAATGATGTAGGGAACAGCAGTGGAAGTGGTTTGAATGTCAGACTTGCTGATAAACCTGGATTCAATTGATGAGAAATGATGGTTTGACATATTGAAATAAGGATAGAAGATAAAAAATAGATTTGTATCCTTTCACAAAATTATGAAAAGTTGTTCTAAATAAAAGTTGCGATATATGGGCGCTGCTAATATATATGGCAATATTCTGGGGAATTTCGGTTGAATAGTTTTTAGGCAGTGCCGGGGGATAAAAGGAGGGCAGATTATTTTTTCCCTTATTAGATTTATGAAAACAATAAGTAGAGAATGATAGAGATTTGCACATACCAGGTGATCAATTATAATTGACCCCCAAAGCAATACTATTCGCGATCTTTCTGCCGTGTTTTCTCTGGGGGGAGGACGATGGCCTGTTCTTTGTCCCTGACAGCGGTATACGGGTAGACAGCGCCGGGATCAGTAAGGTTGTTCTGGATACAGCCGGACTTTATTATATTTATTATACCCAGGATGCGAACCAGGGCCTGGCTGTCTCAGGAGACGGGCTGAATTTTAGCCAGGTGAATTTACAGGACTACCCGGATTATCATTACCAGGTGATGCCGGACGGCAGCTACCGGCGTTATTTTGTAGAGATGGAAAACGATACTGCGAAACTTAGGAGCCGCAGTTCTGATGATGGGATAGAATTTACCCTGGACCCGGGTCATCGCTTTGTGTTTCCAAGCAATGATGCTGTTACCACTCCCAATGTCTATACCACCTATTTTAATAATGCCCTAGGCGAAGTTCACATGGTATACCTTGCCGGGGAGATCGATAATGCCCGCAGTATCCACACGGAGCCGGGTGACGACGGCTGGTCTTTTGGATCTTACACTACGGACATATTTGGTGATTCCATTTTAGGCGGCGGAAACCATAGTTACTGGGATCCCCACGCTATTGTTTTAAGTGATGGTCGAATCCGCATTTTCACTATGAACCAGCACGGCCACCCGGTACCGCCAGTGGAACCGAAAGGGACCATCTACAGTTTTACCAGTGCAGATTATGGGTTGACATTTACCCAGGACCCTGAATACAGACTACGGTTCGACGATTATGGAGAGTTTGAGGTGTTGTCGCTGAATGATCCTAAGGTTATCGTGTTGCCGGACGGACGGTACCGAATGTATGTGGCAACCATGATTCGTACTGGACCTGAAGAAAATGATATCAAATGGGCTATTACCAGCGCTACTACCTCAGCCACCATTGATGTTATGATCCATTCCAGTGAGAGACCAGCTGGATTCAGGCTGGAACAAAATTATCCGAACCCATTCAATCTCCAGACCAGGATTGGTTACAGCCTGCCCGAAAAAAGCCGAGTGCTGCTTACCATTCATGATATTATGGGCAGGGATGTGGTAACACTGGTGGATGAATTACAGGAACCCGGTATCAAAACCGTTTCCTGGACCGGTGTCAGGAAGGATGGCCGCGGGGTCAGTGCAGGCTTGTATTTTTTTAAAATTCAGGCCGGTAATTTCAAAAAGATGCGAAAACTGCTCCTGCTCAAATAATTTCAGCTGCACATGCCGCCAATGATATTTTCATTTACCAAGGTGTGTAATGAATTTTGTAAATATCTAAAAGTAGTATGGGGTTTAAAAATGGGGAATGGTTCACTATTCCCATAATTTTATCGGCCAAGGAATTCTCTATTTTTTATATAAATTTCTGTAAAGAATAAACAACCTTTTGTCATATATAAGTGATTATTAACATACGAAACCTGCTGGCATGTATATGTATACTAGCGGTTGCCTATTCCCAGGATCATTGGGAAACAGCTGTTTATGCCAATGATAACTGGACTTACCTGGTTCCGGAATCGGAACTGCCGTCGCATTGGAATACGCTGGACTTTGATGAATCGGCCTGGGAGACTGGACCCGGCGGGTTCGGTTACGGTGACGGGGATGACGGAACAGAAATTGAACCGGCCCTCTCTGTCTATTTTCGCAGAATATTTACGGTGGTTGATGCTGCGAAAATGGTCCAGGCGGTTTTACATGCAGATTATGACGACGGCTTTATAGCCTATCTGAATGGGACGGAGATAGGGCGTTCAATAAATCTAGGAGAACCGGGAACATTTATACCCTATAATGAAACCACGAGCATGGATCATGAAGCCTTACTTTACTCAGGAGGTTACCCGGAAAGTTATACCCTGGATTCTATGGAGCTGGCCTCGATCATAACTGCAGGTGAGAATGTTCTGGCTGTTCAAGTTCATAATGTTGGTCTTTCCTCCTCTGATATGTCCAGCAATTTTTTCCTTTCCTTTGGTATCGCTGATGAATCAACCTATTACGGCTCCCCGCCGGACTGGTTTCAGCAGCCGTTCGTATTTACCGAATCAAACCTTCCTATTGTGATCCTGGATACAGAGGGCCAGGAGATTGTGGACGCTCCCCGTATCACTGTCCACATGGGCATTATCGATAATGGATCCGGCATTAACCATATCACTGATCCCCTCAATGGCTATGACGGTCAAATCAGTATTGAGATTCGGGGTTCGTCATCACAAATGTTTCCCAAAAAACAATATGCCCTGGAAACGCAGGACATCGATGGAGAGAATCTGAACGTATCCATATTGGGGATGCCGGAAGAAAACGATTGGATTCTTCATGCCCCATACAGCGATAAATCCCTGATACGCAATTTTCTGGCTTATGAACTGGCCCGGGATATGGGCCGGTATGCCAGCAGAACCCGTTTCTGTGAACTGGTGATCAATGGGGATTATAAGGGGCTGTACATTTTCATGGAGAAGATCAAGCGGGATAATAACCGGGTGGATATTTCCAAGTTAGAACCAGATGAGACTACAGGCGATGACCTGACCGGGGGCTATATTTTAAAAGTTGATAAGTGGGATGGTGATAACAACGACGGCTGGTGGTCCGATCCCCCTTTACCTGAGTATGAGGGTGTCTGGTATCAATACCACTATCCAAAACCGGAAGATATTGTAGAAGAACAAAGAAATTATATTATCAATTATATCACTGATTTCGAAGCACTGATAGCAAGTTCCTCCTATAACGATCCGGCTGCCGGTTATTATGACCAGGTGGACCTGGGGTCCTTTATTGATGTATCTCTCATGAGTGAAATATCCAAGAATGTAGACGCCTACCGCCTCAGTGCTTTCATGTATAAGGATAAGGATAGTGACGATGACCGGCTGACCATGGGCCCCATCTGGGATTATAATCTGGCCTTTGGCAACGCCGATTATTATGGCGGATGGGATCCCACGGGCTGGCAGATGGATATTGAATTGGGAGAGGATTATTTCAAAATCCCTTTCTGGTGGTACCGTATCTGGAACGATGAAACGTTCAGGATTGCTTTTAATCAGCGCTGGCAGGACCTTAGGCAATCTGTATTTTCTGAAGATTACATCATGAATATGATCGATTCAGCCACCACCCTTATAGATGAGGCCCAGGTTCGTAATTTTCAGCGCTGGCCGGTGCTGGACGAATATGTCTGGCCCAACGCCTATGTGGGTGGATCCTACGAAAATGAGATCGACTATTTAAAAGGCTGGATCACGGACCACCTGGACTGGGTAGATCAGCAGGTGCTGATGGCGGTTGGGTCAGCACAGGTGCCTGGGGCATATAAATTAGACAATGCCTATCCCAATCCCTTCAACCCGGCGACTACAATCGGTTTCTCTATTCCCCGGTCCGATTTTGTAAAAGTTAAGATCTATGATGCCGCCGGCAGGGAAATCACTACTCTTGTGAATGGTGAAATGGTTCCCGGGCAGCACAGGTTTAAATGGGATGGAGAGAATCAGGCCAGCGGTATCTACTTTATCCAGATGGTTTGCAGCAGATTTGAGCAAACTAAAACAGTGATACTGCTGAAATAACAACGAAGAATAAAAACAGATAATTTCGCATCCGGAAGCGGTATCCGTGCCCCAGAAGCCGGATCAAATTACCTGGAAAAAGTGCCCATGGTTTCCGCTGTTCCGAGAACATGACCCTCCATGGCTTTTTCCACCTGGAACCAGGTGGCGTCAGGCGGCAGAGACAGGGTT
>PVBE010473813.1_pt1 | contig 23219 bp, 27 predicted proteins | sample 1631181 | NCBI WGS metagenome assembly PVBE01 (sample SAMN08397723, study PRJNA350692) | Marine metagenome, whole genome shotgun sequencing project. | isolation source: water | place: Pacific Ocean | collected 2012-04 | reverse complement strand
CTTCCTTACGAATGTTGTAAGGTGGGAAGCCAGTAGACTGGATTTGATGCTGTGTGTAATCTTGCAACCGGTCAAAGACACGGTCAAAGCCAACAGCGTAAGGGGTTAAAAGATTCCGATCAAAGTGATCGAATACGTTTGTGAGTGCTTGTGTAGTTACCATTTTAAGGTCCTCCTATTATTAAGCAAGGTTAAATTGAGAAACCCCGAAGGCATTTCTCACTTCTATTTATAACCAAAACCAGATTATAATTAGAATAAAAATCCAAAAGCCCTGATTTTTTATTAATTCTCTAAGCTGGGCTAAGAGTTTCAATTTATTCATATTACCACAGTCAAAATTTATTCTCGCTGCTCGGAGCAATTCTTCACGGACTATTGGGGGTAATTTCTGTTCGCCTACAGATATCCATTCCGTAAACGGTTTTTTTACTTCCTCTTCTTGTTTTTTTGAAAATACTTGTGCATATGCAGTATTATATACATCTTTATGTGAGCATTTTTCACAATACGCTATTAAGCCCACTAAATCTGCATCAGACATCATCGTAAAATTTGGTTCAAGTTCTGGGAACATATTAGGCTATTTTAATATTAAAATTTATTATTATTCTAACTTTCTCATCGGTTTGTGTAATTCCATAATGTTCACACGTTCCATCAAATGCTACCAATTGGTTCGCTTTTGATTTTACTACTCTATCACCTACAACAGTAGCACCGTTATTTTCATTAACGTAATATACCATGGTAACATAAGTTTCTGGCTTTGTCAACTCTGGATAGTCGGTATGTGTCCCTATAGCCTCAGGCTTTCCTGTTCTTGTATACATATTAGCCTTAATTCTTAACACCCCTATAGGGTTGGGAAAGGCAAAAGTTTGTTGCATTTTAAACAATACAGGTTTCATATATTCCTCCATATATGGAGACATATGAGTTTGAGGAACCTCTGGTACCTCTGTCGATCCTGGTTCACCCCCAAATTCTTGAAGAAAACAATGCACAAACATGAAATTATCATCTTTAGGAATACCTGTATTACCCTTTTCATCAAAATATGTTGCTGTAGGAGAAATATAATACCAATCTAACTGGTTTGATAAACACAAACCTTGTATTTTTTCATGTAATTTCTTATCTAGAAAATTTTCAATTACTTGTAGTTTCATTCCTTTTTCTAGCTCTCTTTAATTTTTTCAATTCTTTTTTAGCTTGTTCTAGATGATATCTATCAGCTCGTTTTAGAAAAGTTATACCATTAAGATGATCTATTTCATGCTGTAAAATTCTAGATGTCATTCCAGCAAATTTTTCATAACACCTTTTACCCTTTTCATTATCCCATGTCAGTACGATATACTGTGGTCGTTTAACCTTAATAAACAATCCTGGATAACTTAAACAACCTTCAATCATTAAACTAACTTCATCTGAAACTTCTGTGATTTCAGGATTAAAAAACGCTTGGTTAAAATCTCCAGCATCTTCTTCTGACATTCCACCAATACCAATAACTAATACTTGAGTATTAATACCTACTTGTGGAGCAGCCAATCCCACACCCCTACCTTCTTTTCTTATTTTCTGCAATTCATCAACTAACTCTTTTGGTTTTATAATAGGATTATCAAAATCAAATCTATCACAGTTAACCGATAATAATGGATCATATTGATTTACTAGTTTCATTTATTACTCTTTCTTCGATTGCGGTTCTCTTGTCGCCATTTTCTCTCTTTCATTTTTTTAAATTCTTGAAAACTACCGTATTCACCTTTCCATTCTCTACGCCAATCTCCTATCATTTTAAAAGTAGGCCTACCTCTTCCTTTGTTATGATTAATTTCTCTAGATAAGTAATTATCATTTACCCCTTTAAATTTACTATCTTTTTTACTCATGTTGTCATCCGTGTAAAGTTTTGTATCTTTTCAAATCTAATTAGACTGTCAAACTTATCTATATTCAAGTCGGATTTATGGCTGATTAGAAATATGTTCTCGTTGCTTAAAGTGTTCAGTATCTTTAAGAACTCATCTGTACCATTCACATCTAAACTGCTATCGAATATCTCATCCAATATCAATAGATTGGTATTGGTACTGTTCTTCATCTTAGCTATCTGTCTCCATGTAAAGAGTAAGGCCAAGTCTATTCTCATCTTCTCACCTTCACTAAAGTTCGCATAAGCAAACTCATCTCTGTAACGTGACTTTATCTTTTCATTAAACTGTTCGTCTAATTCAAACTTAACTTGAAACTCTAGCTGATTCAAATAACTGTTTACCAACTTATTCATTATCGGCAAATATTTCTTAATGATCTTCGTTTTAATACCGGAGTCCTGAAGCAACTGCTTCGCAATCATGAGGTAGTTGGCTTGATCTTGGATCTTTTCTTTCTCTTTCCTAATCCGTTTTGAATCTTCACGGAACTCCTGTAACCGTGTCTTATCTTCTTCAAGAAAAGTTCCGGCCTTCTGTATATCATTTATCTGTCTCACTATCTGTTCATTAAAATCCATAATAGATTCTATAGATGTTGTTTTCTTTGCGGCATCAACTTCATATTCTCTGTTATCGTTTGCTATCTTTTCATACAAACCCATTCTAGCATCCATCTCTTTCAACTGTTCATCTAAATGTACTAAAGAACAAGCACTAGTAATCATTTTGTTTGTGCGTTCTTCTATAGTTGTACTCTTAAACTCCTCATCTATGTGTTGTTTACAGGTTGGACAGTTATCATTTTCCTGAAAAAATTTTATATCATTTTTAGCCGTGGCCGATTTAAGATCCATTTTATATTTTATATTATTCAGTTCAGACCTATCACCTTCCAATTTCTTTTGTTTAGGTAATACATTTGTTTCCCAGTCACTTAACAATTCCTTTAAATGATATATTTCCTTCTCCAACAGTATCATATCGTCTTGGTTTTTCTTTACCTTCTTCTCTAAAGATTTAAGAGATGTATTAGTGGCTTCTTTTGCTTCTGCAATCTTATCATTCTGTAAATTAATTTTATGTTCTAATAATTCATTCTCATAAGAAATATCTTTAGACTTTTCCTTATTTTTTTTAATTCTATGTTTGAGTAAAACATTCATCAATGAAAAAACTTTGATGTCTAAAATTTCTTCTACCACTTCTCTACGAGCAGCAGCTGTTAATTGCATAAAAGGAATAAAAGACGATGACCCAAGTATAACTACCTGAGTAAATGATCTATGATTCAATTTAAGTATATTGTTTTCTAAATGTTTTTGATAATCTCTGGCTGAAGCATCTTGATTTAATAACTTATCATCTATATAAATTTCAAACTTATTAGGTTTAATAGCTCGGCGTATTAAAAATTTCTTGCGGCCGATAGTAAAATGTACATCCACCAAACAATCACGACCATTGACAGTATTCACCAACTGATCTTTCTTAATACGCCTAAAAGGTTTACCAAACAAACCAAATGTCAAAGCATCTAATACAGTAGACTTACCACTACCATTATCACCTATGATAAGTGTGGAAGGAGAATTATCTAAAATTATTTCTATAGGGGTATTGCCGGTTGATAAAAAATTCTGCCAAATTACAGATTTAAATACTATCATATATCATCTTTTGGTGGAGTTGTTTCTGCATACAAATCTTTTTTAAGATGTTGTCCCAAACCAGCAGCAAATTTATACTCAGGCTTCGCCCCATCCTTTGTATTATATCCTGCATCCCAATATAAAGTAAATGAATTAGGTCGTCTATTATTATAATGATGATTAAATACTTTCCAATCTATTGTTATACTTAAAGCAGCATCACCTTCCATATAATACTCTAGATACCCAGGAAATATAACTAGCATATTTTCTTTTATCTCTAATTCCCATTTTGTTCTTTGACTTGGTGAGGGTGTGTTTATAAATCTCTCTTGTGCCATTATTGATCTATGTCTTGGATCTCTAAAGATCATACGATTACCATAAGTAGCATACCCTGGACAATCTTTTTTCTCAGGAACTTTTAAGAAAAGCATACTGCACCAATCAGTCCCTTCATGGGTTTGTATAGCGCTGTCTCGACCTATTTTCCATTTTACTGTCCTAGGCCATAGTCCTGTCGCTTCTTTATAATCACTTGCCTCACAAACATATTCAAATCTATTATGAATATATTTCATCACTTCATCGAAATCTTTACTTGGAAAGTGTACGAAATCTAAATTTCCGTTCTTATCTCTAGGAACGTCATTTTCGTCAATTTCAAAATCATAAATCATATCACCATCAGCTTCTTGAAATCTATCTAGTAAATGTGGAGTATCATAAATCTGTGACATCCATGTAGCATCTTCATGCCATACCTCTGTAGGAAATATTAAATCTCTTTTCATTCTCTCACCTCTAAATCAAACGCCATGATCGTTCTTCTATTTCTACTAAAATTTGGATTTATAAAATGTGTTAAAAAACTCGGGAAAAGTATCATCGTACCTTCTTCTGGCATAAGGTCCATAAAAGCTGTCTGATCTGTTATAGGATCATTCCATGGTTGCATTACTTGTGTACCAGAGTGTTCTTTAGGATCAAAATTGACATATAATATTCCACTAACTCCCACAGACTTATGGTTATGCGGTACTTGATAATCACCATAATGATACTCTACAGCCCATACATCTGTAACTGCAAATTCTATTAAGCTCGTTTCTTTTAAAAACTCTGTCAATTCTGGCGCAAAGAGCTTACAAAAATCTTCTTTATAAAATCTCTCTTGTTTGGGAGCTCGATCTGTTAAGAAAGTCATATTAGGCCTCCTTATCAATTCAGTCTTATTAATCCAACTGTAAACTTCTTTTTTCTTTTTCTTCCAATCATTTACTTGATAACGAAAAATTGGAATTTCAAATAATATTTTTTGCATTATAAACGTATTTTCCTTTTATGGTGGGTGCTGTTGTTAAATTTCCTACAATAGAAATTCTATCTTCATCTATAGTATGTTCAGGTACAGAATGTTTGAGATGACCAGGAAAAATAACTAAATCTCCTTCTTTAGGATACCATGTTTCTCCTAAATCATCAAGAATTAAAGGGGCTGATCCTTCTGGAGCTCTAGCATAATATACAAATACATATACTGCCGGCAAATGGTCATGGAGAGCTGTATAATCTCCCTTATGATAAATGTTTCCCCATAGAGCCGTAGCAACCCAATCAAAAACAGAACCATCTATCGCTGGTTTATTTAAATATGGTAAATGATTTGCAATAACATCTACACCTAAATTTCTAAAACTTTCATACTCAGTTAATAACCATTTTGTCATTTCTGCCTTAACATTCGTTTTTTTATTCTGTACATCTCCACATTCTCGTATTTGTTTTTCAAACAAATCATTATCATATCCATACAAAGTTTCTATGTATATTGGCATAGTCACTTTAGGTTTATATTCTAACTCTATTGTTGGCATTACGATTTAACTCCATATTCTGAATATTCACTGTGCAGTCCTTGCCGCAATGTTATATTTCCTGCTGCAGAAATCCTTTCACCTTCACTCTTAAAGTCAGTTACATAATGCCTTACCCAAGAAGGAAAAATAATTACAGATCCAACTTTTGGCATTTGACTAACCCTACCAATAGAGAATGGTAGATGTTCTCCATAATCAAATGTTATCATTCCGGGTCCTTCATTATTATGAACACCCCGTATATCTTCATTTTCCTTTTTTAAACCCTCTGGAACTTGTAAATATATTACAAATGATAGATCACCTGTATGGTGATGTGTTGGATTATATTCTCTAGGTTTTTGAATATTAACCCAAAAAGAATCTAACACCCATTCTAGATTTACTGGAATATTCCGCGGACGGCTTGGCGAATCGCCCTGTGTTTGTGACGTTCTTGCATAGATATGTTCAAAACTATCTTCTTTATAGTCTTTTAATCCTTCAAGATATACATTTACATATGGGGCAAATTTAGGTACAAACCAATCATTACAATTTTCATACCAATATTCTTCATCCATTTGTCCTACCAAATTCGATCTTGCATCTAATTTGTCAAATCGTTCTGTATCATTTCTCTGTTCAATAGCTTTTTCTAATAACTCGGCTATAAGAGATGAGTCTTTTATACTAGTGTGCATAATATATGGACCCCAATACCAAAACCAATAATCTATATTTTCTGTCATTACCATAATCAATAATCTCCTTTTTCTGTCATTCCACTTCACACGCCTCTATATACAGATTTTTTAATAGGCGTTTCAGCTTATTTTTATTAAGTGCTTGACTCTCAATTTCTTCCACATATTTATCCAACAATGTCATCGTATCTTGACCCACATCCACAATATCATCAGCAATTTGATTCGGGTCAAGATCGCTAAAATCTTCAACAATTTTTAATTCAAGAAAATTACCTTCATTATAACATCTATCTATAAATCTGTCAAACGTATAAAAATCATTTTTCTGGAGAACAAATATTTTAACATAACTTTCTTCATATTCTGTGATATCCATATTAATCATATCATCACAATGATGACTGTCATCATAAAAGATTTTCTTGAATAGTCGATTGGGATTTTGAAAAAACTCTACCTCTCTAGTTTCTGTATCTAAAATATGAAATCCTTTTTTACTGTTATAATCATTCCATGTAATCTCATACGGTGCACCAAGATATCTGACATGGCCATCATCTTGTTGTTTATGAAAGTGTCCAGAAAACACACGTTCAAATCGTTTGAAATGTTTTCGTTCTATACCATCATCACAGTAGACATTATCTAACATCTCTGCACCTTGTAATGGTAGATGACCCATAAGAAAGTCAGCTTTAGCTCTAGATATAATTCTTAACGACTCTGCATACTTATCAGGTGCAATCCATGGAGTCATCATTACATTAAGACCATCAAAGTTTATCACCTCTGGTGTATCTTCATACAAATGTATATTATATTCTTTACAAGTAAGAGACATAGAATTTACTTTATTAGTTGTCTTATAGTAACAATCATGGTTACCAATTAAGACATGAAGATCAATGCCACGTTCCTTGATAGGATCAAAGAACATTTCTTTAGCTGCTTTAAGAGATAAAAAATTAGAATACTTGCGCCTATCGAAAGTATCACCCAAATGAACCACCGTTGTAATTTCTTCCCTATCAAGTATTGGGAAAAAAGTGTCTTGGTAGAATTTTTGTTGAAAGTTTGCAAAGGAAAGATTATCATTCTTACCTCCAAAATGGGTATCTGTTATTAATGCTATTCTCATTTATCATCTGAGTCGGAAAAATTATACTGCTGTAAAAAATCCATAAACTGTTTTTGATAAGCACTTTCATCGTCATGGTCTTGTGTAATTATCATATCTTCAATATTAGATGACTTTAAAAGTTTATTTTTTATTTTTGATTGCTTCTTTTCCCTAGTTATTCTACGAACAAACGCAAAATAAATTATCTGTGTAAAATATGCAAAAGGGTTCTTTGATTTTTCAGGATCAAAGTTATCAATATACTGAAGGCAATTTTCAATGCCGTCTGATATCATTTCTTCCCTATAAGTATAGTTAATAAAATTGGGTCGATAAGAGAGATGGTTTGCAATTTTTAGAAAACACTCTCCTATGTAATTTGTTACTTGAGGTCTAGATTCATCATTAGCTTCAGCTTCTAAGACTGAAGCTTTCCAATCAATCATCGCCTGTAAAAACTCTTTATTATTTACATAATGAGGCTTCTTTTGTTTGTCAGTTGCCATTAATTTCTCCGTACGGAGGACCTATCAATATACAGAGGGTCCAACATAATCTCCAAACAAACCAATAATAACTTCTGTTGCATCTTCAAGATTATCTAATCTCCATGATGCATTATGTTTTATTAGTGGGTGTTCCATAAGATATTCGTCATCAGAAACAACAATCAAAGGCTTTCTCAAACCAATTGCCCAACCAATTTCAATTACTGTACCATAAGATGGTCGTCTATCGTTTAACTCTTTTGGGAGATAAGCTAAAACTAAATCACATGATTCTGTATCTAACCAGTTCTTTGTAGCAATGGCACGTGGGTCTGACCACATTTTAGGTGTGGCACCCTTATCGGTATATGTTAATCCTTCCTTCAACGGTTCACATCGTAAAGGAGAAATTCCTATAATACCATGAGGTAAAGCTCTCGTCACTTCATCTCGCCATTCTGTCGCTTCATTTTCTGTACAACCTGCAATAGGTCCAGCTAAATAAATATATTTTCTCATTATTAAATGCCTTTGTTTGCTAAGACATCTATTAGTATATACTATTTAAAGTATTTTGTCAAGTCTCTTTTTTGTCTAATTCCGCTTCTATCAAAGCTTGTATAAATGCTTTTACCTTTTTCCATAAAATGCACTTGACAAACCTTTAGAGTGTGTGTATAATTATAGGTGTTGTTCCTTTAAGATTAATGAAGTTTAGATTTATCTGGAGGAGAAAAAGGTAACACATTAGAATCATCTCCAAGTTCTGATATCAAATCTTCTGAATTACCTTTCAGTTGTTGCATTTTATCTTTAACTTCATCTTCGGTCTTGAGTTGAGTTTTCTCAGCTACAGTTAATTTCTCACAAATATTCTTATAATAAAAACTTACTTCAGGAGCTAAATTGGCCATAGTTAAAATTTTCCGTTTAGATATCATAAAGTGAATATCGTTTGTAAAATTCATCCAACGAGCAAGACCTGTTTGACTTACAACTTCACCTAATTCTTCATGGTACTGTTGATTCTCAGTAATGGACATAGGTCGTTCAACAATGAAAGCATCCTTATACTCTGTGATAATTTTGCAAATAACATTTTCTCCATTATCCATTTTAATAACTTTAAAGGGGTTTGTAATTTGTTGATTTTCCATAATACTATTTATGCAATTTAACAGGTATAATATCGTAGTCAAACTCTTCCTTATTATACAAGTTAATTCTCTCCTTAAAATGTTTAAGTGTATAATTATCTCTACCATTATAACTCAAATCATCTATAATGTCAAATACATTTAGTTGCTTTTTATCTTCTGCGGTACGTAAGCCTCTACCTATAGATTGTAAAACTTTTATTTGTGATTTGTAAGGAGATCCAAAGACAATATTATGCAGGCGTTTAATGTTAATGCCAGTAGAAAATACTCCATAAGATGCTATTATGATAACATTTTCTCCATGCTCTGCAAGATACCTTATATTTTCTCTATCTTCTGTAGGCGTTTTTCCATATACTTTATATATCTCCTTATTAGAATTTGATAACAGGTCTATTATATTATCTAATTGGGATATGTATCTGCACAATACTAAAGTATTACCTTCTTCATAATCTACTAACTTTGCAATAAATTTATTCCTGGATTCGTCTAGTGCAAGCAAATCTAATTCTAAATCATAACTTCTAGGAATTCGTTTATGTTTAGGATGTTTTAATACTAAACAACGAATATGTAAATTGGATAAATGATTATCTTCAATTAGTTTTGATGTTGTTGTTACTTGTTCACATTTTGCAAACAATCCCTCTAATACTAATTGATGCACTTCTATACCGTCTAGCGTTCCTGTAGTACCCACACGAAACTTACAGTCGGACAATTTAGTCATTATACCAGTCAAACTCTTTGCCTTGGCTAAATGACATTCATCTATAAAAACTGCACCAAACTGTTTGAAATAACTTTTAGGTAGTTTGTAAATGGACTGCCATGTAGAAATCACAACATCTTTAGGAGTATTTTTATCAGACCCCGCATATAACTTATGACAATGCACATCTGGAAACCATTTGTATTCTGCAAAGTCGGAATACAACTGTTCTACTAGACTTGTAGTAGGAACTACTATAAGAACCTTTGTATCGGATAAAATTTCGACATAGTACCGAACTAAAGCATATATGATAAAGGATTTGCCAGAACCGGTAGGAGAAAGAATAAGCCCACGGTCATTATTAATAATGTGGTGTATTGCATCTAACTGATAATCTCTAGCTTTAATTCCTTTTGAAATCTTATTGACAAATTTTTTAACAAGCCCTTTATCAATATCTCGTTCAGTGTAAGGCCGACCGTAGAACTCATTATTTACAGTTTCGATTCTATATCCTTGCTTCTCGCAAAACTTTTTGACATAAGGAAATAATCCCACAAATATTTTACCAGTAGCAGGAGAGAATAAACGAATACGACCATCCCACAAACGATTCCTAACCGACGGCATAAAGCTTGCATTTGGTACCTCGAAGGTAAAAAATTCCGAAAGTTCCTTAGCGATTGCCGGTTCAGTTTTAATTCGGAGATAGACTTCATTAAATTTTTCAATTTTTACTTCCATGGGCACCTTAAGGTGTTACTATATACCAATCACTTTCCATTATTTAATCTCCATGTAAGAATTTCTTCCACTCTATTGCATTGCGGATATTCCAATTTCTATTATTGATCTCTTTCAATACTCGTTCAGTATATTCTACCATTTGTTTTATATACTCTTCCTTTTGTCCAATCTCTTGATATTCTGAATCTGCTTCTATATACATAGCTACATCTGCCTTTAAAATTTTTAGATCGAAAGGTTTTTCTTGATAAACCTTTGGAGAGGATTTGCCTGTGTAATATTCCCACTTATCACGATAAAGAGATTTTCTTTCATCTCTTACCTTTTTTAATTGCAAGCAAAATTGTGTGTAGAATTTTAAATACTTGTTATGTATTTGTGGAGTCTTGATACTCTCAATATCAAGTTCAGTATCATCAATTTTCAAGTCAACATCAGCCATCTGTTGTAGTTCATCAAATCTCATAATATATCCTTTTAATGTGAAGGGGTAGAGCCGCCCACAGTTTAGTTTTCACTTATTTATGCTTCTACTAAAGTTGTAAGAAGATTAACTTCAAATTTAGGGTGGTCTATTAACTACCCCTTCATTCCTATTTATAGTGTTAAGAATTCGTAATACGAATATGCAAAAGTAACATCAGCTGTAAGATATACAGCATCTGTTTCTTGTGTAGTATATGTTAATCCACTCAAATTTAATGGAAATGAATCATGCAAAGTAACTCTAACAACAGGATTATTTTTATTACTTAATATACTTATGAGAATATCACTATATAAATTCCTATCACCTGTTAAATTAACACTATCCGCTCTTGATACTTTATTAAATTGTTTATGATCTGACGGAGTCCCTATATTAACTATCCAATTAAAAATTTCTTGATAATTTGATAACTTTTCATCCACCATAAATGACATGGTAAAATCTTCAAATGTCATAAGATCACCTACCATAGGTACATTAGCAAGAGATGTTGGTCTATCAAATCGACCTACACCTACTCCAGGCAAAGTTAAAGTAGTACAAAAATATTGTGACAAAGGGAAATTTCCCAATGTAACTAGAAACTGACTAGACTGTGCATAGTCAAATGTATCGGGTTGCCTTCTTAAAGCGTCTATTGTTGCCATATTACTATTTATACACTCAATTACACTTAATTATTAAGTGAAAGTATAGATAAAAAAAGACCCCGCTAAGGCGGGGTCTCTAAACTAGTCTTTATAGTTATTCTAAGTGACTATTTTATGCAAATTTACATGATATTAGCAACTTGAACTCGTCTGTAGTATGTATTCAAATCGGCCGCATCTGGGTTGGTCAGGTCAATAGCACCTGTGCCACGTGAGGTTGCGAACGGATTTGCAGTCATACCATATCGAGTTTTGAAGCCAATCTTCGGCTGGAAGGTGTTCTCACCAACGGCACGAACCATCTGCAATGGGACGTACGGACAGTAGAATACACCAGCGTCATAAGGCGATGTGCCTCTATATCCAACAACGTAGAACTTTGTAGCAAGACTGTTGTTTGAATAAGGATCGACATAGACCTTAAAACGACCATTAAGTGTACCAGCAAATGTATTGCCTGTGTCATCGACAGAAAGGTTATCAGACAGGTTAGAACCTGTGTCTAATAGACCAGCCATTGACAGAGCAGAAGCAACGTCAGAATCGCACAATATGATATTGCCCTTACCGCGGCGTGTATCAACTGCGATTGCATTGGCATCACGTTCGATTGCAAACATCAAACCTTTGAATTTCTCAACTGACCAGCGACCGTTAGAGTCTGTATCAAGATCGAAAATACCAGCAGTTGTCGTATTGTATGCACAACCAGCCTTGGCTGTCGTGTAAATGGTACGCACTACTTCACGGTTAATTTCTGCAAGAATTTCTGTTGACAGAATGTTAGCTAACTCTGTTTCAGCATCTAGACCGTGAACGGCTTTAAGATCCTGAGCAAGTTCCATCGTGTATTCAGCTTTGAGCGCACGGCTAACGGCTGTGACCGTTACTTTGTCAATACTGAATGCCATCTCTGCAAAAGAGTTGGCTGCGGCATCACCCAAGGTCTCGCCTTGAGCAGTTGTTAGACCAGTTGCAGTTACGACTGCACTCATATCATTGAGTACGTTGTCACCTGTATGATCGACACCCTGTAGATCGCCTGCGGCATCTTCTGCCGAGAAATCTGTATCAGCTTGTGACGTAAAGGCTTCTGTACCGGCTGAGTTGGTATAACGTGACTTCATTGCAAAGATCAAGCCTGTGGGGCCTGACATTGGCTGGACGCCGCAAACATCATATGCAATTAAGTTAGGCATTGATCGTCTAATCAATGAAATGAGGATTGGGTCCCAATTATCTACTGAACCAGCGGTAGAGTTAGTAGGGGCGGCCTCTGACAAGAAAGCCCGATCTTCGGCCATGGACCGTTCTTGGTTTTCCAGGATAACTGACGTTACAGCACGCTTATAAGAATCCTTGATACCTGGAAGGTCAGGATGATCTAGGATTGGCTGCCATTTTTCCTGTAGTTGTTCCGATTGAAACATTTTGGATATCTCCTTTGTTTTACTTTGTTATTATTTATAAAAATCTTTATTTCTGCGCTCTTTTTTCAGCTTTTTCGATTGCAGACATATAAGCAGCCATCTGATTACTTAAATCACCGTGTTCGTCGTATACTGGTGCTGCCTCAGCTTCGTCATCCTTCACAGAATGTCGTGGGAAATAACTTTCCTTAATCGTCTGAAGTTTCTTTTTAAAATCATCAGAATCTTCAAACTCTACACTCTCTGCTAGTCCAACAAATTTCTCAACTTCTGTATCAGCGAGATCAGAAGCTACATCTACTAGAATCTCATTCTTCTCTAGTTCTGAAACCTTTTGTGAAAGTTCAACATTCTTTTCAATCTGCTCATTCAACTTGGCTTCCATTTCGTCGGCCTGTTTTGCCGCGGCATCAAGAACATCAAACTTCTCATCAGGTACAGTAATATTATGCTCTTCAAAGAGACCTTTAAGAGCTGTAATGAAATTTTCTGAAATATCAGTTTTGAGTTTATGCTCAATAGCAACTTCATTGTCTTTCATCCATTCTTGCACAACGTAGTTCAAATAGGCGTCAACCTTCTCTGAAGTTTCTTCGTCATGTTTGACAATAGATTCTGCTAATTTTTCAGCATACTCATCTTCAATAGTTTCAATTTCATCACGGATTTTAGTCTTTACAGCGGCTTCAAAGATTGTTGCGGCTTTTTCTTTGAATTCGTCTGAAAGGTCATCTTCACCTTGCACTAAGGCTTCGACATCTTCCTTCACCGAAATCTTTTTAATCTTTTCTTCAATTTCCGCTTTTGCGGCTTCTAGTTGCTTAAGTTCTTTAGACTCTTTAGATTCATCAACTTCTTCCCCATCTTCATGGTCACCACTAACGATTTTCTTAACTCGTTCATGCACACCTTTAAGTTCAGTAGCTTTCATCTTTCCGAGACCTTCGATCATCTTACCTAGATCCTCAAGCATTTTTGCTTTGGTCATCCGAGCTTCCTCTAGTTGTTCTCCGTCGTGGTCAATTTCATCACCAGCGGCAAGTTTCATTTTCTCACCAGGAGTTGCTTGCGCCGAATTTCCTTGAGAAACTTTAGGCTCTGCTTTAGCACCTTTAGACTGTACATCTTTAGCCTTTTTGATTTTATCACCAGCCTTATGTGAAGCAGATTCTTCTTCAGGAGTGTCTGCACCAGCACCTCCCAAATCGTCTGCATCATTTTTAAGCTCTGACTTATCACCACCACCAGCTTTCACTGGTTTCGCCTTACCGGAAGCAGGTTTCATTTTTGCAACTCCACCAACTTCTTCAACTTCATCCAATTGAGAAATTTCTTCCTCCATTGCCTTAACTTCGTCCTCTGTAAGTTCAGCATCAAGAAGCTCTTCCAGTTCTTTGTTTAAGTCTTGTTCTAACATTTGGATTAAACTCCTATTTTAGTTTATTATTATTTATAAATTTTATAATTTTGAAAGGAAGTCTGCGAAAATCTTGGTCTGCTTTCTACCTAAAGCTTCAGATTTTTTATCCAAAGTCTTTTTATAATTGGTAATAACTACTTCCTTGACGATACCATTGTCCCAAACCCAATCTTTACCTTCCATAATGCCTTCAACAAATGCATTAGGTGCAGATGGATCCGCGACGATATCAGCAGCAGTAGCAAGATAAAAATCACTTCTTACATACTGTGCACCTTTCTTTGGTTCTAATGAACCCATACCTCTTGACGAAACTCCTAATTGGGCACCTTCATCAATAAGATTTTTTACAATTTTTCCGTAGGGAGTATCCATGATCTTTGCCTCTCCAATAAAATTCTTATCGTCAGGATACAATTTAGTAATCATATGTGAAACTCTTTCTAGATTAACTGTAGGACCATCTGGATGACCTAACTCTCCAAATGCTCTCTTTTTCTGAATGAAATTTTTGTTATACCTACTAACTTCTTTTTCAAGAATATTCATAGGATATATACGACCATTACGATTTTTTACATCAGCTTGAAGAAAGGTGCCACGAATCTTATAACTCTTTTCACCGTTCTCATCGGCCTCTGTAAGATATTCAATTTCTTCGATATGCTCGGATATGAGTTTCATTTTATTCTTCCTCTGGAACTTCCTCTTGCTTTTGTGCAAATATATTTCCTGCTAATTCTGTTTTTTTCAACTCTAATGCAGCTTGTGTTCTACTCTGCATAATTGAATCAAAACTTGCCTGCGCAGCGACATTATCACCTCCAGCTATTGCATTAACAACGGCTTTAAGTTCACTATCCTGAGTAGGCTCTGTTGTAACTTTTTCCATAACGCTTTCTCTCCTCAACTATTTATAATATGTTGTTGCTCTTCTTCATCACCCGCCATCATATAATCATCTTCTCCACCATCTGTCATATCCTTTTCTTTATCAATTTGAGCATCGAGTTCTTGCATTTCTTTCTCAGATTGGCGCAATATGTTTCTACGCACCCAATCATGTGAATAATATCTACCGATATAATCTTGAATTCTATCCATATGATCCAATCTATCTCCAAGAATTTCTAAATCTTTTAATTCTGAAAAATGATTATCCTGTAAGAAATCATAAGAAATATTTTCTTTAATATTTTCCCAATCTTCTGCTGTAATAATACCCTTGAGTATTAATTGAGTTCTTAATACATCATGGAAAAGAGAAGCAAACTTTTTGCGAAGTTTACCAACAAATTTTGTAAATTTAACCTCATCTCTAGTAATCTCTGCTGCTCGGCCTAAATTAAAACCACTTTCAGCTTCCATTCTAGAAATAGGAACATTTAATGAACGATAAAGTTTATCTTGAAAATACTTGATATCTTCTAATTCGCCAAGATTCTGGCCACCGGGTAGTGTTGTTATTTCTGTGCCCCTACCCCCTTCCCTCCGGGGTAACCAAAAATCTTCAAGCATCGACATTTTACTACGATCATCTCTTATTTCACCTGAATTAGCATCGTAAACAAGTTTGTTTCGATACCGATTCATAATGTCTTTGAGATACTGTTCTGCCTTTTGCTTAGGTAAATTACCAACATCAATGTAAAATATTCTACGCTCAGGTGCCCGTGAAATACGATAGATAACTACCGCATCTTCAATCATTCTTAATTGATTTACAGGCTTGATTGCCTTATGTAGATGTGAATAAACTTGATTCGTTGTCGGTTCGTATAGACCTGATGTGATATAAGAAATAGAATCGCTGGAAATAGGTAATCCTTGACCTGTGTTATTTCTACCTGATATTCCTGGATAAATTCCATCTTCACTATATAAAAAATATTCTCGTACAGCTTTAACAAGATCAGCGGCCTGAGTATTGCCGGCCGAACCTTTTTCAATCTCTCTTACTTTTTTGATATTTCTAGGATCAATATAACGTAATTCTAGAACACCTTTTGAAGTATCTTTTTCATCTACCAATTTATGAAAATAAATTCTACCGTCGATATACCATCTCTTAAAGAGTTCATGGGATTTATTATTCCAATGAAGCATCTTCAGAATATGGTCAAACTCTGTTTGAATTTTTTTCTTAATTGATACTGAAAAATCTACATAATCTAGAGAAACTGATACTGAAGGTTGACCTTCATCAGAGATAATAGCTTCATTAACTATATCTTCTATTGCTTGATCTGCTTCAGGATGTTCAGCTGCTGCTCTATATTTTTTAACTAGGTCGAAATCATTTTTCGGAGTTGCTTCGGCGCCATAATATTGGCCAAAAAAGCCTGCTGCAGCTCCAATGTCTAAAGAACCATCATCGGACGAAGGAGCGACAAAACTTTTCGCATTGTCACTCCCTGCCCGTTTAATTGTAAAACCAAATAATTCTGCCATAGTATAACTATTTATATCACTTCAAAACTGTGATATAAAATCAGATTAAATCAGGTCCAAGGCTCGACTGATACCTTGCCACCGGAAGCAGAAGCACCTTCACCAGCAATTGTCATAAAATTAAATCTGAAAGTTACACCAAATTCTAAAACTGCATCATTTGTTTCATAGTTCAACTCTACAGCATCTATAGTTGTAGGCCAAACATCATACAAATGATACGATCTTAAAGTTTCATCATTACGGTCTTTCTGCATAACTGTTGCATTTGCATAATATTTTGCAGGCTGTTCCCCTATATCAGTTCTATCAGTTCTGTTACCAATATCACCAATATGATTCTGCCATGCTTCAAAAAATGATCTCATCTGCTGCTGCCTATCACTTATTACTGTGATAGCCCAAGGCTCATACGTCCTATCCCCTGACACATAAATCTGACGACCACGATAAGGTACTGCTACCTCACCAATCGTCATAGCTGGTACAGATGTTCCGCGGCAAAGGAATGTGAAATCAGATGGTAAACTTATAGCTTTTACTTGAAGGGCCACTTCAAACTGATTAGCCCTTGTACCACCATCTTTCAAGGCCCCTACAAAACTACTTAAATTAGCCATTTATTATTTCTCCTCTTATGTAATTACTTCATCAAAAGCTACGCCTGTTCGAGTAGCTACAAATGTTAATGTGATGAAGTTAATGGAACGTGCCGGCTTAATATAAATATCTGCCCGGAACTCATTTGCGTCAATTACTTGACCTGTATTGTTAGTTTCGTCACAAACGACTAAGAAATCTGTAATACCACGACGACCCTGTACATCTCTCAGGAAAGGTTCTACTGCACCAGCAAACTGTGATCGTGTAAACTCATCATTGAATTCAAAGACAACTGCTTTTGCAGCTTCTTCAATAGCTTTTTCAATATGGTTAAACAATCGACGTACATTAATTCTATTAAAGGCACTATTCCGTGCCAGAGCTGTTTTATCTCCATAAAGGAGTGTACCCTGACCTGGAAATGTAGTAATAGGATTAATTCTATTACGATACAGAATATCTCTCTGTGCATTTGTTGGGTTGAAAGCTAGACCAACTGCCGCTCTGATATTACCTCGATTTAACCCACCTGGCGAATACCATGGAGCTGCTTCTATATCGGCAGCTGCACAACAACCTGCAACGTCACCGTTAAGAGGTACATAGCGATATACGTCATTGTACTTGTCGTACATTTTCTTATATCCACTATCAAACGCTGCATAAGACGTACTTGCAAGGTTCAAAAAGAAGTTCTTTACGTTTTCTGTCTGTGTATTTGAGTTTGATACGTTTACAACGTCTGCCCTTTCAGGTGAAATAAACGCCATCATGTCTTTACGTTTTTCCATGATGTCGATAAGGTTACCGGCATGAGTAGAATCGCCAGGACCTGCCATCATCAGATTGACAACTACTGTATCGTCATCAAAATAATCGTATGCAGATTTCTTTTCACCATTTGTTGGTGAATAGTCATCTGTACCATTGGCCAATGAAGCTTCGTTAGCTATATTAACATTTGTAAATGTTTTGCCGGTCGCAGATGTTCCCCAATTACTACCAGCTGTATTATGATCCATCCAAAAGATATATTCGGATCTATTATAAAGAACATCACGATAATAATTATTATCACCGCTATCTGTCTTTGCATCAGAAGCCTTGGATACTTTATCCCACTTCTCTAGAATTGTGTTAGCTGTGCCTGTAAGATCACCATCTTCATCTGTAATGATGATATGCATCTCATCACCAGAACCACCCTTATCAGATGCAAATTTAGATGTACCAGGTGCACCAGAAAACTCATCGTACCAACGCCATCGGCGTGTGATACTAGAGGTATTAGGAACAGCAGCGGCCAGACCCTTTGTAGAGAATACACCATGTTGTTTTAAAGATACTATGTTTGAGGTTGTGTTTACTTCCGTAACGATGTATTCTATACCTTCGTGACCTGAAACTGGTGATGCACCGGCGTTGTCAGAAGTAAAAGCTAAAATATCATTTACTACGATAGCATAATCGGTATTATCAACATTTTGAACCTTTATTGTTAAATCGCCTTCATCTGCGGCCGCATCATCGACTAGGTTGTTTGAACCAAGATGTTGTTCATAGACAGTAGCACTAGGACACTGCCATATTTTGAGGCTGTTACCCCAAGTACCTGGCGACCGAGCGGCCCACATTCCAACATTACCTGTAGCGTCTGCATAATTTTCTAGCCAATGCTCATTATTCTTGATAATAACGGCTGTGCCACTAACACAAGCATTTACATGACCTGAATTAATACGAATAACTCTTAGTACCTTTGCATATTTTAAAAATGATGCAGCTGTAAAAAACCATTCAAAAGTATAGTTATTAGGCTTACCAAAATATTCTACTAATTCTGTCTCGTTGGAAACTGTTATGATTTGTTCTACGGGACCTTTTTCTGAGACGATAGCGACAGCACCTATACTATCAGAATCGCCAATGACCATATTCGTTAAATCTTTTTCTTTAACTTGAATACCCGGTGAAACGAGTGTTGTAGCCATTCTATTAATCTCCTTGTTTAAATATTATCTAGGGACTAAATCACTTTTGTTTTTTCTTATTATTATTTATAATTATGTCTATTTCTAAATACACCTAAAGTGTGAAATGTATAAATATATTATAAAGGGAAAACACACGAAATGCGTGATTTAGGTAGACACTTACGATTATTAAAAACTTTTGATGATAAATTTTGTCGGGTATGCAATCACGATTCACCTCATCATCTAGTTTGGTTTCCACATCATAAAAAAATTCAACATTATATTCTACGATATGGAAAAAAATCTACAGAATATAAAACAGCATTAGAGCTTATAGAAAAAAGTATACCTGTCTGTATGCACTGTAAAGCTGATAGATATTATATGCGGGTAACAGATGATGAAGTTGGACTACCTTGGCCTCACCAATAATCTGGAGCTTTCTGTACCGGATGCCAAAAATCTCCATCAACATCTACAAATGGAGCTTCTTCAGTCATAGTTATACCATCGTCTATAAATCCAAAAGGTGACATATCTTCTTCAATCATTTTCTGTTGACTCTGATATAATCTCTTACGGATATCATCAGAGGTTAACTCTTTAAAATAATTTTGATTAGTTAACCATGCAAAAAATACAAGACACATCACCATATCATCTGTCGCACCATCTTCTGCTTCAAAGGACGTTCCTTTAGAAACAAAATTAGATAGTTCAACGATAATATCAAAATCGTTAATGATAAGTTTATCCCCTTCTATCATCTGTTTTAAGTTGGAACAACCTATCTTCTTTACTGCTTTTGTAGTTCGTACACCCAACTCTGTAGCCTTGTCTCCAAAGCCACTACCTACTACCTGACCTAAGCGTCCTCTCATTTGTGTCATTATAAGGTTTTCATACTCTAAATCGTAATGTAGGGCGTCTGCAATCTGGCCTCCGACATCGTTTACCTCAACTAATACTTGTGCTGTATTATAATTTTTAGCCACAGTATGTACTAGTTCAGGAAACGCCAAAGGCTTTATCTCATTGTTTCTATACTTCGCTACAACTTTATATGGTATAGTTGTAATGTCTAAAACAACAAAAGCAGAATAATCACCATGGACCCCACGAGCAACATCTACAGTAATACAATATTGATTATCCTTAATAGGTTTTTCATAAATGTCTAACCCACCATTAGATTCTATAGGATCCATTGTAGGTATAACTTGTAATTTTGTTGGGCTTATTAATGTATCTATTGACCCTAGAAACGAACATTCAAACTCTTGTAGGAACTGTTGTTCACTAGTATTTTTGATTGTTTGTTCTTTCCAGGCATCATCTCTTCCCGGAACTTCATCCCAAGATACTTCAATAGGTACAAAATCATTTTTTTCGTTTACTGCATCTTGCCACAACTTATAAAACATATTCATACCATGTGGCGTTGATACGATTACTACTTTCGATGTTTGACCAGCCGAGATAGTCGGGTACACAGAACTAAAAAACTGTTCTGCAATATTTGAAGGAACGAAAGCAAACTCATCAAGAAAGATAAGATTATAAGACCCACCACGAACAGCACTAGCAGAAGTCGAACTCGCAAGGATTTTGGATCCGTTTTCCAATTCGAGACTTCCTTTGTTCCAGTTGATGACCCCTTGTTGCATCCATTCGGGCAAGTGTTCATAGGCTAACTGAAATCTCCCAAGTAAATCTCTAGCAGTTTGTGCCTTGTTTGCAAGGATAGCTACACTAATAGTTTCATTGAAAATTAAATAGTGTACCAAATAAGCTAGAAGTACGGTTGACTTACCTGACTGTCTAGGTAGTTTACATATTGTAAAACGATTGTTGTGAAAGGTCCCAATCATTTCTTTTTGAAAGGGATAGAGTTTGAAAGGAATTAAACCGTGATCAATACTAACAATCTTTACATAGTTCTCTATAAAGTAACCTGGGTTTTTAGAACACTTGATAAATTCTTTTACCTGTTCTTCGGTAAAATTTATCTCAGCGCCAGCACCTTTAAGATTGGGATTTCCTTTATATGTATCAGCCATTACTCTTTAACATCTTTTGAAGTTCTTTAGTAGATCCAACAAACAATGCATTAGTAACACTTTTAGGTCCATGCTCAGGAACTTCTTTCAATTTTTTCATCTTCTCTTGCAGATCAACTAATTTTTCTGTTACTTCACCTACATTCTTAATCAACTGACCTGCAACTTCATATGCTCTAGGATGTTCTCCTTCTTTAGCTAAATCTAATATTCCGTCAATGGCATCTTGACCACGCTCGATAAGACTATAGAAATTTTCTCGACTATACTTATAGTCAGAATCCATATCTTCAGGTTCATCAGGCCGGACTATCAATTTACCCTTCCTAGGAGCCCACAATTCTTTATCACCGTTCAATATCTCATTTTTAACATCACCAGTCCCTCCAGTGATACCTAAAAATTCTGACAAGGCTAAATTTAAATCAGCAGCCATTAGACCCATTCACTCAAAGTTTCTGTGAATCCAAAGTTGTCATCTTCATCAGCACCAACAGCCTTCTCGACTCCAGAAACAGAATATTGTCGTACTCTTGTAGGTGCCTTCTCTTTAAGGTCTGCATATTGATCGACATCCACTTTCTTAATTATGGAAGATGTAACAACAGGACCATACATATAAGTTTTTGCAGAAAATGAAAATGTGTAGATAAGGGCTCGTCTAGTCATAAAATCACCATCATAGGTATCTTCATAACCTGTACTGTTTAATACGATTGGGATATCTCTTATTATATCCATACCAGGGACTGCATTAATAGTAATGCTATAGTCTGGTTGAAAATAAGGAATTACTTGTTCTACAATTTGAACTCCATCATCACTATTTTTTGCCATAACAAACATTTCAAAATTTACGTTATAAGGAACAGGACTATATTGTATATCCATTTGTGTTCCTTTTGTACCTTTCACTTTTCTAGTTTTAATCATTTTATTTAACTTTCTAGAGCCATCATATTCGATAGCGCCCATTTCAAAACCTATTCTAGGCAAAGATACTGCAATTTTTCTATCAACATTAGCATCTTCTCTCAATCTTGCAAGAAACTTTTGTTTTGGACCATAGGCCAAAGGAACTTTCATAGACTGTTGAGTTGTTCCACCTGCATCTGTTCTAACGATATGAATATCATTAAACAATGTTCCAAAAGCTATGATAGTGTTTCTTAAAATTTCATGGTAATATGTTCTACCAAACATTAGTAACCTCCTCTAGGTTCACCAAAGGGATTGCCTTCAGTGAAATTCAATATTGAATCTGCTTGCGTTTCTATAAATATATTTGTAGCTTGGTCATCTATAGTATCTATAACGTAAGACTCATTTATAATGTAATCTCCGTATTCTGTTATCAGACAATTACCGCCAGATTCCGTTTCTCCAAGAATATTATCTCCATCAGTTTCTTCCAGTAACAAGTATCCATCTTCAAGTGCCATTTCCTCGTTATAATCTGATGTCTGTTCAAGTGATATCTGATAAAACAAAACATCCAAACTAGATTCATCTTCAATGACATCTATTGCAGCAATACCTGTATCAAGTTGTTCACTTGAATATTCAAACGTGCTGCAATATAATTTATATACAGGTAGGTTATCTACTTGAAAAAACGGATCATCATGGTCTACAAAATTTATTTCAAATAATTTTTGAAGTCTAGGAAAATATATTAAATCTCCTTCATTAGGACGTGGTGCCACTATAAGATTTGAGTCTTGCCCAATCAAGGAAAT
>PVBE012338816.1_pt1 | contig 23221 bp, 11 predicted proteins | sample 1631181 | NCBI WGS metagenome assembly PVBE01 (sample SAMN08397723, study PRJNA350692) | Marine metagenome, whole genome shotgun sequencing project. | isolation source: water | place: Pacific Ocean | collected 2012-04 | reverse complement strand
TGAACTCTATTGATTTTCTCATTTAAAGATTGAATAAGAGACTTGTTTGATTGTTCAGAGTTTTCAAATTTGACTTTAAGTATTAGTTCAAACCAATTTTATTACGGTTCATTTTGTTCATGTTGCGCCATAGATGTAGAATTAATGAAGTCTTTGCTAAGATAAATACCCATATTGGGGGTGGACATTCTATTGTGATTTATATGAAAAGAAAAAGGCGAAGATGGCGGCACATCTGCAATGCTCTACGGTTAAGCGATTAACTAAAATCACCTAATGATGTTTGATGATTACGGACTTCATTTTCTTCTACAGACTCTTCCTCAATTTTTATTGAATCCTTTTTTGTAACTGGTAAGATATCTGAATTATCCTCTATTACGCTATCACCTATCATTTTGGCTAATTCATCTTCATTCACTACTTTGACTTCAAGCCTTTTCGCCTTCTCAAGTTTTGATCCTGCATTCTCCCCCGCCAACAAATAATCCAACTTACCAGATACTGAAGTAGTGGTTTTACCTCCAGCTGCCTTGATTTGTAATTCGACCTCTTTGCGTGGCCTACTTAGAGTGCCTGTTAAGCAAAATGTAAGTCCTATCAAGGTGCCTTTAGCCTCTTTTTTCTCTACATCTTTGATGATTAGAACTTTATTTAATTCGTTAACTAAATCTTCCCTCTCAGCAAGGCCATTGAGTAACTGCTCTGCAACTGTTGCACCAACACCCTCTATCTCTATCAAATCTGAAATAGCACTATTGTACTTGTTTGGTTTATCATTCTCATCCACATCACATTCATCGTTACGTGCTGATACAAGTTGCATTAATTTGTCAAATGAGCAAACATTCTCTGCAACCGCCTCGGCCAATTCAGGGCCTATACCTGGTAATCCTAATGCTGAAAGGAAGAGAGTTAGAGTCATCTCTTTGGTTCTTTGAATCTCTGCTAACACATTGTTTGCTGACTTCTCAGCCATTCTATCTAATGTTAACAACTTGTCAAATGATAGTAAATATAGATCAGCAATCGAACCAACCAATCCCGACTCTGACAACTGTTCAGCTAATTTGTCACCAATTCCATCCATTTCAAGAGCTCGGCACCAATAGGTGAGAGAACGCACATGGCGTGCCCCACATGAGAGATTCAGGCATTTTAGAAAAGCACCCTCTACAACTAACTCTTCTTCACAACGAGGGCAATGGCTCTGAATTTCTATCTTGGAAGGTTTTGGTAATTCTCCTGTAAATGCCTCGCCATCAGCATGCTTTCTTCCATCCAAATCCGCTTTAACTGCTGGACCAAGACTTTCAATGACTTTGGGGATTACATCACCGCGCCTAACTACACGCACTTTGTCACCTATCTTGATACCCAACCTCTCTACTTCTCCGGCATTGTGTAATGTAGTCTTCTCTACAGTTACACCAGACACAACCACGGGAGCAACGAGCGCAACTGGAGTAACTGCCCCCGTACGACCAGTTTGCCATCTAACACCCATCAGAACAGTCGTAGCCTCATCAGGAGGGAACTTCCATGCCAAAGCCCAGCGTGGGTGATGTGCGGTCATCCCAAGCAATTTGCGTTTTGCAAAATTATCAAGTTTGAATACAATACCATCAATTTCCCAATCATATTTTTCTCTGTTTTCGGTGTATTCACGAGTTAAAGCAATCATAGCACCACTTGTATCTTCATCGTTTTCGCCCTCAACAACTGTATCCCCTGCAACGGTGATACCTTGATCCATTAACCACTTGGTTGCCTGTGAATCTGATTCCATGAAATCTGGTTCAGGGGAATCGGGGTGACGATTATTAGAACCTACAAACCTCACATCATAGGCATAGAACTCTAGATGCTCTGCCTTGGCTTTACCTTTCTCAACATGCTTCTGTCTAAGAGCCCCTGCAGCAAGGTTACGAGGGTTTGGTGCGATATCTGCATATATCTCATTGAAAGTTGCTAACGGCATGACTACTTCACCCCTAATATGACAATCACCACCCCATTCTAATTCAAATGGAACATTGGAAATGCGGCGGGCATTTGCTGTCACATCTTCTCCTCGCTCACCACTACCTCTTGTAGCAGCCCGCACAAGTTTACCTCTACGATATTCAAGTGAAAGGGCACTGCCATCCAACTTTGGCTGAGCTATGAAACGCCTTCCGTGAGCTGTTGTCTCAGCCACAAAATGTTGTATCTCCTCATCGCTAATTGCTTTGTCAAGACTACGCATTGGAAACATGTGATCTACTTTTACAGAACCAGGGGGTACGTCTGAACCTACGCGATTTAATTGTGGATGTTTGGGATCTAAAAGCTTCAATTCATCCCATAAATCATCAAACTCAGCGTCTGAAATTTCTGGGCTAGCCTCGTTATAGTAAAGATGGGAATGGTGGACAATTAAAGTCGCCAACTCCTCAATCCGAGAGGCCTCGGAATCTGAATCGCTCTCGCGTGTGCCCATCGCGTAGCGATGGGCGGCACTCCTTGAAAAGGCCACCGTAAATACTACGACAAGGATTGCTTATTCCTCTGAATCTGAAACAAAATGATGCCAATCATCTCCTTGTAATGCCTCAATTCTAGCTGCAACTTGCTCTAAATCGTTCAATGAACCACCAACAGGTAACGGGGCAAACACCCACCAACCTTTGCGTTGCAATACTATTCTGTTTCCACCATTCCAACCAAGCCAGCGCAACGATTCCCAACTAATCTCAAATCCATCAGCAAACAGGTGTGTACGACTAATCGCATACCTTTTTGGCAACATCAACCATACACAATGTAATCCTAGTAGAATATCAAATACTACTACTGCATAAAATGGAGTGGAACTACTATCCACAAATGGCCAAGGTAATGCCATCATGATTCCAAGAGTAACTAACGATGTCCCATTCCTCATCACCTCACGTGATGAATCTGATTCCCATGCATAACCACCTGAACTTAATTGACCTAGTGAAGTAATTTCCTCACGGGTGCGAAGTAACCGATAACCATCGTAAAGGACTATTGCTGCAACTAAACAAACAACAGACCATGCAACCGCAGTGGGTTGATCAAAAGTCAGTGCACCACCTCAATTACTTTCTCTGCCACCAAACTCATTCCGGGAGCCCCTTAGGAAAATGAAAACCACGACAACAAGGAGAAGTAAGATTGGTAATATGATTGATGGAGATAAGATACCTCCTCCAACATCGCTATCGACACCAGATATACCTGGATCAAGCGGATTTGGGTCTGCACTATCGAGTGTCCCATCATTATCATCATCATCATCTTCGATGAGGTCTGTTTCACAATTAGGTATCAATGAATTAGGTAGCCCATCCATATCGAAGTCAGAATGAGCACATGGGTCGGTAGGGAATACATCTCGGTTATCTGGAATCATGTCATTATCATCATCGTCATCGTAAACATCGGGGCCGCACGCACGATTCTCTTCAAGATCATACCAAGCATTAGGTCCACTGATAGCACAAGTGTCAATGAAATCATTATCAGCATCATCAAGAATTACATTTAGAGTTAACATATCCTCTGAACTGCTACCCCAAGCATCAGTCACTACCACTGTAACAATGTAAACGCCTACTTGACCAATATTGCTTACAACACCATTACTCCCTGTGAAAATTTGTGTACCAGGGGCATCATCTCCTTGGGAGCGCAAATACCAAACAAAGGTCAGTTCATCGCTAGAACTAGCATCTAAATCTTGACCTACCGCATTAAATTCAACTGATTCACCTTCTTGAATCTCAACATTTTGTGTGGGTTGGGTAATGTTCACCATTGGCGCTTGATTCTTAGTTAACTGCGCTGTTATGTTGCGATTAGAATATTGATTTGGCACAAAAGAACCTGTTGCTTCTATGTAAGTTGGTGCGTTAGCCACCCATATAGCACTCAGTGCACTAGAAATCCCCATTTCTGTCCAACTATGGTAAATAAATGGTATTGATGCACTCCCTTCACTTGTATTTGCATTGATTATTTGTTCTAAAACAACATCTCCAAATGAAGGTACTGTTACTTCTATTGTAGCATCTGTTTGAATTGAAGACGCTTCTCCAAACACAGTAATATCCCATACTGAACCTGAAAGCACAGAAGAAACTCCTGAAGCATTGACTTGTGTTGTATCAAAAGAAAGAGGGTCCCATATTTCTCCAATAACTGATTTCGTACCAAATATTTCCACTGCACCTTCTATTGTTTCACCATATGAAGTAAAGCTAAGTCCTTCTGATGAATAAGCAACAGTTGCATGGTGGTGATTACTAGTGAACACTGATGTTGCCATCTCATTATCACCCTCCTCACCCATAAGGTGAATTGAATTATCATAATCATCAAAATCACAATCTGAAATCTGTGAGGGTTCTGCTCTAGCTCCTCTAATATCTAGTGCAACACCAGACCCATCACCAACAAAATCAACGCCATTCATCGATAATACACTATGATCAACAACCATACCTGGTGCGCCATGAATTATACTATCAGATATAATGAACATATCTGACCATTCAACTGAAAGTGCTGGAGAATTGGTGCCTGAAGAAAGTTCAGAATTTGTTACTTGAAGGCTTGAATCGACCATTTCAATATGAAGAGCAGGCCCACTACCATCATGACTAATCCCGTCAAGATTAGTGACTGAACCACTTGTGCCACGTAAATGTAATCCCTGTTCATTTCCACTACCTAAAGTAACATTGCTAAAACTAATTGTAGACTGAGTTAACAATGCACCTGCTTGATTACAAGATTGAATTATTGAATGAGTAATAGATACTTGGCCACCATTACCAAATATGCAATTATCACTCTGATGAATTAATGAGTCTGTGACATCTAATAATCCTGAACCACTAACAAAGAGAGGCGCGTTGGAGATAATCATTCCATCAATTGACACTTGAGAAGATGATGGGCCCGAGGTTAGTGAACCACCCATCAATTGGCCACTAGTCAAATCAACTAAACCGCCCTCTGCTAATGAAATGCCATTCCAATCATTTCCACTTATTGTTGCTGAAGTAGATTCCAATACTCCATTTACAACAATTCCTCGATTGGCTTTTACATTCAATGTTGAATATGGTAATAGAGTCAATGTGGTCCCTGAAATTATGGTTAAATTATCATCTAGATAGTATGGTGAAAACGTTGCATCTAATCGTAACCACTCAGCCAAATACCCCCCATTGACTGTTGACATCATGACATCAAGATTGACTGGTGAAGTTGGGTCCCAACTACGAATTTGACTATGTCCATTTCGAAGCACATAGACTTGCAAAATACCAGTACTAGTATCTGAGGAATCTGTCACGTTTCGATATGTTGCTGTAAAAGTAGTAATTCCGTCCTGATTAGTAGTAACCTGATTCCCTTGAATTGTTACTGTGGCTCCTACAACTGGTTCACCGAAATCTACAACTCGTATCTGTGCAGCATTACTCAAAGAAAAATAGCCATTAGCAGAGGGATGAATAGCGCCCGCAACTGAACCTGAATAGATATTCAAACTGCATGTTTGTTCAAGGTATAAATCTCCAACAACATGAAGGCCAGTCCATTCATGCTCTTCCATTGAACAACTATGGTGGAAATCGTTCATTACAACCAGACCAACGCCAATTCCTTCAATTGCATTTTCACCGGATGTATGAACAACGGCATCAGTTGAACCATTTTGGCCAATTAATTGCCCACTTCCTTCAACAATTATTCCCCCACCGGGCACTGAAAGGTGAGAATTTTTTAGCGTTAGAGAAGATGAAGATGAAATTGTTACATTGTCTCCAGCAGGGGCAGTATAGTTGCCACCAATCAAAACGGCATGCACACCAGTTGGAATAATCCAAGGGCCTACGCTTGGAATAACTGGAAGTTGTATGTTACCTCCTGGTGGAGTGAAATTATCGCTAACCCCATAGGTTCCATCATTAGCCAATACTACTGTGCCACCTACCAACAAAGGTAACTGCACTTCACCATTAGAATCAGTTACTTCTGTGAAACCATGCGCCTCAACAGATACTCCAACTAAGGGGATACTAGATAGATCTGATACTGAAATAGTTGATTCTGTGAATTCATGATAGGAAGATGTGTTGATTCTAGCATTCAAGCCACCGAATAACAAGTTACCAGCACCATCTGCATCCCAAAGCCCATTAGATGATGAGGCAGGGAAATTTCGAATTGTAGCTGTTGAATCTGCATCCACTAATAGAGTAGGTCCACCATGACCTGCACCTATCCAATCCCCAATGTGTAAATTACCATCCTTAAGATGAATGCCATTTAGTGAATTACCTGTTGTTAGTGTATCTAATTCAACTATACCGCCATCAATCTTTATTCCACTACCAGAAGCCACTCCACCAAGATTACTTGTGAGGGAAGCGCCGCTAATCAGACAATCAACTCGGCACTGAATCCCATCAGACCAGCCTGAAAGTGTTAATCCATTTGCTTCCACTGTGGCCCATGTAACACCTAGACCAAATGATTCTGAGTCCGAATACAAATAATTTCTAGCATATGTAGTTGAATTGAATACGTGTTTTCCACTAACTAATTCTAAACCATCAGATGAAGAACCCCCATTCAGATTATTGTCACTCCAAAAAGAATCAACGCCTGACAAGTGCCCAAATTCTGCAGTTGTTGAAAGGCTTGTTGAAAGAGTATGAAGTCTACCATTTCCACTAACATCAAACATTGGACCTGATAATGTCATTACGCTGTTATTAATGGTATTAATACCACTTCCAGTTAACCGTAAACCTTTGTTGAATCCATTAAATTCTGAATTATCCAAGGTGAATGTACCGGCAGTGTCTACAATCAAAGCCCAACCACTAGTACCACTACTATTTACATCCCAATTATCAACAATTACGCCGTCCATATTGGTTCCTATAATCAAACTATCAATTCCTTCGCCAGTCAAATTACGAATTTCTAAACCATCACTACCAATCGCATCTAACAACAAAACAGAATCATCCACCTGAATGGAATCAAATGTGAATGATGTAGCCCCTCTGCTCATAATAGCAGCTGATACATTATCGACATCGATATTTTGCCCACTACCTGTTGAACCATCATAAATTGCAACGGGATAACCTGAATTTGATACTACGATACCATCAAGAGATAAGGACCCACCATTTTCAACACCATAAGCAGAATTGGAAACATGAACTGAATTAGCTGTAGCGCTTCCCCCTTGAAGGATCGATATACAAGTGAAATCAATATGTGTGCAAGTTAATCCAGTGATGGAAGCAGACCCACCTACATCAGCACCAATAAACGAATAATCTGCTGTGACATTATCAATAATAGCTGAACCATCTATCTCGAATAATGTTCGCCCTCTTGAAATAGTCAACCAGGAAGCATCAATATTACCGCTAGATGTAACGAGAAAACCATCCCACCAACCCGTATTACTATTGAGACCTACTGGATTATTGTTATTCGTAATAATTACTGGTTCTGCTGCAGTCCCATCAATCCGGACTGTTCCATCAACAGTAATGAGATAATCTCCAGTTACTGTTATGTTGGTTCCTGCAGCAATTGTCAAAGTTCTTGATGCTGTGACAAGTACGTTATCATCAATTGTCATATTACCCGACCATTCGGTATTAGAGGATATCACAGTAGCTTCAACCGCCTGTGGATAGACGAAAAATAATGATGTTATCATCAGCAAGGTTAGTGATAATGCTCGGGCGCGGCTACCGCTCATATGCTGTCGATGCTAAGCACCCCCTATCAATCCCTTCGCTTTCAAGTCAAAGTGCTGTATCTAGCCACTTTCAAATTGGAAACCAAGTAATTTACTACAATTACTACATAACTCAACTAATAAGCCATTCTCATTGAAGTGGGCCCGTCCGGATTTGAACCGGAGTCTAACGGCCCCCAGCCGTCAAGTATTGGCCAAGCTAACCTACGGGCCCGGTTTGTTCATGGTTTGCGAAATACAGTGAAGGGAGCAATTTCATCAATCAATTCAACATGACCGACAAACATTCTGCGACAACAGTATCGCTCTACACCTAGATCATTGAGAACTTCTGCTGGGTCCTCTTCATTATCAGTCCTTGACTTGAAAATTGGCCAATGTTGACCAACTACATTACCACAACTAAAACATCTTACTGGAATTAACATATCTCTTCACCTCACCTATACGACTTCTGCCACTTCTTGCGAGCACCGCGACCTTGTTGGTGCTTTGGTTCCTTTCGACGTGGGTCATTAACCAAAAGGCTACGGTCGAATCTTAGGTATTCATCCCTAAGTTCCTCATCATCTCCTTCTGCCCCACCATTGTATTTGACAAGCCCACGTGCAATCGCTGTACGAATTGCATCTACCTGACCCATCACGCCACCACCTGTAGTGTTGACATTGATATCGACATTACCCTTACCAGCATTTTCACCAATACGACGCATGTCCTCGGCTATTACTAGTGGCTCCATTGCCTTGCGACGAGCCAACTCGGGCTCGAAAATCTCGATTGGTTGGCTGTTAACACGGACACGGCCCTTTCCAGGTTTTACAGTAGCACGAGCTATTGCTGTCTTACGCTTACCGCTAGTCTCAACAGACAATTTTTTCTTACGAACAGCCATCATAATTCACCTCTAATACGACCCATGGGGGCGCCTAAGTTCTCAGAAATCTTACCTAATTGTACGTGCTTCAAAGGAAGATCTCTAGTCAATCTTGACATATCTCCCATTTCATGGCCATCTGGAAGACCGTCTCCGCTCAAATGACTCGGACAACCAATAATAACACGAAGATTTCGTAGCGCACTGCGGCCACTCGATTTTTTCTGATAAGGCAACATTCCTCGAACAGTTCTCTTCAGAATCTTATCGGGCATACGAGGGAAGAACGGCCCTTTTCGAGCGTGATTCAATTCGTACTTTTTACGATAAGTAGCAAACACTGCTTTCTTCGAGCCAGACACTACAGCATTCTCTGCATTGACGATAATTACTCTATCTTGACTACCAGTCTTTTGGCCTTCAATTAGAATCTTAGCAACATGACTGGCCAAACGACCAAGAATCAAATTACTGGCATCAAAAACAAAAGTTGTTGCATCCTCATCCAAGGATAAACACCCCCGTTCCATTTGGATTCTTATCCATTAGTTCTGCGATTGTCATCGTTTCGCCGCCAGCCGCCTCGATTTTCTGCCGTGCGCCTGCACTAAAGCTGAATGCGGCTACTGTCTGCTTCCCTGTTACTTCACCGCTACCAAGCAATTTACCAGGAATGAGAACAAATTTCTCACCCTCAGCATGCCTGCTTAAGCGGCTTAGGTTAGGTTGCGACCAATTGCTACGACTCTTTTCAAGTCGCAACGCCACATCTCGCCACAGTGCGGCACCGGTGTTTCGAGATTGGGCCTTTAGCTGATCGATGAGATCGATCAAGGCTTCATTCGTCTTCACTCTTTGTGCACTCATAGTAACTCCCTCGATGTATTGGGCGACTCGGCGACTTACCGCCCCGTTATGAACCCACCGCGTGGGTTAGTGAAGGCCCCTACGGGGCCATTATTACAGAAATGATGAATTAAGAGAAGCAAATCATTCATACAGATGACCGGAATCGGAGAATGATTCAGATGGCTGACTGGCGAGAGATAATCAACGAGGCATTGGCTGATGAGAGTGGTGACCCAATCGCTCTTTTCCGCAAATATGAACAAGCAGCAGATGCGGCAATAGAGGAGGCACAATCGTGTCTAAATGATTCTTGGACTGAGCCAAGTAAGATGATGGAAACCGTGTACGGTGCAATGGTTGCATATTCAAATCAAGTTCTCTCCCGTAGGAAAGCCGAGGATGTTGAGGCGGGCAGTCTTGACCATGCATTCCGTACAGGGCAAGCATATGGAGTATCATGTGTTCTAAACCATATTATTGACCGCTTGCGCGACCCTTCAAACACCTCTCAACTTGCTGCTCTAGACGTGTTCAGTGACAAAATGCATGATGACCTGCTCAAAGATGTTAACGAGATTGGACTTACCGTGGAACTTCTTGATGCTAAAGGTAAGACGATTACAGAATAATCGCTATTGTTCTAGCATTTCTAATCTCTGCCTCGCGATATTTACATATTCTTCAGAAATATCACAACCAAGGTAGTTTCGACCGTTTTTTGCTGCCATTTTACAGGTAGTACCTGAGCCACACATAGGATCGAACACCAGGTCGCCCTCGTTACTCCAAGATAAGATATGATCTTCAGCTAGTTTTTCAGGGAATACGGCGGGATGTTGGAAGGCAATTTTATCGCTAGTTGTACCGTGCATTCCAACAGCATAATCCCAGATATTTACCTTCGTCTTTACATTATTTAACTTCCCAGGAACTTTGTGATTGATTCCATCAGGTCCCTTGTTAGTTGGCATCATCTCAACCCCTTGTCTTACCGTATCAATTGTTAGTGGATTGAAGGTTTTTGGTTTCCCTTTTGTGAACACGAACATAAACTCATAACAGTTAGTATATGCATTTGAACGCATAAATGGGGTGTTTTTCTTACGGTAAATCATTACATCATGAACATTAAAGCCAACCTCTTGAAAAATAATTGCTTGCTTGAAACTAGTTAGAGATTTATTGCCATTTATTATTTTATCAGCGACCACCCAAATAACAACACCTCCCTCTTTGGTGACTCTAAATAGGCCTTGAGCAATACTCTCACAATCAAAAGTATATCCTTCGTAATCCCTTAGTGAATCGTAAGGTGGAGAAGTCACTGTCAGATCAATGGAACTATCATCCATTTTTTCCGCCATATGTTCTACACAATTGGCTAATATTATCTGATTCATAACCAACCAACTCAACTTAACCCGTTCAGGGCATCAACTGCTAATACAATATCTCCTTGCCCCCAATAATCAACAGCAATGAAGTTGGGTATCTGCCCCCATTTCTCTGTACATTCATCTGCTCTCTCAACAATTACCGGGACCTGATTCGTGATATTGGATGTTGACTCAGATGAAATTGGGTCGGTGATATAATGGTCAAGCCAACGTAAAGGACTCGAAGTATTGCCACGTGTTAAATCACAATTGAAGTAAGCAGTGTCATTGTAACCCCAGTGTGTTTTTGCCATGTAATCACCATCGTAGTGATACCACGGTATGTCAATCTCTGGTCGGTCTTGACTGAACAATATTACACGCTCACCTGATTCGATTAAAGATGCTAGAGATGGCCAAGTTGCACCAAGTTCCTGAGCATGAAAATAGGAGGTGAGATGGGTTGCATCGGAAGCATTAGCGATGTCTTGAGCGGTGACATAACTCTCCAATGTGATAATTAGGACGGCAAAGGAATTATTCTCAAGAAAAGAGACTATCTCAACAAAAGCATCCTCTAATGGCCAATTCCCACTTAGAAAACAAGGGTGTGCGATGTAGTCATATCCACCATGGCAAAGCATTGTCTGATTATTATATTCATGCACATCTAGATTAATGACACGCACACCACCATTCATTTGTGCTGTGATATTGGTACGTTGGCTACTGCTTATGATGTTGTGATTGCGATCAAGGGATGCATGTGAGTTGTGGGAAGTTGCCCAAACAGTTTCATTCACCCCACGTAAACACAATTCTCTAAATCGATTGCATGGTGGAGCCGAAAGAGCATCTTCGGGATTCCAACTATTGTTCTGCTCCCAGCCAGTAGTGAAACCATCACCATCGTGATCAAGACTAGGGTCTAGTGGTTCGGGTTCGGGTTCTGGCTCAGGTTCTGGCTCAACATCGGGTAGTGGGGGAGGGTCAGAGGTGGCGATTTCGGATGATTGTAAACATCCTGCAAACGCACTGACTACCGTTAATAGCGCCAAAGCAAAGCTTGCAGGCCCACGCATTGCTATTGCCGAAGACGTCAGATTAACTGAACATGTCGGCCAACTCACCTTTGCTAATCTTACGAATCTACACGAAGTAATGGAGCAATATTCAACTTCACCTGTTGCTTAGATATTCATTCGCCCACCTTTCTTCTTGCGGCGCATGAAGAAGAATAGTAAGAATATCACACCAGCTGAAGAGCCAGCTGCAATCGTAGCAACTGCCGCTGGAGAGGTTCCACCTTTTCCAGATGTGGTGTTCGTACTATTATCTGGTGTTTCGTCTGGCGTTACATCGGGTGTTTCATCGGGTGTTTCATCAGGTGGTGGCGGTGGTGGTGGATTTTGTCCATCAAAGAAGTACGAATTATTGTGCTCAACTTCGTTCAGAGTTCCATTATAAGCATACCAGACAATGAAAATTTGGCCATCTGTCTGATTTGCAAGAGTTAAGTTGTTGCTCACATCAGTCCACGAACCCCAAGCCCCATTCCAGATGCGATAACGGATGCCATCGGCATCCTGAATAGTGAAATTGAACTGACTTCCCAGAGTCACAAAAGTAGTCCCATTGTCAGTGTGACTGTTTGAAATCGATGAGATGTCCGACACTGGAGGTATAACAACGGGCGGTATTGCCGTCGCGTAGCAAACTATCGATTCATTATCTGTCTGTCCAATGCCATCCTCGAGGCTGAGTTGTATGGTTCCATTTGTACACGGAACTGAAACATTTGAGCCATAAACCTGAGAATTGTCCGAAAGCGTCCAAGTCCAATTGGTTATACCTCCTTCTCCTGTTGAAGGGCCGGCATCCAGTTGTATCATCGTGCCTACGTCACAATGAATCGCACCATCACTTGCCTGCAGGGAAGGACTGGTTACCATATTCACCACTATTTCATCTGGTGGAATTACTACTGGTTCGTCAATAGAGAGGTTTGCTGTTACTTGTTCTGTAGTGGTTCTACTCCACGAATCTATTAAAGTTGCACTAAATTGAACATTGCCATCACTACATGATGATATATTGAACATGAAGGAATAGATAGTCTGAAGATCAATTACATTCTTAGAGGTAGTAATAGAACAACCACCAGATAAATCAGATATCTCAATATCAAGTGTGCCACCAAGAGACAAAAGAGGATGAGAGGATACAAGTTTTAATTCGACAATTTCTATTTCCATCAACTCTGCTGTAGCTGGTTTTGTAATTTGTATATCAATTGGGGGAAGAACCCACAACGAATGCATGCGCTGACGCGCATCACCATCATCAAGGAAGTCTGTCATCACCAAAGGCTCTTCTTCATAGCATTCACAACTTAAGTTAACATACATTGTATAGAGTGTCAATTCATCATCTACAGCTTCAAGTTGTGCTGAATGTGGGAAAGTGAGGCTTGCTCCAGCAGCTAAAGTCAAATTCTCTTCGCCATCTTCCAAGATAATTGCGTCTGTGCGTAGCAATAACGCTACATCATCAATAGCGACCATTTCTCCAGCATTGCGATTATCACTCTCCACTGTCCAGCGAAATTTCACCTGACTGCTCGGATTGTTAGCAATAGGAAGCATGTAGACGGTCCAATCACCAGGAGCGCAACAAAGCCAACCACTGTGCTGTGATTCGGGTTCTCTCCAATCTGAAATAAGTGACCAACTCGAACCATCATCTTCAGAATACCACAAAGTGACTCGGTCATCACTGGGCGCAAGATCCGCTCGCATGATGAAGCGTAACCACAATTGCCCCGTCTGGCTAGATAAATCGTATGATGGCGAGGTAAGCGACGTATTTGTGTTATCACCATAAGAAAATTCGGGGCCCCCTACTTGAGGCGCCCCATCGGAAACGCCCCCTACATTTGCTGACGAATCACAATCCAATGAACAAGATGTGCCTGCCCTTTGATTATTGGTTTGAGTGACTAAGTCGTTCGCCATATCTGATGTGTGAATTCTTTCACCACCATCATCATCTCGCATGAAGCCGATGGAATTTCCTTCACTACTGACGCTCCAGGTATTCCAAGAGCTCTCCTGTTCAAAATCTTCTAAAGCGAATACTTTGAACTTTGATTGTTCAAGTGTCCAATTCACACTGATATTATTCACTTGCTTATCAGTGGGATTGGTGATTATTGTTTCATAATTACCACTACCTTCATCCACGTAACTGCCGTGAACAGCGGGACCATTTATCGGTTCTATTTCAGCAAGTGGTATTTCACAGGTGACGACTGCTATATCATCAATATACCAACCAGCTGCATTCCCTGTATAATCACCGTATAGCGTAAACAAGAAGGCTACATTGGGCAGCAAATGTTCCTCTCTCAAAGGTATACGCTTAACCGCCCAAGCGCCACCATTTTCCCCACTATTTCCATTCCGTGGGATTATGAGATCAAATACTTCACCAGTATCAAGATTAACCACTTGGACATTGACATTATCCAAATCCCAAGTGCCTTGATTAATTTCAAACCATTCACTAAAATGAAGTTGAGCATTGGTAAGGTCACTAAGATCCATTGCTGGCGTCAATAATTCATGGGTCGTACTATCAGCATAATTTCCATCGAGGTTTGTTCCCCACAATGTAGGGGTGGTAACTGCTGATGGTGGACCCACCTGTGTAGGAACGCCTGATTCCCAACCACCACCAAGTACGCTCCAACCATTACGAGGCAGGGGGTCAAGGTGGTCTACCCATACTTCATCCAATGGTTGCTCTGTAGCCTGAGTAAATATCTCAATTACAAGGTTGTTTGAAACGTTATATTGTGATTGAATCGTTATCGTAACTTTATCGGTAGTGCCTGCCGCTGTACCAGGAGGAACATCGTGCAATATTGTAAGGCGCTTCGGCTCATCTGGACGCATAGCCCATAATTGGTTCAAACCATTTAATTGAACAGGCCAACCATTTTCAGATGTAATATTAATGTCGTATATTTCGTATATAGGGGCATCCAAATAAGCAGTGTCATTGAGGCTGCTATTGGTCGCGTTAGTTGCAAACATGCTGAAGCGATTAGTGAATATATCAGCATCATTCCCCACACATACGTCGTGTACAACTGGCGCACCTTCACAATTACACTTTGGTTCGCCACCGCCACCACCACCTTCGTCGTCATCATTGTCATCATCGTCATCATCGCCACCACCAGGTGGTTCTGGCCACAACACAATATGTTCCTCCCATGGGATGTTAGATGCAGATGGAATCGTTACATCGATGAAATGCTCCGTCACATAAGTGCCATCTGGTTGCTCGCCATAACTACAGCCACCACATGTGTTGTCAGCCCATCCTTCTTCATTAGAGCCGTAAGTAGAGGTTGCGGCACTATCTGGGCCCTTGACTATCCATGACATGAACTTCGTTTCTCCTGGCTTAGGAACACGAGAATAGCCTGTTCGAGTATCATACCCATCAGGTTCAAATGGATTATTTTCACCACGAGGGGGTTGCACATCAGGATTACCTTCTCGCCAAGTTTGATCTGGATGCCCGTCACAATCCCTCGGGTATTGTTTTGTTACCTGAATGGAACCCTTGAAGAGTGGAATGCTCCATTCCTTTGATACTGTTTTCTTCCAACGGAGGATTTTGATTGAAGCCGTGCCGCTGGCAAAGGCGGAAATTATCGTAGTCAACTTACCTGTAACCATCGTTCCCGTATCCTCGGTCTTCATTTCTCCGGGATAAACCAGCTCTGCTCTGATACCCACTGAAATGCTCAACTCAACGAATTTGATATCCCTGCCAACAGTTACTGCCGCAGATACCGTCAATGTGCCTTCACCATCAAAACCATCACAGGTTTTCTGAACGGTTACACTTCCGGAAATTGAGATGTCCAGTGAGAGCCAAGGCACTACGAGAGGAATTGAGAAATCTCCTCCGGAAGAGAATGTTACTGTCCACAGAATATATGTTCCATCCCCTGGCGCAACCTCAATGTCAACCAAATCTCCTAAATCTCCAAATGCGGAGTTCTTAATCTTCGCAATAGCCCAATTGAGGCCAGCATATGCTTTGGCCTTCAGCCAACTCCAAGGGCCACTAATAAATGCGACAGTTTCGCTACCTAACATATGGGCAATTTCCCAGGCTTCGCTGAGGGAAATTCGACCACTCGTATCATCATCGCTGGCAATATACGGTTGGCCATTTACAAAAATTGTCAAATCGATGAAGGCACCACTGGCTGAATCACCATCCCATAGTATCAGCAATGCTACCTCGCCAACTACGAGCGTTCCAAGAGAACCGATGTGAACTGTACCTTCTCCATCCGTTAGGTCAATATCATCGGTTCCTTGGTCGAAGATAATCTGTAATGTGGAATCTGCAATGAAGTTGAAATTGGGAAGAGTCGCTTCAGATTCCCGCGTTTGGTTGAATAATTTCCACCCTTCAACCATGGTGTCCTGTCCGAAATTCGTGACTACGAGCGTTTCAGCTCCAGTCACAGACCAATTGTAATCTAGAATCATTACACTCAAGCGATTCAATAATCCTGGCGTAGGGCCATTCGCATCAGGACCTCCGCTTGAATTCCAATCCAAGATTGAATCTGTATCTTCTCCATTCCACTTTCTACCAATAGAATCATTCTCTGCAAGATTGTCAATCGAAACAGTATCGTTTGCCGTCCAAATTCCTGCATTGACTGCATCGTTTGAATTATTGGTCACTGATGGAAGACCCCATGAGACATAATCCACAATGGAGCCATTCTCAGATGAACCGTCATATAGGCCCAAATCTCCACTTGCATTTTCGCCTGTATCGAAAACATCTGCTGATGGCAATTGAGCAAAGACCTCAGTATCACCATCCAACCAATTTGAGTGTCCGCCCGTGAAATATTCGTCGATGTTGTAAGATGCTCCAAGATGAACGACTACACTCTTCCCGCCTAGCAATAACGCACCCTCAGGGAATGTGTAAAGTGTTGAGTTGTTGCTGGCTATTTCCCATTCTCCAATCTGTTGGGTTGCGGCTCCAGGATTGAGAATCTCAATCCATTCCCCTCTTTGATCATCGACCATTATATCAAGTGCAATCTCATTGATGACCACTTGAGATTGATCTACGAAATCACTGGAACTATTCGTATCTTTGACGCCATAATCTCTCACCAGTCCTTCACCAGCGGAGAGCCTATCACCACTGGTGTCAACAAAGTCACCAGAAGTCCATTGGCCAGCAGAAACTGCTTGTTGCTCAGCAGTTGTGGGTGAACCTGTTCCGTCATCCCAAGCCACGAAGTCGATGACTGCACCATTTGACTGGTTATCCAACAATGTAAGTGAACCACTAGACAACAAGAAATGTTCGTGTGCAGATCCGGTGTGCAGAAGGGTAGGTAACAATTCTTCATCAGCACTTTCGATATCTTCGCCCTCACCAAATGCGATGACATAAGGGATATACGGCATCATAGAATATTCATATGGGAAGGTGTATAGCGTAGAGAGTGAGCCATCTGCGAGTCGCCAACCACCAACCAACGCGGGAAATGAATCGTTATTCCACAAAATGACAAATTCATTGCCTGCATCATCACCTAAGGGGTCGATCATTATCTCTCGAATGATTATTTCATTTGTGACAATGGCATCAGTGTACCAACTAGGGGCCTCGTCAATTTCTGGCTCTAACTCAGCCTCTAAATTAGAATTATTCCATGCATTGTGCTCAATCAAAGGAGTGAAAACACTCAACATAAACAACGTTAGGGTTAGAACGGCGAACCGAACTTGGCGACTGCCAATAGTCTTAGAACTCATGAATGCGCATTAACACATCTGAATATCATGTTTTCCTATGTGTTTTCTCCATAGAACAACTGCGTTGTTATGGGAAATGCGAGGGGTGCTAAACCCGCTAACTATTCTGATTTGCTATCATCAGAGAGTGAAATTAGTAGCTTCTGCGTCTTCATCAAGTCCTGCTTGCTTAACTTCACCATCTGCAGTAACGAATTCGCCTGCCTTGGTGAGGCTAGTGTGCATACTAGCTTCATGATCTGCTGAACGTGACAACTGCTGCTCGCCAAGTGCTAGAGAAATACTAGTTGTAATTGCCTGTAATGTCTGCATTGCTCTATCTCTATGACTTGCAGTAATCTGGTGGTCAGAGTAACGCGCCTCTTCGAAAATTGATAGGAAACCATCCAATTCAGCAGGAGATGCGATGCCCCTCAATGCCTCTCGGACAGCCCATTCAAACTCACGGGTTGTTTCGTACACCTTCTTCATAAAGCCATGTTGACGGAAGAATCGTACCAAATCCTTGTAACAATTGAAAATAACCTGCACGTACTCATTTGCAACGCGTAGTTGCATCATTGTGTCGGTCAAAATACCTTGTAGGATTCTAATCCTTCGGCGTTCAGCATAACGTTTGTACATTACAGCGCCAATAATTGACGCGAACAAGAAGGCCAGAATAATTGGTAACAAAAACTCTGGCTGAGTCCACCATGCTGCGCCTTGTGAACCAAGATTTGGATCCCCTAAGAACACTAGACCTTCAAGATCTTCACCACCCACAAAGTGGGCTGATTCAGGGAAGGTTGCGATAATACGCCATTTACCTATACAAGTTTCATCACCACATTGAGTGCCCGTGTACTCCCTAGAGAAATTAGCGATACCACGGTCATTGGTGGTCTCAATTGCTAAGGATTCGTTTACCCAAACTCCGGTTTCATTCTCATATTGGAACACAAAGTGAACTTGTTGACCCGCAGCTGCTGCTTCGATACGATTTCTCAAAACAGCAACACTGCCAGTTATTTCTTCCCCTGGCAGATAACCGTTGATTTTCTCCCATGGGTCGTCAAATTGCATATCCACCTTACTACGAACTAGTAATAGAATATCCATGTGGGAACCATTTACAACTGCAGAACTTTCTTTGTCACAACCCTTTGAAACATCACGAGACGGCTCATAAGCGAGTCGAAGAACTCTAAATCCTTCTAACTCACTGCCCATTGGTTCTACACCCTTACGAGAAGGATTCTGTTCTGGGTCTCCACTAAACCAAGTAATAGCACCATCTTCATCATTAGTGAATGCTGTAGCAATTGGTCGAGTATTCTGGTCTGGATTGAGATAGATGTTGATACACTTACCACCAATCGATTGACCATTTGACTGCTTGAGGAATCCCTCTATGTGGAAAGACTCCTTCAAGTAAAGCACTGGATAACTTGTACCATTTACGAACGTGTAACGATCTACATCTGTCTGATAAGGTCCAACGTTAGTTATCTCAAGTGTTGAATTTGAGAACACTGGGAATAGATGTGTTACTGATGAATTCTTGTATCGTTGACGGTCGTTATTCTCCCATGAATTGTAATCAATTGTAACTCTAGCTTGGCCTGCTAAAACTCCTTGTAATGGACAAACAATATCGAAGTACCCTTGCATATTAGTTGCACCCGGATCACACGTTACTGGTCCAGCACTACTTCCTTGCATTTCGTAGTAAACTCGAATCTGCCTGTTACTTAGATTACCTCCCAATTCATCGACCAAGCGACCTGTGACAATCATTGGTTTCTCAATAACTTCACCTGTGTTAGGGTCTGTTTCAGAAGTGTAGACTATTTGCTGATCAACATCAAGAACGGTGCGACCAATTAGAGAAAAGCCATCAACATCAGAACGTAATTCTCTACGATAGTGATCATTTCCTGGTTGATTTGCACATGGGTCCCACTGCCCCGGTAAAGACAAATGATATTCTTCGAGAGGTATTTCACAACCTTCATTCGGTAAATTCTCATTGAATCTTAGTACCACATTGACCGGGCCAAATCCTTCTGGAAGGAATGAAGCTGGGTCCATACGTAATGCTTGAGGATCAAGGCTGCGTTCATAATGAATAACACCAGCATTTGGCACTAAAGTAGCAACTACTTGTCTATGTGCTATGTTTTCGAAATCTAAGCCTTCGAAGATAACTGATACATTACCCCCATCTTCGCCATCTCCTGAAAGTGAAGATCCTAAATCACGTATACCTGGTGTCCTATTATCATCGGTTACTTGTGCTGTAAATTCCCAAACATCTCCACTTTCACAAATATTTGAGCCAGTACACTCTGCACTTACAAGATTAATGTAAGTGTGAGAAACAACCCAGAATTCTTGTGTCACTGATGAGCCTTTTAGCAACGGATTTCCAGGGAATTCAAAACTCATTGTGAAATTGCCTAGTTCGTGTTCTGATGAGATATTCATTGGTATTTTGAATACTCCATTAACATCAGTCTCTGAGGAATTCATCTCACCTGTTGCAGACCAACTCCAGTTCACTGCTACATTCTTGACTGGCCTTTGTGCGTTATCTACGAGTCTAGCTTCAACTGAAGAATTGGTGTTTCTGTATAATCTTGGAACTGTGTTCAACTCAAAGTCAGTAGTACCTACGACTGATATGTTGACATAAGCACCAGTTGGCGCCAAAACTGTAGTCTGATTACCAGTAAAGTAGTAATTTGAATTAGTGAAATCAACCTTGATTCCATATGTTGATGCTGGATACTGACTGTACCATGACCAATTGTAGTTGAATACTGCCTCATTACCCATCAATGTAGGCTTTCTAGCATATCCTGTCTCTTGTGAACCTTGGAATACTCCATTATGGTCAAGGTCAACTTGTAGTGCCATTGGGTCTTGATCCCACGGATGGAATGTTCTATTGGAAACATTGCCAACGACAGTAAATGATTCACCCGTATCCATTTCTGGTATAATCTCACAACGGACCCCACTTTCAGGGTCATTTACATCAACAGGTCCGCAGGGAGGGACATTGAAGTCTCCACCATTCTGCATAGCAATGAACCAATGTGTACCATTATGATTGATGAATGGTCTCAAACGTGCGGCTTCATCAAGTAATGTAGCCTTATCACCATCCCAATCAATTGGCCACGGTTTGCCTATGCTAGCAGATGAGAAATCTGTACCCGCTGCTGCCAATCCAGATGCTAGGTAGACTGCTCTCCAAGCACCAAAGTTTGAGCCGGTGAATACAGTGGTATCCCAGAAATAAATTGGATTATCTCCTGAGATTATAATTTCAGCCTCAACATACATCCTATGCATTGCTTTCATAGAGAAAACATCTGTTTCATCGCCCATCATGTAGAGGAATGGCCAATCTCCAGCAAGAGGCGGATCTACTCTTCCTTTGAAGTCATAATCTCCAACAGGAAGTGACGTTGTTGTATAGTTGTAAATTCCTTGAACTACATGCTTTTTACTCGAATTATCCCAAATTACCATCTCGTAACCGCCAGGCAACATACCCGGGCCATTATCTAAAGTAGAGTTCCATACAACTTGTTCCCAAATTCCATTAATGCCATTTGCTTGGACAAATGTTAGTGAGCACCATCCATTCACATCAGTACGGTAACCCATACCATATCCAGTGAAATTTGTAGGAGATGAACGATTACCAAACGGTCCACCTGATACTTCAAAAGTAATAGGGGCGTAATCAACTCTTAAATCAAAGAAACCACGGTCCCAATCTGCTGAATAATGTGCCTTAAAATCAAGCCAAAGTGGTTGTTCATCACTACGGAAGTAATACCAAGCGACATAATCTACGGTCAAATTAGCCTTCACACCAACTGTCTTAGGAATAGATGTAGAACCATCGTGGATGAACATTTCAGTAACTTCTGCTGTTACTGTGTAAGTTGTATTATCCCCTACATGTATATCCTCAGGATATAGGAACTGTCCTACAGTAAACTGTCCCCATGAATTAGTTAAAACATCGATTGTCTCCAATGCTTCTGTACCGTTGTCAGTCCATTCAATCCTAACTTGTACAGGGAGGTTTGCTGCTGCCTCAAACTGGAATGTTGACATGTTAAGCCACTCAACCCAGCCGGAGAATAAAGCAGGACTTCCAGCATCAATCCAAAGAGTATCTGACATACTGATATTTACACGAGTTGGAATCTTGTCATCTTTATCAGGAATACAATCGTTATCACTATCCCAATCAGATGACAGGGAACCATTGTAACAGGGATCCGAATTATGTCCTTCTTCCAAGACATCGTAGTCAGTATCTACTCGGCTATCATTATCATCGTCGTCGTCCTGAGCATCAGGACCTGTTGATGAATTCAACCAATTATAAATTCCTTCACCATTACCATAATCATCATGATCCCATGGATTTGTTGATTCTTTGTTATAACGTGTAGGCCATAGAAGTATTTCGTCCTCATCCTTCATCCCATCTTCATCATCGTCTTCATCTTCATCATCCCTTATACCATCATTGTCGTGGTCCCATGGTGAAACAAGTGGAGTGGAAGTGGCTAATTCTGCAGCATTAGTGCGGCCGTCGCCATCCCAATCGTCATCACCCCAATCTGGTATGCCATCGTTGTCATGGTCCCAAATTGATTGCTCTTCTCCAGTGAAACAACCAGTAGTATTCTCTTGAAGAATATCAGAATTACCATCATTGTCATCGTCCCAATCTTCCCCATCTGGAACACCGTCATTGTCGTTATCTACATCGTAATACTCTGGGAAAATCATCCCTTGGCCCATTACTCCTTTATCCCAAACAGCTTGGTACCAGCCATCACCATCAGGATCAGAATCATATCCATCATCATCATTATCTTGACAATTCAAACCAGTGAAGAAATACGGTTCATTCGTGCCCATATCATCATCTAAATCGCTATTAGTGTCAACTTCAAAATAATCCCAAATTCCATCATTATCATCATCGACGTCCCATAAGTCGTAAACTGAATCAAAATCATCATCCAAATCTGCCGTATCATTCACCATACAAGTTGGAGTGATGATTGTTCCATTCATGTTAATTGATGCGCCGCAGTCATTATCCGGGTCTACTTCATCATCTAAATGATCTGCAAATTCATCAGGGAAGAAATTACCATTTATATCCTGATTCCAGGAAAATAATTGCCATTTCAGACCAAGCCAACCTGTGAATAAATCACGGTTGTGATCAACAGCAGTGTAATTAGTTGAAGAAAATACTTGTGGACCAAATTCAAAATGATAACATTGGCTATTACACATCCAATTTTGCTGTGAATTAGCCCCATCATATACCCCATCAGAATAACTAGCATCTGGTCTAGTGCTATATGGAATCCCCATTTGTGCACCAAAGCCACTCAATGGA
>PVBE010641161.1_pt1 | contig 23231 bp, 17 predicted proteins | sample 1631181 | NCBI WGS metagenome assembly PVBE01 (sample SAMN08397723, study PRJNA350692) | Marine metagenome, whole genome shotgun sequencing project. | isolation source: water | place: Pacific Ocean | collected 2012-04 | reverse complement strand
CTGTTGGGCACGCCGTTGCGTAGCTGCAGCGTCGGCGCCGAGGCGATCTTCGGACTGCCGGCCAAACCGAACGTGATCTGGTGCGCCGTCGGGTCGAGCGCGGAATAGGTGCGCGTCCCGCAACTCGCCGGGAAGTTGACGGCCTCCGGCGTCGGCACGACGAACGTCACCCACGGGATCCGTCCGTCGATGACGCGCCCGGTCGAGATGTCATCGAACTGATCGCCGAACTCGACGTAGTCGAGGATGTAGCTCCAAGTCGCGTCGAACAACGCGACCTCTTCGCCGCTGCCTGAGAGCTTGAAGTTGGCGTGTAGCTTGCCGTCCTTGCTGTCTTCGTCCGCCCAAACGAGGATCGTCTTACCGGGCTGGATGACGGTATTCGCCGGGAACGGCCACTTCTTTGAGTTGCCGAGGTCGTCGCTCAGGTGCATGCCAGCGAGGTCGACCGCCTGAGTCCCCGTGTTGACGAGCTCGACCCAGTCCTCGCGCTCGCCTTTCTCGTCCTTGATCCCGCTCGCGTTCTGCGCCAAGAGCTCGTTGATCCTGATCGGCGACGAACGAGTCGGCCAAGTGACACGGTAGTTCGGACGCTGGTAGCCGTTGCCGTAGTTGATCCAGCCGGTCCAAACACCGGCCGTCGTGGCCGCACCAACCCAGTACTCGACCTGAGTGCCGGCCGGTTGCGCGACGATCGAACCGCCCCAGACACCGTCGTTGGCCCCGCCGTCCATGTGCTGGCCGTCGTCGTACATGGCCGCCTGAATGAACGGTCCCCGCACGCGCCAGTGCAACAGAACGCTGGCTGCACCGGGCGCCCGCGCCGTCACCCAAACCTTGTTGGTGCGCGTCGGCCGCACCGGCGTGTGACGCAGCTGCGACACGGTCACTGCCGTGCGCCGAATATCGGCGTGGTTCGTCAAGTACCTGTGCCGACCATCGATCATCGACTGCAGGCTGCTGATCGTCGAGAACCAGCTGAGCCGATAGGCCGTCGTGACATTGCCCCTGAAGCCGGCGACGCTGTACAGACGATGCGGGTCGCGTTGCACTTCCGCGTCGATGAGGTTCTGCAGGACGTTGATGCGTGCGCGTGCAGCTGGCCAGTTCAGCTCGTCCTTGATCCTGCGGACCTTGGCGGCGAACCGCTCCTTCCACGGTGTGTGCGCGAGCGGCTTCGTCATCAACGGTCGAAGGTTGCCGCTGCGTAGGTAGGCATAGTAAGGGGTCAGGTTCGGCAGCGACGTCTGCGAGTTGTAGTCCGTGTAGCCGCCGAAGCAGTTGTTCATGTCCCACGGCAGCAGGCTGAAGCGACCGTGATAGTCGTCGTGGTACACATAGATGTTGTGGCACCAGCGGCCGACGTAACTGTCGAGCCAGAGCATCGTGTTGCCGAGCGCCAGCACCGTCAGGACGTTCTCGACGTCGAACACCTTCGGTAGCTCGGTCGGCAGCTGGGCAGCTGGGGTGTTGTTGAGCACGTCGCAGGCCTTGATAAGGTCGACCCACGGGTTGGGGTTCTGCTCCGTCTTCAGCTCGAAGCCCTTCTTGTACTCGTCGACGTTGTTTCCGTACCAGTTGAACCCCGTGTAGTTCGCGGGGTTGTTCGACGCCTGTCGCTCGCCGCGGTAGCGATTGCCGTCCTCGGTCGGGAACCAGTCCTCGAGCAGGTCCTTGTTGATCTGCTCCGTATTGATGTACGGGCCCCAGTTCAAGCCGTTGATCTTGAGGACGACGTAGTTGCTCCTCGGCGCGGGCGTGAACTTCCGCATGATCTCGTAGCCGAACACTTCACGGGTCATCGTCGGGTCCATGAAGTTGTTGTTGATGTTCAGGGTCTTGTGCCCCCAGAGCTTCTGTTCCTGGAACTCATCGAGCGCGACCTTGAACGCCCTCTTCTTCGACGACGCCGGGATGCCCCAGTAACTCGAGTTGCCGCGGAAGCGGACGCCGACGTCCTTGTAGGTGTCGCCGTCGATCTTGAGGTCGGCCTTGATGTAGATCTTGGCCCGCCAGTTGTTCGAGAGCTGGGTCCAGTAGTCCGGCTGCTGGAAAATGAGCTCGACCGTGCGGACCTTCGTGATGTCGTAGAGGTCCTTGCGTTGGGCTGCGAGATCAGCAGAGGGAACCTGCAGGGCAACGAGGATGACGAGCGGGGCCAGCTTCATATCGGTCTCCGTGAGAGCGCCAAGAACATCGAGAACGCCAATGTTACGGAGATTGCCCGGATACCGACAGTGGGGACAGCGGACAGGGAGCGACCGCCAAGAAGGTCCAGAGCGCTGTGCTAGCGCAGATAGAGCGTCGTCGGTGTGCTCGCGAAGGTGATCACGCTGCTCTTCGTGTCAATGACGAGGGCTGCGTGGTAGAGCACCGCCGCCAACGCCAGCGGAGCGTTGGCCGGCAGGGTCAGCGTCGCGCTGGCCCGACCCTTGCTGTCGAGTAGGCCGATGGACGGCGCGATGACGGTGTTCGGCGCTCCAACCAACAGCAACAGGTAGGGGTCGAGCGTCAGCGGCAGGGTCACGGTCGACGTGAGCTTGATGCCCGGCAACGTGCCGGTCAGGGAGCCGAGCATGAGATACAGGTTGCCCGCGTTGCCGGAGCCAGCATCGAGGTCCAGGTTCTGCGTTCCGCCCTTCGCCAGCGAGATATTGTAGGCATCCGCACAAAACGACAGGCGGCCATTCGCACCGCCTAGGTCTAGCCCTTGCGGGCCGTAGCCCTTGGCGAGACCACCCTGCACCTTGAGGTTGGCAAAGTCGAAGGCGTAGGGTCCGGTCGAACTCGGCGCGGTCACGTCACCGACGGTCCAGCAGAAAGGATTGCCCGCCGCGTCATAGGTGCGATAGGCAAAATCCGGGGTGAACACCGTGGCGTGTGGCATCTCGAAGCCACCTATCTGCGCAGCATACAGGTGGTTGCCACCGTCACCATCGGTCCAGGCGAAGGCATCGACCACCGTGAAGTTGGGCAAGCCGTTGTCGAGCTTGCCGTCGTTGTCGTCGTCGAGGTCGGTGTTGAAGGTCGGCGCCGTGCCCCTACCAAGCACGAAGGTGTAGCTGCCGTTCTCGATGTCCGGCGTCGGGTTGAGGACGACGACACTCGTGCCGACTGCTGGCGCAGGCTTCAACACGGCGGTCGTGTCGCGGATCAGCAACAATCCATTGCTCCCGGTCGAGTAGCCACTCAGGTCGATGACCAGGTCGACAATGCCGGCCTGGACCTTGTCACCCTCGATCAAGAAGAAGCTGTAACCAGTCAGCTTGGTGTTGGCCGGACCACGGATCTCGATCGACTCCTGGCCGTCGTCCGGACCGGGTGGGTTGATCAACATCTCGCTGATCGAAACCTGTGCGGAGCAGAGGCCGGTCACGGCGGCCATGGCAGCGAAGGTGGCGAGGGAACGTCGCATGTCGAGTCCTGAAGGCCGCGGCGGAACGCCCGCGGCGTGCGAGCAACTACCAAGATACAGCATCTCGCCGGGTGAAGGACGTCCCATGCGACCTAGGATTCCACCCATGGTCAGCCTCCCACTCGGCATTTTCGTTGCCTGCCTCTGTCCAGGAACGGCGAGCGACAAGCTCGACACTGGTCTCGAAGGGGATCGCTATCACGCGGTGTTCGTACGGATGGCGGACCAGTTGTTCCCGCGCGGCGGCGACTTCGAGCGCTTCTGTCGCGAGAACAAGGCCGCCAAACGGTCCGAGCTACGTGCGCGGGTCACCAAGACCTTGCGCGACAAGAACGACACATCCTGGAAGGCCATCCGCAAGCAGGTCGACGCGCTCGTCAAGGAGCAAACGCTGAGCGGAGTGCAGCGCACATGGATCGTCAACGGCTTCTTCTGCCGCGCCAAACCGAGCGCGTGCAAAGCGCTCGCGACGCGCGACGACGTCGCCTTCGTGTATCGCCAACGCGCGCTGATCCAGACCGGAGGTGCGCGCAACCGAAACCGCCGCGCACCAGACCGTAAGCTGTTGAATCGTCTGCTCGGCGAGTGGAAGGACGACAGCGACGACGCCTTCTCGGCCAGCGACCTGAAGGTCCCGTGGAACCTGAAGCGGATCCGCGTACCGGAAGCATGGAAGCTGGCCACGGGCCGCGGCGCCGTGGTGGCGACGTTCGACACGGGCCTCTACCCGACGCCCGCCCTGGTCGGCGCGCTATGGCGCAACCCGACAGAGCAAGTCGACGGCAAGGACAACGACGGCAATGGCAAGGTCGATGACGTCTTCGGCTGGGACTTCTCCGGCAACCACAACGTCAGCGTCGGTGACGCGCGCGGCCACGGCACCGCGTGCGGCGGCATCATCGCCGGGCGCCCGGCCGGCGAGCCAAGGACCGTCACTGGCGTCGCGCCACGCGCACGCATCATGCCGATCCGCGGCATGGGGCACCTCGCGGCCTACGAGTACGCGGTGCTGACTGGCGCCGATGTCGTGTCCATGAGCTACATGTGGATCAGAGTCAAGCTCGGTCACTACCGCGGCCTCTATCGGCTCGCGCACGAGCACATGACAGCGGCCGGTGTCGTGTCCGTCGGCGGCGCCGGCAACTTCAAACAGCAAGCGCCGAAGGGACACCAGATCGCCTTGCCCAAGGACATCCCGTGCGTCATCGCGGTGGCCGGGATCTTCCAGAACGGCAAGCAAGCGCCGTTCAGCAGTGAAGGCCCGTGCTACTGGAACGGCGTCAAGTTCTACGACGACTACCCACCCGACCAACCTCTCGTGAAGCCCGACGTCACGGCGTGCCCGGGCGGCTATCCGGTGTGGTTCCCGAAGGTGCTCCGCCGGCGCTCGGGCCAGCGCGCGTTTCGCGGACGTGTCGTCTGGGACGCCGGGGACGGTTGCGGCCTCGTCGTCGGTCCACGCGGCAACTCGTTCTCCGGTCCGCACGCGGCCGGAGTCGCCGCGCTGATGCTGTCGGCCAACCCCGAGCTACCGGCCTGGCGCGTCAAGGAGCTCATGGAAGCGACCTGCAAGGACCTCGGCGAGGAAGGCCGCGACACGACCTACGGCGCCGGCCTGATCCAGGCCGACGCGGCCGTTCGCGCAGCCATCGATGCGAAACAGATCGACAAGTGACCTTTTGAACTGATCCTCCTACAGGCAGCGCCCCGCCCACACGAACGGAGGAGCAATCGATGCTCACGACGCTTGCCACTGTGCTGTGCCTGCAGGTCTAGTACCGCCACACGCGCCTGTTGCGATAGCTGCAGAATCGCGGCCCCGTTCGCGTGTGCCCGTTGCATTGCTGATAGGGGCTCCTTCGAGCACCTGCTCCTTCGAGCAAGGAGGGCACCGAAGAATGGGGACAGCATGCAAGCAGTCGGCACGCCGTGGTTCACGCCCGAACAGTGGGCTTGTCTGAGGAAATGCGCGGATGATCCGGAGATCAAGGGGCTCAGCTACGATCAGTGGCATGCGCGTTCGGTCGAGTCGCTGAAGATCTTCGAAGAGCTGGGAATCCGCGTTCACAAGCAACACGTCGACGTACGCGAGTTCGTCGACTGGTGCGTCCGCCACCAGCAACGCCTCGACGCGGACGCGCTCTGCGCCTTCATCAGCCGCGACGCGATTGGCCCAAAGACCCACCACATGAAGGTCAACCGGACCACTGGCGAGGTCAGTTCCAGACCCGTCGACAGCAGTCTGACCTAGTGCCGGCGCTCCTCTTGTTCACCCCTGACCCGCGGGGGCTGACACCGCGGATAAGCGCCTTGGTCAACGGTGTCAGGCCCCGCTGGCCAGGGATGAGCCCTGTGGTGATGGGCTCGGGCTCGAGTCGGAGTGACTCTCTGGCCGAAACGTCCTATAGTTTCCGGGTATAGTCTTCACGCCCAAATGGGACGCACCACCAAGATTCTGCTGCTCCTGTGCTTCGCCGGCTTCCTCCTGGTGTCGCAGGCGAGGGCTGACTGCGGCGGCTGCCAGCCGCCTTCCGCGGACCCAGCCAACGTCCAACAGCAGATCCAGCAGAGCGCACAGCGCAGCGACACCGTCGCTACTGCCAACAATGCAGCCGACTGCTGCTGTTGCACGATCGACTGCAGCTGCCCGTGTTGCGTTCCGTCGAGCCCGCAGGGTCCGGCCGGGTTACAGATCGTCTGGCTGAGAGTACCAGCGCCGACCAAAGTCGTTGCAGTTGTCAGGCTGGCGCAGAGAGCCAGCGAGTCGACATTCGCAGCGCCACGACGGGGGTGGCAACCGCTGCCCGGATGCTCCGCACCGAAGGACAACCTGCTACGCGGAACCAAGCTGCTGCCGTTGCTGAGCTGAGAACCGAGAACGTCCGGCGTCTCGCCGTTTCATTTTTCTCGGACTCTTCCTTCAGCAACGCTTGTGACCAACCAAACATCACCGATCGCGTGCATCGTTCTGCTCCTGCACGGGTGCGCTAGCGCACCACCGGCGCCGCTCGATGCGCAAATAGCTGCCACCGAAGTCGCTGAGCGCACATCGCCCGAGGTGCTTGCGCGCGCGCTCGACCTCGCTGACCTAAGACCGCTCGGCATACCGCGCCCGGACTCGCGAGATCGCGATCCGAACGGGGCAGCGTTCTGGCATGCCTGCGCCTGGGCTTTCGAGGCCAACACGCGCATCGCACGCAACCTCTGGCACGCCGCGCAAGCGCGCCGTGACGGCGCCGGCCTGCCGAGGGACGTCAGCCTGGCCGCCAACACGGTCGACGTGGCCGAGCCTGACCGACAGACCGCAGTCAGCGTCGCCTTCGACGTGCTCGGCATCCTCGGCCTCGGACGTTCAGCCGCAGCAGCCAGACTCGCCGACGCCGACGTGCGCCACGCGCTCGCCGCAGTCGAGACCGAGGTCTGGCGCGCGCGCTTCGCTGTCGATCGGGCGCGCGTACGCGTCGCTGCGAGCCGGACGCGACAGGCAGCCCTCGCCGAACTCACCCAACAGGTCACCAAGGACCGCACACGCATCGACATCCTCTCCGACCGCGGCTGGGTCCCGGAGGGAAGCGTGCAAACGACCCGCGCGCTGATGGCACGGCTCGGTCGCACGGTCGAGAACACTCGCGCCGCGACTGCGCGCGCGCGCGCTACACTGGCGAGCATCGCCGGCCTTCCCGCCGACGCACCCGCGCTCGACCTGGTGACCACCGCGACGCTCGGTGGCTTTGCACCCAACACCACACCGCCATCTCCGAGCACGCCCCGTGCGCTCTTCGAGCAGCGCCCGGACCTTCGCGCTGCGCTCCTGCGGTATGCGATCAGCGAAGCGCACGTGCGCGTCGCCGCCGCGCGTTCCTGGCCTGAAGTCGGCCTCGGATCCAGGCTGCAACTGTCACCCGACCAACTCCTGACTGGCGGCATCTTGAGTGTGACCCTGCCGTGGCCCGGAGCCGTCGATGCAGCCGTGCGCCGGGCAGTGGCCGTCCGCAACGCCGAGCGTGCACGCGTAGAGCAAGCCTTCGTCGACGCACACGCTGAGATCACTGCGCGCGCGGTCGTCCTAACGACCGCCCAGGCGACCGTGACGCAGCACGGTCCCTCGATCGAAACCGCCACCCGCGCGGCGTGGCGTGCCATCCGCGCCAAGTTCACCGCCGACCCGAAGGAACTCAGCACATGGAACGACGCTCTCGAGCGCAGGCTCGCCGGCGTCCTGGCCCACATCGACGCACGAGAGGCGGCCATCCTCGCATGGCTCGACCTGACCGAGTCCCTCGGGGAGGTGCGGCGATGACCGACGTGCAACCGGGCATCGATCTGTCCGTCCTAGAGCGCCCCACACCATCGCAACAGCTGGTGCGACCGCGTCGCCGCTGGCGGCAACTGGCACTGCCAGTGCTGCTCGTGGCAGGTTTCGTCGCGATCCTCCTGTGGAGCCTCAGCGACGTGCTGACAGCGCGAATCGAAGTCACCGTGCTGCGACCGCGCAAGAGTGACGCTTCCGCCGTGTCGAGCGGCGCCATCGCGTTTCAAGCGGCCGGGTGGGTCGAGCCCGACCCTTTCCCGATGCACATCACGCCGCTCACCGGCGGGACTGTATCGGAGATCCTCGTGCAGGAGTCTGACGAGGTGAAGAAGGGAGACCCGGTCGCGCGCCTCGTACCCGACGACGCCGATCTCGAGCTGACTGCCGCTAGAGCCAAACGAGCGAACACACAAGCCGAGGTCGCCCGCGCCGCGATCGAGTTCAAGGCAGCGACGCAGGACTTCACCGAGGCCATCACGCTGACCGAGCGCGTCGAAACCACCCGGGCAGAATTCACCGGCAAGCAGACCGAACACGAACACCAAGCCCAAGCAGCAAAGCTAGCCGAGGCCGAAGTGCGCGTCGCCACCGAGGAGGTGGCCATCCAGGAGCACCTGCGTGAAGAAGGCGCGGCTGGGCCGCGGCAGGTCGAACTCGCCGTCGCCAAGCTCGATGCCGCGCGCGCCAGTCTGGCGCGCGCACGGGCGGCTGCGGCCCACGCGGCAGCGCAGGTCAAGGTCGTAGCCGGGCAACACAAGGCGGCGCTGCGCCACCAGAGGCTCCGCATCGATGACAGGCGACGCGTCGATAGCGCCAAGGAGGTACTCGCCGCCGCTCGCGCTGCCCAGCGCGCCGCCGACGCCGCGGTCAGCCTGGCCGAACTGCGCAAGGAACGCACGACCGTGCGCTCGGCGTGGGACGGCATCGTCCTAGAGCGACTGACGATTCCAGGTTCGACGGTCGGCGGCCAGGGACTGGCTCACACGGCCATCTGCAGCCTCTACTACCCGAAACGGCTACGCATCCGCATCGACGTGCCGCTGGAGGACGTGGGCAAGGCGACCATCGGCCAGAAGGCAACCATCGTCGCCGAGTCGCGGCGCGGCCGTGCGTATTCCGGCGAGGTCTCGCGCATCGTGCAGCGGGCGGATATTCAGAAGGTCTCCCTGCAAGTACACGTCCGGGTCGAGGATCCAGACGAACTACTGCGACCCGAGACACTGTGCCACGTGCGCTTCGAAGCCAAGCAACAAGCGGCTGGCCAGGCCGTGGTGACGGCCGTCGTTCTCGTACCGCGCCGGCTCATCGACCGCGGCTCGGTCTGGGTGCTCGACGCCTACGGCGCGCACGCCCGCAAGCGCGCTGTCACGACGGGAGCCAACCGCGGCGCCGACGTAGAGGTGCTATCGGGCATCAACCTCTCGGACAAGTTGATCGACAACGGACGCAACGAACTCACTGACGGGGCGCGGGTGCGCGTTCGCGAGGAGAACTGATGACGTTCATCGAACTCCAGGGCGTGACCAAGAGCTACTCCAAGGGTGAGCATCGCATCACCCCGCTCGCCGACGTGACCCTCGAGATCAAACAGGGCGAGTTCTTCGTGCTGCTCGGGCCCTCGGGCAGCGGCAAGACCACGCTCCTCAACCTGTTGGGCGGCATCGATCGACCCGACGATGGCACCGTGCGTGTCAACGGCACGTCGCTCAACAGCATGGGGCCACGCGGACTCGCCGCCTGGCGCGCCACGCACGTTGGCTATGTCTTCCAGGCCCACCACCTGATTCCGGTGTTGACCGCCTACGAGAACATCGAACTGCCGCTGCACCTGTTCACGCTCGATGCGCGGCAGCGGCACGAGCGGGTCGCTCTCGCGCTCGCCGCCGTCGGGTTGACCGATCGCGCGACGCACTACCCGCGTCAACTCTCCGGTGGCCAGGAGCAGCGCGTGGCCATTGCGCGCGCTCTGGTGGCCGATCCACCGCTGCTGATCTGCGACGAACCGACTGGCAACCTCGACCGCGACTCGGCCCAAGCGACGATGCACTTGCTGCGCCGCCTCAACGAAGAACGCGGCAAGACCCTCGTCATGGTGACGCATGACGTGAACGCCGCTAGCTTCGGCTCGCGCGTGCTGCGGCTGGACAAGGGCAAACTGCTGGAACAGCCAGCGGAGTCAGTGCAGTGAGACTCCTGCTCAAGCTCGCCTACCGCTACCTGCGCCGTCGTCCGGGCCGCACCGCCCTGACGCTCGCTGGCGTCGCTTCGTCGTTCCTGCTCTTTGTGTGCATCGAGTCGCTCGCGGCAGGCCTCGACCGCGCCCTATCGGGGCAAGACGCAGCGCGCACACTCATCGTCTACCGGATGAACCGCTACTGCCCGCAGACGTCGTTCCTGCCCGAACGTTACGCCAAACGCGTCCGCGAGATCGAGGGAGTCGAGAGCGTTCTGCCGGTCAAGGTCTACCTCAGCAACTGCCGCGCCAGTCTCGATGTCGTCGCGTTCCAGGGCGCGCCTGCCGACGAACTGCTGGCGACGAGACCGATCGAGGTCATCGCTGGCGACGTCGAACGCTTCAAGAATCAGCCACAGAGCGCACTCATCGGCCGTGAGTTCGCGGCGCGACGCGGCCTCGGGCCGGGCGACAGTTTTCGCTTCGGCGACATCAGCGTTGACGTCGCAGGAGTGTTCCGCTCGCGCGATTCGGTCAACGAGGGCTTGATCCTGACCCACCTGGAGTTCTTGCAGCGCGCCTCCTCGGTCAACCGGCTAGGCACCGTGACGCAGCTCGAGGTCAAGGTCGATCAGGCCGAGAACTCGGGACGCATCGCACGCGAGATCGATGCGCTGTTCAAGAGCGACGAGGAGCCGACCGACACGCGCTCGCAGTTGCAGTTCCTCGAGGACTCGACGCGCGAGCTCCGCGAACTGCTCGCCTTTGCCCGCATCTTCGGCCTCGTGTGCGTCGCAGTGGTGCTCGTGCTGGTCGCCAACACCGTCCTGATGTCGGTGCAGGAACGGCGCAAGGACTTCGGCATCTACGCGACAATCGGTTTCCGCGCACCCCACATCACCGGTGTAGTGCTGATCGAGACGCTATTCCTGACGCTGGGTGGCGGCTTGCTCGGCGTCGTCGGCGCCTTGTGCGCGATCCACTTCTCGCACCTGTCGCTTGGCGTCGAAGGCGTCATCGTCACCTTCGATCTGTCACCGATGGTGTTCGTGCGCGGCGCCCTGGTTGCCCTGGTGGCTGCCCTGCTCGCGTGCCTCGCACCAGCATGGCGTGCGGCGAACACCGACCCACAACTCCTGCTGAAGGGGGCGTGATGCGACTCCTTCCGATCGACTATCCGATCCGCAACCTCGGTCGCCGGCCATCGCGGACGTTCTTGACCGGACTCGCCTGCGCACTCGCTGCCGGTGTCCTGGTCGCAGTCGTGTCGTTCGTCAACGGACTCGAAGCGAGCTTCTCGTCGCAGGGTCGACCCGACGTTGCCCTCCTGCTGTCGACCTCTGCGCAGCGCGACATCATTCGATCGGCGATCTCGCCGGCCGTCGCCGATCTCGTCGCCGCGGACATCGATGGCATCGCCAAAGTGCACGGAGTCGCAGCCGTGTCGCCGGAGATCCACATGGGGACCAACGTGCGACTCGGCCAAAGCGACGAGGTCCATGCTGGCTTCGTCCGCGGCATCACCGACCGCGCATTCCTCGTGCACGACCGCGTAACGCTGGTCGAAGGCCGATTGCCCGGATCCGGCGAGGTGCTCGTCGGCTCGCTCGTCGCCAAGAAGCTCGGCGTCAGCGACGACCAGGTCGCCGTCGGCCGCACGGTTCGCATCGAGAACGGCACGTTCCGCATCGTCGGCCGTTTTCGCGCACCGGGCACGACGATCGAATCCGAGATCTGGGCACCGCTCAACGAGCTCAAGGCGCGAGCCCAGCGAGATGACATTTCGTGTGTGTTTGCGCGAGTGCGTGAACCGGACACGATCACGGACATCGACGTGTTCACCCAGCGCAGGCTCGACCTCGAGCTATCGACCATCCGCACTGACGTGTACTACGCCGAGCTCGCGAGCTACTTCGCACCGATCAGGGCGCTGGCCTGGATCATGGCGATCATGATCGCGACGACAGTCGTGCTGACCGGCGCCAACTCGCTCAACACCACGGTCCAGGACCGGATCCGCGAGTTGGCCACACTGCGCGCCATCGGCTACGGCGGAGCCGCCCTCGTGACGTCGTTGCTGATCGAAGCGCTCCTGCTCGCCGCCGCCGCCGGAATGACTGGGCTGGTGTTGGCGCGGATCGCCGTCCAGAACACCACCTTCCAGATCGGCATGGGCGCGTTTGCGCTCGAGGTCGGCGGCGCGGCGATTCTCGCCGGATTCAGCGGCGTGCTGCTGATCGGCCTACTCGGAACTCTGCCGGCGAGCGTGCGCCTCTTGCGCATGCATGTCGCAGCTGCTCTTGTTGAGGACTGACATGTATCGACGAAATCTCCTAGTGCTTTGCTTGCTCGCCGCCCCTGCCTGCACACCGGATGACCCGCTGGCGGGCAACAACGGTCCCAAGGCCCCGGCGCTTCCCGATTCCTATTGGACGGCGACGGCGCCAGCCGATGCCAAGGCGGTCAAGGATGTACGCAAGAACGCCAAGGCCGGCGATACGGTCGTCGCGGTCGGCCGAGTCAAGGACTACACCGCGTCCAGGGCGCAGTTCCAGCTCGCCGACATGGAGTTGATTCCGTGCAACCTGAGGCCCGGCGACCAGTGCAAGACGCCGTGGGACTACTGCTGCGAGGCCAAGGAAGCCCTGCTCGAAGGCTCGATCGTGGTCGAGTTCCGCGACGGTGGAAAGCTACGCAAGACAGATGTGGTCGGCTTTCACGGTTTCGACCGCCTCAAGGAGGCCGTGGTTCGCGGCAGGGTCGAACGCGACACGACCGGCAACGTGATCCTCGTCGCCGACGCGCTACACATCAAACCCTGACCCTCAGGTGCGAGTGCGCGTTTCGGGTAGCGTCGGGCCACTCCCCTACCACGCGATGAAAAACTACACGCCGGCGCTGCCGTATCCGGATGACGACGCGGCGAAGCGCTACCCACGGACTTGGAACACGCGGAGAATCGTCGGTCGCTGACCGTGAAGCGGCCAAGGAGGTACACGCCTGCAAGGCCTGCTTAAGGCGCTCCGCCGATCCTCCTGTCATGGGCACTCGAACCACCGTCGCCACCCTCCTCCTCGCTGGCGCTCTGGGCGCACAGACCAACACGCTCCTGATCGTCGGCGACGACATGGGCGTGGACACGGTGGGCATCTACAAGGAGGGCGCATCGCCTGCCCCAACCCCGAACATCGACAAGCTCGCCAAGAACGGCGTGTTGTTCCGCAACGCCTATGCCGGGCCCTGGTGCTCGGTGACGCGCGCGCACCTCATGACGGGTCGACACGGCTTTCGCACCGGCGTCGGCCGGGCCGGCCAAACGCTGCCGCTAACCGAAACGACGCTGCCGGAGATTCTGCCGAGCACCTACACGCACGCCCTGATCGGTAAGTGGCACCTGGGCGGCAGCCGGCCCGCCAACAACCACCCGAACCAGACCGGATGGGGGCACTTCGCCGGATCGCTCGGTGGTTTCTTCACCTCACCGGAGACGTACTACAGCTGGAAAAAGGTCGTCAACAGCAAGTCGAGCACAAGCACGAACTACGCAACGAGCGACAACGTCGACGACTCGATCGCGTGGATCAAGGCACAAAAGGGTGCCTGGGTGTGCAGCTTGAACTTCAACGCCCCGCACGCGCCCTACCACGCCCCGCCGTCGTCCTTGCACAGCTACGACCTGACCAACAAGAACCCGCGCCAAGATCGCGTGCTGTTCTTCAAGGCCATGATCGAAGCGATGGACACCGAGATCGGTCGCCTGCTGGCCGGGATCGACAGCGCCACGCTGGCCAGGACCAACGTCATCTTCGTCGGCGACAACGGCACGGGCAGCGCCGTCACCGAGGCACCATTCATCAACTCGCACGCCAAGACCACGCTCTACGAGGGCGGCACCAACGTGCCTCTGATCGTCAGTGGACCAGGCGTCCAATCGCCAGGCCGCGAGGTGGCGGCTCTCGTGCACAGCACCGACCTGTTCGACACGATCGCAGAGTGGTCGGGCGTCAACGCCCGTAACGCGGTCAACGCGGAGATCGACGGCGTCAGCATCGTCCCGTATCTGCAGAACCCGAAGCAGGAGCCGCTTCGCGAGATGGTCTACACCGAGACCTTCTGCTCGTCGAGGTTCGCCGGTACCGCAGTGCGCAACGCCGGCTACAAGCTGATCCGCCCACAGACTGGTGGTGACAAGCTCTTTGACCTCACCATCGATCCCTTCGAGAAAACCGACCTGCTACTGGGCACTCTGACGAAGGAGCAGCGGGAGAACTACGATCGTCTCGCGTCCGAGCTGGCGCGCCTCAAGGACGAGGCCGCCTGGTTCGTGTTCGGCACTGCTTGTTCGGGCAACCCCAAGACCCCGAAGTTCGCGGCCTCGGCCGGCCAGCGTCCCCTTCTGGGACAGACCTTCACGACCGAAGTCACCGACCTCAACACCGGCGTCACAGTGAACCTCGGCATGTTGGGGCTATCGCGCACGAAGTACGGCACCATCCCACTGCCCCTCGACTTGACAGCTATCGGCGCGCCTGGCTGCACGCTCTACCTGTCCCTGGACATCCTCGTTCCGCTCCTCGTCACGGGTGGCAAGGCGACGTGGAACTTCCCGATCCCCTCCGTCACCGCACTGAACGGCCTGCGCTTCTACCAGCAAGTCGGGGTGTTCGAAACGAGCGTCAACACACTCAAGATGATCTTCACCAACGCCGGCGAAGGCTGCATCGAGATCAAGTAGGACCGTTCACTGGGCGAGGCGATCACCGCGCTCGCTTCGTGCTGCGGTGATCGCGGCACACCAGATCGCCGAGACTGTTGCGACAGTAGATCAGCCCGCGCCAGACGACCGGGGTCGTCCAGCAGACACCACCTGACACGACCTGCGTGCTACTGATGCCGCTGAACTCCTCGGGCGTGGCCTTGGCAATCACGAGCTTGCCGCGCTGACTGAGCACGACGAGCTTGCCGTCCGCGATCACGAGCGCGCCCTTGCCGAGGCGCCGGCTCCACTTGACCTCGCCCTCGAGGTCGAGGCACTTGACCGTGCTCTCATCGAAGCCGTAGAGATGCTTGTCGAAGAAGACGCAGCCAGACATGTGGTTGCGCATCTCCTTGTTCTCCCAGAGCAGCTTGAAGCCCTTGCCTCTTGCGGCGACAAGCGCGCAGCCCTTGCCATAGCCGGACGAGATGAAGAAGCGATCGTTGCCCACGGGGACCGGCGAAGCGGCGTTGACGTCGTACCTGGTCTTCCACTTGAAGGTCGACGTCACGGGCTTGCCGTTCTTCTTGTCCAGCAGTAGCAAACCGACGCCGTTGAACACCGCGAGGCACGCCTTCTTCCGATAGGTCACGTCGACCGGCGTCGAGTAGGCGAAGCCATAGTCCTTGGCCGTCTTCCAGATACGCTTGCCAGTCTTGGCGGCGTATGCAACGAGGCGGCCGATGTTGGCAATGACCATGTCATCGAGCACGAGCGGCGACGACGCGAGGCCCCAGGTGGGAACCTTGACCTTGTACTTTTCACCGAGGTCCTTCGACCACCGCACCTTGCCGGTCTTCGCGTCGAGGCAGAGGAACTTACCGAAGCGCCCCTGTACGAACACGAGGCCAGCACCGACCGATGGCGTCGAGAGCGTGCCGCCAATGTGCATCTTCGCGAGCGTGTCGGCCGCGAACTCGTGTCTCCAGATCTCCTCCCCCGTCAGCGCATCGAAGCAGAAGACAGTGTCTTGTTCGGCGTCCTTGTCGTGCCCCATCGTGTAGAGCCGCCCGTCCGCGATCGACACGGTCGAGTAGCCGATCCCGATCTCGGCTTTCCAGAGTGCCTCTTCACGGCCCTCGGCCGACCATCCACCACCCTTGGCGACACCATCGCGATCGGGTCCACGCCACTGCGGCCAATCAGCTGTCTGCGAATCCGCCCTCGTCGTCGGCGACTTCCGGTCTTGACTGGCGGCAAGCGGCGCGAGGACAGCGAGGGTCAGCAGCAGGTGTCGCATGCACCCTGTATAGAAGAAAACGCCCGGCAAGTCCCGGGCGCTGCGCCCTCGTGGGACAGGGCACTAGTCCAAAACTGCCCGCCACGGCGAGGCTCTGCCGCGGGGATCACGCTGGGTATGGTGGTGCACCTCATGGAGAAGGACCTTGGCAGCTTGGTGGAGCTAGCGACACAGGGCAACGGAGTTGCCGTCGACAAACTGTTGCAGCGGTTTCTGCCAGGCTTGCGCGGCTTCCTACGGCTCCGCGCCGGAAAAATGCTGCTGGACAAGGAGTCGTGCTCGGACCTCGCGCAGTCGGTCTGTCGCGATGTCCTGGAGAACATGGACGCCTTCCGCTACGGCGGCGAAGCGGGCTTCAGGAGCTGGCTGTTCACTACCGCCTTGCGCAAGCTCGCTGACCGCTACGAGTACTACCGGGCCGCCAAGCGGAATGCGGGACGCGAGCAACCGCGCGATCAGCACGCAACCATCGACGAACTGGTGGCCGGCTATTCGCCGCTGTTCTCGCCAAGCCAGCACGCGGTTGCGCACGAGGAACTCGGGCGCATCGAGACGGCGTTCAGCAAGCTCCCTGACGAGCAGCAGCAGGTGATCCTGATGGCGCGGATGATGGACCTCTCACGCACCGAGATCGCCGAGGAGATGGGCCGTAGCGAGGGAGCCGTTCGCACGCTGCTGTCGCGCTCGCTGGCACGACTGGCGGAGATGTTGGATGCCAAGCCCTGAGCCGGGTTGAGTTGGCAGGTCACAGAAGGTGTCCGACACCATCTGCGACACAAGTTCCTGCCAGACCTATTTGCCGACCTTGCCGGTCGCGCCGCCGGTGAACACGAAAGCGAGCGCATTCGCCTTGAGGTCCAGCACGAAGTACTGCTGGTGGAAAACGAGGCCGACCAGAGCGGCTACGTTGGGAAGACTGGCGGTCAACGTACCGACACCTTTCGGGCCAGTCGGCGTGGGCGACAGCGCGTCGAACGAGACGTAGAGCTTGCAGCCCGGTGCGCCGAAGATCGTCAGGTCCATCGGCAGGGAAGCAGTGAGCCACTTCGTGATGGAGGCGCCGGTGATCAAGGCCGCGGCGCTGTTGGGCAGCGCGTCGCGAACCTCGACGCGGAACGACTTCCCGATGGTCGGGACACCGACGTTGACGATGGAAACGACCTTCGCGTTGCTGCCCTTGCAGCCCGCACCAAAGGTCGTGTAGGTCCCGGTCTGGGCGACGCCGAGGCCTCCAATCACCACGTTAGACAAGACGAGGAGGGCGAAAGTGCGCACGGAATGAGCCTGCTACTGGATGTGGGAGTATTGGCAGAGTCGAGACGGCAGGCGGCCAGTCTAGCAGCCCAACGACCACTCGGGGGGCTGACAGCAGCCTGGAATGTGACGAGGCCGCCTGCGAGGGATACCCGGCGGGCAGCCCCGAAGCCCCTGTCTGCTCATCTTTCCCCCAGACGCCAGCGATCGCCGCATTCTGACGCAGAACCGTCACACCGGGGAACCCGTAAGGTCCAGCTGACTCCGCCCCTAGCCGTCGCCGCGCTAGCGGAAGCGAAGGCTGGCCGCGTTGCTCGCGAACTTCAGCACCGGAACCGGCCTCACAACGACGAAGGCGTGGTGCAAGACCAGGTTCTTCAAGGCAGGATCGAGGTTCGGCGGCAGCCAGAACCTCGACCGAGCGCTTCCGTCGCTGCCGAACAGGCCGACCGAGGGAGAGACGAACGAGTTCGGGTTGGCCAGGAGCATGGCCGAATAGAGGTCAGGGTTGATCGGAACACGCAGAGCACCGACCTGAACCCCGGGGCTCGTGCCGCTGGCGGTGCCCATCATCAGGAAGATCTGGTTCGCGTAGGCCACGCCTGGCCGCAAGAACATCTGCTGCGTGCCGCCGCATGACAAACTCAGGCAGCAGCGGTCCGTGCGCAGGAACTGCTCTGTCAGGGTCAGCACGCTGACGTAGCCAGGGCCTTTTTTCAGCGTCGAGTCCTGGGCCGCAGCGGTCACGAAGTCCGGCGCGCCATCGCCATTGATGTCGCCAACGTGGGCGATGCTGGCGCCGAGCTCGTCGCCAGCATCGCCCTTGACGTCCCACAGGACCGTGCCGTTCCTGCCGGAGTAGAGCCGCGTCAAGCCAGCGTCCGTGCCCCCGAGGTCACTGCCCCAGGCACCGGCCGCAACGTCGGCGTAGCCATCTCCGTTCTGGTCGCCGATGCCGGCAACCGACACGCCTAGATGGTCCTTCGATTTGTCGCCCTTGCCTGACCACAAGAAGGCGCCGTCCTTGCCCGAAAACACACTGACAAGACCAGCCCAGCGCAAGTTGGTATTGGCCGTATAGGAGCCGACGACGATGTCGGGCCAGCCGTCGCGATTGACGTCGCCGGCTTTGTCGACTGCATTGCCGAAGCTGCCCTCGCGGTAGGTGCCGAGCAGCTTGAACAACACCTTGCCAGTCCTGCCCGTGAACACGGTGACGCTGCCCGAGTTCAACGCCTTCTCGTCGCTCTTGAATGCGCCGACGGCGAAGTCGCCATAACCGTCCTTGTCGAGATCACCGACACCGGACACTGCGGCCCCGAACAAGTCCTCCGCGGCGCGACCCGAGACAAGATGAATCGTCTTGCCGGTCTTCACGGAAACGAGCCTGATGCCGCCGGCCCGCCTGCCGTTGGTGTCATTGCCCGGCACTCCTACGAGGAGGTCAGGAACACCATCAGAATCCGCGTCCGGCACGCGGGCAACCGCGCTGCCAAAGCGGAAGTTGGCACGGCTGCCATGCCATACATGAAGCTGCTGGTGCGTCTTGCCCGAAAGAACCACCACACGTCCGGCGTCGAACGCCACGCTCGCATGACCGGGAGCGCCCACCCCGATCTCGGAGTAGCCGTCGCCGTCGAGATCGCCAAGGCCACAAACCGAGAAGTCGAACTGTTCGCGCGCGGCGCTGCCATCGAAACTGGCGATCGTCGAGCCATCGAGCCCTGACAGTACACGGACGCGTCCGGCATCTACCTTGCCCGGTAGATCGACACTCCACGCACCGACGACGATGTCGAGTTGACCGTCCGCATCGAAGTCGCCGGCGGTATCGCTCGCGAAGCCGAACCGATCGGACTTGGCCTGCCCCGCACAGGTGAAGTGATGCCGGGAATGCAACCATCGGCTCTGCGCGTGCACGCTGAGCGTGACGAAAGCCAAGCACAGGACTGTGGAGCCAGTCAACCGCATCGGAATGAGAAAGTGGGGAGACACCGCGAGAAGGAGGGCGCACTCGAGGGGATGGAGCCGAGCGTTCTCGTGCTCCGCGCATGCACAACGTCCAAGCGCAACTCAGCGCCCGAACTACCTAATCTTACCCCCCTGTCGCAAACTCGTCAGGCGACGAGGGCCTCCTTGAACTCGGCGAGGAGGGCTTCCACTGTCTTCTTGGCGTCACCGAAAATCATGTAGCTGTTGTCGCCATAGAAGAGCGGGTTGTCGACACCGGCGAAGCCTGATGCCATCGAACGTTTGAGCACAAAGCACGTCCGCGCCTTGTCGCAGTCGATGATCGGCATGCCGTAGATCGGCGAACTGGTGTCATCGCGAGCTGCAGGATTCACGACATCATTGGCACCAATGACGATCACGACGTCGGTCATTTCCATCGAGGGGTTTACGTCGTCAGGCTCGACCAGCTGCTCGTAAGGGACATTGGCCTCGGCGAGCAGGACGTTCATGTGGCCGGGCATGCGACCGGCCACCGGGTGGATGGCGAACTTGACCTCGCAGCCGTTCGCTTCGAGTAGCTCGGCGAGTTCGCGCACCGCGTGCTGCGCCTGGGCAACCGCCATGCCGTAGCCGGGCACGATGACGACGCCCTGCGCCGCCTCGAGGATGTAGTAGGCGTCGTCGGGGGTCATCGCCTTGTGCTCGCGCTTCTCTCCCTCACCGGACGGCCCCGCGCCTTCTGCGGCACCGAAGCCGGAGAAGAGAACGTTGGCCAGGCTACGGTTCATCGCCTTGCACATGATCCGCGTCAGGACGATGCCCGAGGCGCCGACGAGAGCACCGGTGATGATCAGCAAGTTGTTCTCGACTGCGAGCCCGGCCGCACACGCGGCGAGGCCGGAGTAGCTGTTCATCAACGAGATAACGACTGGCATGTCGGCACCGCCGATCGGAATCACGACCACGACGCCGAGGAACAGACTGATCACGAGCACGAGCAGGAACAGCCAGTAGTTGGCCGGCGCCGCCGTGAACCAGACAAGCGCGATCAGCACAACGAGGAGCACCGCGCCGTTGACGAGGTTCTGGCCGTCGTAGAGCACCGGCTTGGCGGTCACCTTGCCGGACAGCTTGCCGTATGCGACGAGACTGCCCGTGAAGGTGACGCCACCGATCAACATGGCGAGGAAGGTACTGGCCGCGACCAGCCCATCGTCGACTCTCGCCATGCCCACGTGCAGGGCCGCCCAAGCGACCAGCAGACTGGCGATCCCGCCGAAGCCGTTGAACAGCGCGACCATCTCGGGCATCGCCGTCATCTGTACCTTGCGTGCGACCGGCACGCCGATGGCCGCACCTATCGCGACGCCGATCAGAACCGGTAGCAGCGAATCGAGGGACAGTCCGCTCTTGCCCTGGATCTGAAAGAGCGTGCCGATGACGGCCAGCGCCATGCCGAGGGCCGAGATTGCGTTCCCTCGCCGCGCCGTGTCCGCACGTCCGAGGAGCTTGAGGCCGAGGATGAAACACACCGCGGCGGACAAGAACAGCAACATCCGGATGGGATCCATCTCAGCTGCCCTTCTTCTTGAACATCTCAAGCATCCGGTCGGTCACCAAGTAGCCGCCGACGACGTTGATCGCAGCGAAGCCGACCGCCATGCCTGCCAGGACCAGGGCGAAGGTGCTCGCACCGGCGGTCGCAATCGCGGCCGCGATGCCCATCGCGCCGATCAGCGTGATGCCCGAGATCGCGTTCGATCCCGACATCAACGGCGTATGCAGCTGCGCCGGCACCTTGGAGATCAGCTCGAGGCCGAGGAACATCGCCAACAAGAAGAGAAACGCCGCCAGTTCGAGCGTCATGACGCTGCCACCTCTGTCAGGCCGTATGCCTTGCGAATCATGCCGTTGACAAGCGCCCCGCCATGCGTGATCAGGCAACGCTCGATGATCTCGTCATCCTGCTTCATGACGAATGTCTTCTCCTCGTCATCCCAGAACTCGAGGATCAGGTTGGTGAGGTTGTTGGCATACATCCGGCTCGCATCCATGGCGATGTGTCCCGGGTAGTTCGCGAAGCCGATCACCTTGACCCCGTCGATGTCGGTCTCTTCGACAAGGACAGAACCCTCGACGTTGCCGCCGGTCGCCGCCGCGTAGTCGACGATCACGGCGCCCGCGCGCATCGCGCCCACCATGTCGGCGTCGATGACGATCGGCGCCTTGCGTCCGAACAGCGCCGCCGTCGTGATGACGATGTCAGACTGCGCGCAGTGCCGCTTCATCCCCTCGCGCTGCTTGGCCTTCTGCTCGTCGGTGAGTTCCTTGGCGTAACCCTGGTCGGTCTGGCCGGTATCGCCGAGGTCGATCTCGACGAACTTGGCACCGATCGACTCGACCTCGGTCTTGACGACGGGTCGCGTATCGAACGCCTCGACGCGCGCACCGAGCCGCTTGGCGGTCGCAATCGCCTGCAGTCCGGCGACGCCGGCACCGATCACGAACACACGCGCTGGTTGGATCTTGCCGGCTGGCGTCATCATCATCGGCAGCGCCTTGCCGAGGCGCTCCGCCGCCAGCAGCACCATGTAGTAGCCAGCGAGCGAATGCTGCGAACTGAGCGCGTCGAGCTTCTGCGCGCGCGTCGAGCGCGGCACCATCTCCATGCTCATCGCAGAGACACCATGCTCGGTCAGCGCACCGATCAGTTCGCGCTCGTTGAACGGGTCGAGAAAGCTTACGTGACACGCGCCCTTCTTCAGCTTGCCAACCTCCTCGTGCAGCGGCTTGCATACGCGCAGCACGATGTCACTGGCTGACAGCACCGCGTCGCGATTGGCTTCGACCCTGCAGCCAGCCTCGACGTAGGCCTCGTCAGCAAAGTGACACGTCGCGCCAACTCCCGCCTCCACGACCACCGACGCCCCCCTTCTAACGAGCTTGAGAGCCGCCTCTGGGGTCATCGCGCACCGTGTTTCGAGGGGGTCGATCTCCTTGGGAACGCCGATTTGCATGTGCTCCTTGCCTGATAGGGACGGTGAGTTTGCCGGTCGAACGGGACGAGCGCAAAGGAGTCTGACCCGTTTGCGTCACTACGCTGTCTGGCCGCCGGGCCAGCACCTCTCTACCGTGGCAGCCCATGGCATACGTCGCGCTCGCCGCCATCGTCCTGCTCGCGACGGCGCGCGTAATGGCATTTCCCTACTCCCCGGAGGGCTGGAACCTCCTGGCGACCATGCGCGAGGTCGGGGTGCTCGAGTGCCTCCTGCCGGACCCAGACCATGGGTTCGGTCCGTATTATCGCCCCGTCTGGTTCACCTACTGGAAGTGCTGTGACGTCCTCGGCCTCGGCAGCGGCGGTGCGCGCACCGGTGTCGCGGCGCTTCACGTCGCCGCCACCCTCCTGATCTACCGGGTGCTGCGGCGCACGAGCCTGGCGCCCGGATCTGCCTGGACCATGGCCTTGCTGGCCGGCATCGCCCCCGGGACGGCAAGCGCCCTGTCGTGGTTCGCCGCCGGCAACAAGGTCTTCGCCTTGTTCTTCCTGGCCCTGGCGACGTGCCTCGTGCGCGAAGCCAATCGCCCGCGGACCTGGTGGCTCGCCGCCGGCGCCGCGGCGCTGGCGATCGGCTCGGCCGAGAACGCCTATCTGGCGGTGCCGCTGCTGCCACTGGTCGCACTAACGACAGGACACCGGCGTGCCGCCGTAGTGCTCGGCGGCGGCGTCCTGGCCATCGCTGTGCTGCACTTGTTCGTGCTGTCGCCGCAGCGCTCGGCCGGAGTCGACGACCGCACGGGCCAGTTGCTCGCTGCAATCGGCAGCGACGCAATCGGCTGGTTCGGCAGCGTCACCGACAACCTGGGCCGCTTCTTCCTGCACGGCATCGGGGTCGCCGACGACGCGTCATCCGCCGGCAAGATCCTCCTCGCCATCCTGTTCCTCTGGGCGCTGCTCGTCGACGTCCCCGGCCTCGGCAATGCCCTCGGGGCCTTCTTGCTGCTCAACGTGCCGGCAACGCTGTTCCCGTTCGAGGCCAGCCGCCACCAGGCTTACCTTCCCGCGATCGGCGCTGGTCTCGTCCTCGGCTGCGTGGTGACGCGATTGCGCGGCCGTGCTCGCATCGG
>PVBE010338943.1_pt1 | contig 23232 bp, 21 predicted proteins | sample 1631181 | NCBI WGS metagenome assembly PVBE01 (sample SAMN08397723, study PRJNA350692) | Marine metagenome, whole genome shotgun sequencing project. | isolation source: water | place: Pacific Ocean | collected 2012-04 | reverse complement strand
CCAGCAGATCGGTGGCCACCACCACCAACACGCCTCCGGCCTTCGCGGCTTCGACGATCGAGCTGTAGTCGACCACGCGCCCGTCGGTCGTGGGGTATTGCAGCAGGACCCCGGCGCAGTCGGCGTCGAAGGTCATCTCACTCGGACGCTGCACGCGCACGGTCGCGCCCACCGGCTCGGCCCGCGTCTCGACGACGGCGATGGTCTGCGGGTGGCAATCGGAGGCCACCACGAAGGTGTTCCGCTTCCCGCGCGAGGCGGCGCGGCACATCGTCATCGCTTCGGCCGCTGCGGTGGCCTCGTCGAGCAGCGACGAGTTCGCCAGCGGCAGCGCCGTGAGGTCGGTGACCATCGTCTGAAAGTTCACCAGCGCCTCGAGCCGCCCCTGCGAGATCTCGGCCTGGTACGGCGTGTACTGCGTGTACCAGCTGGGGCTCTCGAGCACGTTTCGCAGGATGACCGGGGGCACGTGGCAGTCGTGGTAGCCCAGCCCGATCAGCGACCGCGCCACCTCGTTCTGCGCCGCGAGCGCGCGCAGCTCCGCGACCACCTCGGACTCACCGCGCGGACCAGGCAGCTTGAGCGGGACGCGACGGCGGATGGCCTCGGGCAGCGCCTCGTCCATCAGCGCCTCGAGGGTCGGACATCCGACCACCTCGAGCATGGCGCTGACCTCGGCCGGGCTCGGGCCGATGTGACGGCCGACGAAGCCATCGACGGGGGAGAAAAGGTCGGACCGGGACTCGGTCATTTGACGCTCCACGCGCGCGGTCGCGCGGAGCGTAGATTGTCTACGGCGTCGAAACCAGCCGCAGCTGGCCGCTGAGGCCCTGAACGGCGGGGTCGTAGTAGGCGTAGATGCGGGCCGCGCGCTGGGTGACCGCCACCTCCGCGGTGGCCTCGAGCGCGTAGGGCAGGACCAGGCGCTGCCCCGGCGCGAGCTTCGTCAGGTACAGGTTCAGGACGCCGCCGAGATCCTCGTGCCGCTCGACGGCCCGAGCGTATCGTCGAAGACCTCCACGATGACGAGCGCGCGCGCTCGGCTCTTGCCGGTTCCGCTGATCACCACGTGGGTCGCGGCCACCGTCGTCGGCGCGAGGGCGCGCTGCGCTTCGTCGTCACCGGCGATGGCCTGCGCCCGTCCGTATGCGGCGATCGGCGCGATGATGCCGCCGCCGCGTTGGGGCGTGAACGACTCGCCGTCCCGCAGCGCAGTCTCCATGAGCAAGCCGCGCACCTCGCGCGTCTGGAGCCCCGGCGCCTCCGCCATCACCACGGCTGCGATCGCGCTGGCATACGCGGCGGCCATCGAGGTCCCTGCCAACGCGACACGCGTCGTCTCCGTCGGATCCTTGAGCGCGATCGTGGCCCCGACGATGCCGCCGTCAGCGTTCGATTCACCGCCCGGGGCCAGGACGTCGAGGGCCGCGCCGTAGTTGCTGTAGGTGGCGCGGTCGCCGTCGTTGCCCACAGCACCGACCGCGAGCACGGCCGGGAGCGCGGCGGGGTAGCCGACCCGATTGTCGCCGTCGTTGCCGGCGGCTCCGACCAGCAGGACGTCGGCGTCTTCGGCCGCGCGGAGCGCCGTCTGCATCGCGTCGCTCGGGACGTATGCCGGACCGAAGGACAAGCTGAGGTTGACGACACGCGCGCCCTGGTCGACCGCGAACGCGATCCCCTGAGCGATGTCGAACTCGGTGCCGACCGCGTCCTGGTCGAGCACCTTCACGGGCAGGATCACCGCGCGTCCCCCGGTGACCTGGTCGATGATCGACGCGAGGTGGGTGCCGTGCTGATTGTCGTCGTCGGGCGCGTCGTCGTCGTTGACGTAGTCGGCGCCGGGGAGAAGCTGTGAGCGAAGCTCCGGCACTGAGTGCACGCCGGTGTCGAGGATGGCGATGACCACCGGCGTGCCCGCGTAGTCGGGCAACTCGTCGGTGAGCGATAGCGCCGCTTCGCCGTCGGCCGCTTGAGCCGCATGAGCGACGACGTTCAGCTCCGGTCGAGGCAAGCCCTCCAGCTGCGCGATCCAGGCCAGGCCTTCAGCGTGTGTCTGGCCCTCTGGGAGAGCGACCCGGGCGACGCCCCGCCCCCACTGGCAGCTCCTCCGCATCGCCCACCCAGAAAACCTCTGGGTCTTCTACATCTTCGGAGCCTGTGGACTTTTTTATAGAACGGGGGTCACGAAGGACTCGTCCTGCTCAACCCGCGGCGGACACGGCCGGCGTGGCCTCCGCGTCGAGCACGCGCTGAGGCAGGGTGAACGCGAAGGTGGTGCCCGTCTCGGCGTCGGAGCGGACCCAGACGCAACCGCCGAGGTGCTCCACGCATTGGTCGACGATCGCCAACCCGAGGCCGGTCGACTTCACGCTGCCGACGGCCCCGTTGCGGTCGCGGTGGTAGGCGTCGAAGAGCTTGTCCATCGATTCGTCTGGGATGGGCCTGCCACCGTTGTGCACGGCGATCTCGACGAAGCACGCCTCGGGCGCTGCGTGCAGGCGGTCGTCGTTGCGGAAGATGCCGCCTACGTCCTCGGCGTGCGGCCGTGGGCCGACCGGGCCGGAGTCCTCGCGCAGCCGGACCGCCACGGTGACCGCGCTGCCGGGGGGCGCGTACTTCAGGGCGTTGAAGACGAGGTTGTCGACGACGATCCACACCCGGTCCGGCCGGGTCTGGGCGCGCGGCCGCACCCCGGAGCGCTTCAGGATGATGTCGACCTCGTATTGGCGCGCGAGCACCGACATCGACTCGAGGTGCTGCTCGAGCGCGTCCTCCAGGTCGATCGTGTAGAGGTCGGCCTCGGCCTGCGCATCCGCACGCGCAAGCTCCAGCGTGTCGTCGATCATCCGGGTCATGCGCAGCGTCGAGGCTCGGATCTCGTCGATCATCTCGTCGGTCTCGTCCTCCGAGACGCCCGGCATGCGCATCACGTCCGCGTTCGCCTTCACCACCGAGAGCGGCGCCCGGAAGTCGTGGGCCATCTTCGCGAGCAGGTGCGCGCGGAAGCGCAGCTCTCCGAAGAGGCGGGCGTTCTCGACGCACGCCCCGACGAGCGCGGCGAAGGCCTCCAGCACCTCGCGCTCACGGCAGACGTCGCCGATGGTGCGCGTGCTGGAGTCGACGTAGAGCAGCCCGAGGACGCTGTCGCCGTGACGCACCGGGATCCCGGCCATTGAGCGCAACCCGAGCAGCCGAACGCTGCGCCGGTCCCCGAAGTCGGCCTCGGTCTCGATGTCCTGCACGGTGACGGTCTGGCCGCTGCGCAGCACGCGGTCCACGAGGCTGCGGCTCACCGGGAGCGGGTGGCCCGCACCTGCCCAGTCGAGGTTCTGGACCACGACGTGGGTCAGCTCGCCGTTGCGATCGACGAGGGCGAAGAGCCCGCGCTCCGCCTCGGCGATTGACACCACCTTGTCGAGGACCAGGCGCGCGAGTCGCGGCAGATCGAGGGTGCTGCCGAGCGAGTGGGCGACCTCGAGCAGCGCCCGCTTGCTCTCGACCTCGCGCGCCGCGACCGATGTCGCCTCGAGCAAAGACTGGTGGAGCGCCGCCGCACGGTCGGCGTTGCGCCGCGCGCCGAGCGCCAGGTAGACGTCGAGCGCCGCGGCCGCCTCGTGGGCCCCGCGGAATGGATTGCCGTTCGCGGCGAGGGCCTCCGCCAGCGTCTCCCGGCAGACCGCCACCTCGAAGCGGTCGCCGCCCTCCTCGAAGTACGCGAGGGCCTGGGCCGCCGCCTCGACCGCCGCGTCGTGTTGGCCGACCGCGCGCTCACACGCCGAGAGCACACGGCACAGGTGCCCGACCTCGTCCGGCTCGCCCTCCAGGCCCTCGTCGCTCAGCAGCTCGCGGACCTCGCCCCGCGCCGGGTCGGCCTCGCCGCGCAGGAGCCGCAGCTCTGCTCGGTGCCGGGCGAGCTGGATGCGCGCATGGGGCGCGTCCGCCGCAGCGAACTCGGCGGCCGCTTGGGCGAAGGCCTGATCCGCAGAGTCAAGCAGACCTGCCAGCATAAGCGCCTCGCCGAGGTTCGTCCGGGCGACGGGGACAAAGTGATCGAAGCCCGCCCCTTCGGCGAGCTGGATGCAGCGCCGGAACTCGAGGGCGGACCGCTCGACCTGGCCGAGGCGGGCGTAGAGGAAGCCGAGGTTGTTGCAGGCGCTCGCGAGCTCTCCCGGATCGCCGACGCGGGCGCAGAGGACGCGGAACTCGTCCCACGTATGTGCGGCCCGCCGCCATTGACCGCGCGCGTAGTCGACCATGCCGAGGTTGTTCAGGCACTTCGCGAGCTCGGGCACGCGACCCATGCCGCGGTTCTCCGTGGTCGCCTGGGCCAGCGCGTGGCGGGCCTCGCCGTGACGACCCTGGTAGTAGCAGGCCAGCCCGAGCGCGCGCAGCAGGTCGGCCCGAAGCCCCCGGTCGTCACCCGCCACGTCGAGTCCCTGCAGGGCGAACCGCTCCGCCGCGGCCGGCTTCCCGCTCTGCCAGGCGCAGGTCGAGCGGATGTGGCAGGCGCCCGCGCGGACCGACGCGCGCGTCTCGGCCCCGACGAGGCCGGCGGCCAGCGCGTCGGCGCGGCGCGCGTCTCCAGTCCAGAGGCAGGCGCTCGCGAGCTCCAGCCGCGCCGCCGCAGTGGGCGCACCCAGGTCGAGGCGCTCGAACGCCTCCCGATGGGCACCGCAGCGCCGTTCCAGCTGGGCGACACGGACGAGGAGCGCGTGGTCGTCCCCCGGGTGACACGCCCCCAGCACCTCGCGGGCGCGCTCGAATTCGCCCTCGGCCACCAGCACCTCGGCGCGCAGCCCGCGGACCTGGGCTCCGTCCGGGATGCGGTCGAGCAGAGCCAACGCGGCATGGCGCCGGCCGCGGGCCGCGAGGGCGGCTGCGAGGTCCAGCACCTCTTCGGCGCGCGGCGCGAGGTCTGCGAGCAAGCGGTGGGTGGCGGCGTGCAGCGCCCGGTCCGCGTAGTCGAGCCCGGCGGGGACCCAACGCGCGAGTCGCCGATGCAACGCAGTCGCGTCCGGCGAGCTCAGCGCGCAGGCGGCCATTCGTGAGCGCGCGTGATGGCGGGTCGTGACCTCATCGGTCGCGCGCACCAGCGCCTCGTCGTGCAGTCGCTCGACGGCGGTCGCCACCGCGCCGGCGGGGTGTCCACAGAGCGCGGCCAGACGCTCGACCGGGACCGCGACCGGCGCCCACCACAGCGTGGCGAGGACGGCGCGCTCCACCGGGTCGAGCGGTCGACCACCGCGGGGGTGGGTGCGCAGGGCGGCAGCGACCCGCGAGTCGGTGGGATCCAGGGGACGAGAGCCGTCGACGACCCAGCCCCCGTCCGCTCGCGCGAGCACACCCATCGACAGCGCCACGCGCAGCACGGCGCGCGTCACCTCCGGGGTCTTCAGGTCGAGGTGCCCCGCCACCGCTGGCATGGCGTCCGAGTAGCGATGCAGCATCGCGTGACGGCGCTGCGCGTCGAGCAGCTGAAGCGCGACGGACGCGTCCGGCTGGGCGGCCCCGTCCACGACGGCGAGCACGGCACCTGCGCGCGCCGCCGTGCGCAGCGTCTCGTAGAGCTGGAGCAGGACCGGCGAGTCCGGATCCGAGGCGGGCACGACGACGACTCGCGGAAGCGACGCCGCGGCGGCATCCAGTTGCATCGCGAGCGCGTGCACGGGGTCACGACTCGCCGCGGCCGAGGTGCCCAAGGCGCGCGCGAGCTCGGCCAGGCTCGAGGCGACCACGGGCACCGCACCTCGCGCCGCCGCTTCGTCGCAGAGCCAGGCGTCGAGGCGTGCCCGGTCCGCGCCCGTCGGGACATCCACCGAGACGAAGGCGCCGCGCCCGGTCTCCAGGGCGTCGAGCGCCGTTTCGAGCGTCCGCTGAGCCGTGTCGCACGCAGAGGGCCGGCCATCATCGAGCAGCGCGACGGCGAGCTCCGTCAACCTGGCCTCACCCTGCTCGAGCGCAAACGCGAGCCGATGCAGGACCTCTTCGGCGTCCCGCGGCCGCGCCTCGGATTGCCAGCTCAACATGTCGGCGAGCAGGGTCCTGACCGCGTCCGGCAGACCCGGATCGAGGTCCGGCTCGGGACCCGGTACGCCCTCCGGCCAGAGCGCCCGCCCGGTGAGCACTTCGTGGAGCAGGCATCCGAGGGCGTAGACGTCGGTCGCCGGACAGGGCAGCTCGCCCGAGACCGCGTCGGGCGCCGCATATCCGGGCGTGCCGAACCCGGCACCGTCCCCCGGATCCACGGCCCAATCGAGCAACCGGGCGACGCCATGGTCGACCAGCACGTTCTCCGGGGAGAGGTCGCCGTGGACCAGCCGCCAGCCGTGGATGGCGGCGACGCCTGCGGACAAACCGAGCGCGACCTCGAGTCGCTCCTCAGGCAACAGCCCGGCGACGACCTCACCCAGGCGATCGCCTGGCGCGCGCTCGAGACGAACACCGAGGGCGCCGTCGTCGGTCCGCGTCAGGCCGAGGTGGGCGACGAGGTTCGGGTGTCGCCGGCCGGCCGCCCGCCGGTGTTGGCGCAGGAGCGCCGCCTCGCCGGACCGTTCGTGTGCGAGCTTCAGCGCTTCGGGGCGACCGGTGACCGCGCAGACCACCGCCCAGACGTGGGCGGAGCCGCCTTCACCGAGGAGGTGTTCCACGCGAAGGTGCAGGGCGCTCGGAGTAGGGCGGACCGGAGGCATCTTCCCTGGTGAATCGGCGTGTTGGGCGCGCGGCTCGACGGACCGGGTCGTCAGCGGCAGAATGCCCGCGTGCCGGACATCCACTCGAAGCTCGAGCCGCTGCGCCAGTTCATGGAGAGCGGCATCCCCTACAACCGGTTCCTCGGCTTGCAGTGCGAGGTCCTGCGGAAGGGTGTCTGTGTGCTGCGCGTGCCGTGGCGCGACGAGCTGGTGGGCGACCCGTTCCGTCCGGCGGTGCACGGCGGGGTGACCTCGGCGATCGCCGACACGGCGGGTGGGGGCGCGGTCTTCACGATGATGACCTCCGCGTACGACCGGACGAGCACGGTCGACCTGCGCGTCGACTACCTGCGCCCGGGTCCGGCCGCGGACCTCGTCTGTGAAGCGCGCGTGGTCCGGATGGGCAACCGGGTGGCGGTCACGCGGATGCACGTGTTCTCGGGCGAGCTCCCAGAGCGGGGCTCCGAGGCGTACGAGAAGCCCTTCGCTACAGCGCAGGGCGTCTACAACATCGTCAGGGCGGAGGCGAGCGGCCGATGAAGCGAATCATCTGTGTGGCCCTGTTGGCGCTGGTGGGATGTGACGACGACGGCGGGAACGTCGACGACAATCCCAACCCGGGGGCGCTCGACAACGGGCAGAGGTGCCTCGACACAGGGGCAGGCAAGAACGCCTGCGCTGGCAGGGAGTGCGTCGGCATTGCCCGGGACAGCCAACTCGGCGTGTGCAGCGAGCTGTGCGGATCGGGCGGCACGTGTCAGCACGGCGGCGAGTGTGTCGAGCTGGAGGGCGAAATCGGCCGAGTCTGCCTGGCGGAGTGCTTCGACTCCCAAGATTGCGGCGACCAGCTGACGTGCTCGCCGACGGAGCGCGTCCAGGTCTGCGACGAAGAGACGGGCGCGTGCGCCGAGGACCTGGGTCGCTTCTGGTGTCTGCCGCCGTTACCGCGATGACGCAGGCGCCGCGCGGCGTCCTGCGTGGGCTGAGCGTGGCGCCGATGATGCAGCGCACCGATCGGCACTTCCGCGTCTTCCTGCGCGGGCTCACCCGGCGGACGCTGCTGTACACCGAGATGGTGACCACGGGCGCGATCCTGTTCGGCGACCGTGAACGACACCTCCGCTTCTCCGAGATCGAGCACCCTCTCTCGTTGCAGCTCGGCGGCGACGACCCGGCCGCCCTGTCCGAGTGCGCCCGGATCGCGGCTGGTTACGGGTACGACGAGGTGAACCTCAACGTGGGGTGCCCCAGCGACCGGGTGCAGAGCGGCCGCTTCGGAGCGTGTCTGATGGCGCACCCCGACGAGGTCGCGCGCGCCGTCGAAGCGATGCGCGAGGCGGTGGCCTTGCCGGTCACCGTGAAGCATCGAATCGGCATCGATGACCTCGACCGCTACGAGGACATGCTGCACTTCGTGGACGTCGTCGCGAACGCGGGCGCCGACCGCTTCTCCGTGCACGCGCGCAAGGCCTGGCTGAGCGGACTGAGCCCGAAACAGAACCGCAACGTGCCGCCGCTGCGCCACCAGGACGTGTACCGACTCAAACGGGAGCGCCCCGCATTGCAGATCGAGCTCAACGGCGGCGTGACCAGCCTCGACGCCGTCGAAGCGCACCTGGCCCAGGTCGACGCAGTCATGGTCGGGCGCGCCGCCTACGACGACCCGATGATGCTGGTTGACGCCGACCGGCGCGTCTTCGGCGAAGACGAGCGCCACGTCGACCGCGTGCAGGCGGTCGAGGCGCTGTATCCATACGTCGAGCGCCTGGTCGCCGAGGGCGGCCGATTGCATTGGGTCGCCCGCCACCTGCTCGGTCTCTTCGCCAGCCAGCGCGGCACACGAGCCTGGAAGCGCCATCTGAGCGAGCAAGGCGTGGGTGAGCACGCCGGCGTCGAGGTGCTGCGAGATGCGCTGGAGAAGGTGCGCGGGGCGCGGTCCGCTTGATGCGGGTGGCGGTGGTCAGCGCTACCTACACGCAGGGGCTGTCCTACCAGGAGAACGTCTGGGCCGAGGAACTGGCGCGGCGGGGTCACGCGGTTCGGGTGTTCCGGGGGTAGAAGGCGCCCGGACGTTCGCGGTACGTTGCGCGTCCTCTGGGGGGTTCCTTGCGTCGACTCGTTCTGCTCACGATGTTGCTGCTCGCCGTCGCATGCGACGACGAGCAGCAACATCGGGGACAACGACGGAGACGGCGGCAACAACGGCGAGCACCGTGACGGTTTTCTCGACGCCCTCCGTGGCGACGGAGGCGTGCTTCCGGACGCGAGCCTCCCAGACGCCGCACCCGACGGGCCTCGCCCCGACGGCCCCGAGCCCGACGCAGCCGTCCCCGACGCAGCGGGTCCGGACGTAGCCCGACCCGATGCCGCGCTCCCCGATGGGGCGCTGCCGGACGCGGGCCCGCCCGGGACCTACCAACTGCGCATGGGCCGGCTCCAATGGACCATCGGCCCCGCGGGTCACGGTCCCGCGCCGATGCGCTTCTCCGGTCACGGCCTGAAGGTCGAAGGGAGACTGAGCCCATGACACGCGTCCTCCTCCTCTGGCTTCTCGCCACCGGGGCCGCGCTCGCGCAGCCGCAGCTCAGCTTCGAGGGCGCCTTGACGACCGAAGACGGTGATCCCGTCGAAGACGTCGTGCGCCTCGGCTTCAGCATCTACGACGCGGAAGAAGACGGCGAAGCGCTGTGGTCGGAGACGTGGCCCGAAGTCGACGTCCTGGCGGGTGACTTCATCGTCCCGCTCGGCGCGGTCGAGCCGTTCCCCGACGACCTCTTCGAGCACGAGGTCCTCTACCTCGGCCTGACGGTCGACGACGACCTCGAGCTGGCCCCGCGGCAGCGCATCTCCGACGTGCCGCGCGCGCTGGTCGCACGCCACGCCCTCGACGTCGCGGACCGTGACATCCACCCGGCGACGGTCAGCATCGGCGACATCCTCGTGATTGACGCCGAGGGCAATTGGGTCGGACCCCTCGGTCCCGAAGGGCCCGCAGGCCCGCAAGGTGATCCCGGCCCGCCCGGCGCTCAGGGTGAACCTGGTGCTCAGGGCGGCGAGGGCCCGGCCGGCGAACCCGGCGCGATCGGCGACCCCGGCGCCCAGGGTGCACCCGGCGAACGCGGCCCGCAGGGCCCCGAAGGTGATCCCGGCAGCCACTCGCCCGAGTACCTGCGGGTCATCCCGGCCGCTGGTGGTCCCGGCGCATCCAAGGGCACGAGCATCGGCGGGGCGGGTGGCGGCTCCGTCGCGATCCTCTCGGCGGGCACGACGACCATTCACGGACGCATTGCAGCGACCGGTGGAAACGGATCGGGCAACGACGACAGCACCGGCGCCGGCGCTGGCGCTGGCGGCGTGGTCTGGCTCGGCGCCCGGGTCGGCATCATCGTCGACGGCATCATCGACGTGAGCGGCGGCAACGGCGCTGCGGGCATCGGCGGGAGCCGGGCCGGCGGCGGCGGCGGCGCCGGCGGCGTCATCTACCTGGTCTCACCGAACGCGGCGGCCCCGGTCGGCGGGGCGCTCCTCGCCCTCGGCGGCAACGGCGGCGCATCGGCGGGCAACGGCGGCGCCAGCGGTGGCGGCGGCGGCGCGTTGGGTGGCGACGGTGGGGCCGGTGGCGGACAAGGCATCGGTGCCACGGGTGGTGGCGATGGCCTCGACGTGCGGACCACGACCGACGAACCCTCGATCTTCCTGCGCTGACGGAGAACTACGATGGCCGAACCGTTCATCGGTGAGATCAAGATGTTTGGGGGCAACTTCGCCCCTCGCGGGTATGCGCTCTGCGACGGCCAGCTGTTGCCCATCGCGCAGAACCAGGCGCTCTTCTCCCTGCTGGGCACGATCTACGGCGGCGACGGGCGGACGACGTTCGCGCTCCCCGACCTGCGTGGTCGGGCGCCGATCCACGCGGGCGGCGGGGCAGGGCTGACCAATCGCCGGCTCGGCGAACGTGGCGGCGCGGAGACGAACACCCTCGTTACCAACCAGATGCCTTCGCATAACCACACCATCTCGGTGCCGACCACCAGCCACGTCGCGGACGACACGCAGCCCGCCGGCAACCGGCTCGGTCAGACTCGGGCAGATGTGTACTCGCAGGGCGTGACCGGCGTAGGTACGGCGGAAGTGCGGGTCCGCACGCCGAGTGGGCCCTCGTTCATCGCGTGGGCGATGCGCGTGGGCGATGCGCGCGACCGGCGCCGCGGTCAGCGTCGCCGCGTCCAGCCAGGTCCGCGTGCCGTTCCAGGATGCGCCCGAGATCGAGGTCATCGCCGACGGCCAGCGCTGGGTCGTCCGCCTGCGCCACCCCGTAAGCGATGTCGCCCTGGACGGGCGCTGGCCCCATGTCCGCCGCGCCACCGACCGCGCCCCGACACGCCCGAGCATCCGCGTCAGCCGAGTCTGATTACTTCAGCGCGGCCTCGACGACGCGCCGCGCGACGGGCAGCGGCACCGCCCCATTCTCGAGCAGCCGGTCGTGGAAGGCCTTCAGGTCGAAGCGGTCGCCCATCCGGGCCTCGGCCTCGGCGCGCAGACGACTGATCTCGAGCTGCCCCAGCTTGTAGGCGAGGGCCTGACCGGGCCAGATGATGTAGCGGTCGATCTCGTTTTTCACCTCGCCCTCGTCGTGACCGGTGTGCTGCGTCAGGTAGTCGATGGCCTGCTGCCGGCTCCACCCCTTGGCGTGCATGCCCGTGTCGACCACCAGCCGCACGGCGCGCCACATCTCGTAGGTCAGCGCCCCGACCGTCTCCTCGGGCGTGTGGTACAGCCCCAGCTCGCCGGCGAGCTTTTCGGCGTAGAGCGCCCACCCCTCGACGAAGGCCGTCTGCCCCATCCGCTGCATGAACGCCGGCAGCCCCTTGTTCTCGTTGGCGAGCGCAATCTGCAAGTGATGGCCCGGCACGGCCTCGTGATACGCGAGCGCCGGCATCTTGTAGAGCAGCCGCGTCTCCGGCTTGTAGGTGTTGAGGTAGTAGTAGCCCGGCCGTGAGCCGTCGTCGGGCGCCGAGTAGTAATACGCCGCGGGCGCGTCGGCCTCGCGGAACGCCTCGATCTGCTTGAGCTCGACCTTCGTCTTCGGTAGCCGTCCGAACGCCTTGGGCAACGCAGCGAGCGCCCGCTTCAGCAGCGCCCGGTTGTACTCGAGCAGCGCCTCGCGGCTGTCTTTGTGCTGGTCGGGCCGGCTCTTGAGCTTCGTGAGATAGCGCGGCAACGCCTTGGTGCGCGCGATCTTCGCCATCTCCTTGCCGATGCGCTCGACCTCCGCCAGGCCGATCGCGTGGATCTCGTCCGGCGTCTTCGCCAGCCCCGTGTAGTAGCGAATGGCCGCCGCGTAGCAGACCTTGCCGTGCGGCATCGCGCTGACCCCGACGACGTCGCGGGCCTTCGGGAGCAGCTCGCCGCGCAGGAAGTCGAGGTAGGCCTTCAGGCCGCGCCGGATGTGCTTCGATATGGCCGTCGTCAGGGCGTCCCGGAATCCGGTGTACGGCTCTGGCTCGATCTTCAGCGGCTTGGCGTAGGGCGTCTCCGCGACCGGCTTGGCGAGCTGCGCTTCGAGCTGCTTGACCACCCGCTCGACGTTGAGCTTTGGCGACACCATGCCCGCCTTCAGGCCCGACCGCAGGTTGGCGACATGCGCGTCGAAGTAGAGGCCGAGGCGTTCGTAGCGGGTCACGAGGGCGCGAGCCTGCGCCTCGGTCTTGATGGTGTGGAACTCCGGCAGCTGCGCGAACCCGACCTGCGGGCCGCCGAGCTGGTCCACCTCCCAGCGCCACGTCTCGCAGACGGTCTTGTCGAGGGCCCGGCCGATGGTGTCGGCGAGCACGTCGGCGACCAGCGCCCGACGGGCGTCGAGCTTCGTGCGGTCGATGCGACGCAGGCCGGCCTCGAGCCCCGCGAGCTTCGTGTGGTGGCGGTCGAGCTCGGCGGGGGTGGGCAGCGTCAACTCGGCGTCGCGGGTGCGGTCACCGAGGTAGGTCGCCCACGTCGGCGAGTGGCGCATCGTCTCGTTCCAGAACGAGGCGGCCATGCGGTCGATCGCCTCGTTCAGATCCTTGGGCGGCCCCGGCGCAGGGGGCGGCTCGGGCGCCGCGGTGGTCTTCGCAGCAGGCGTCGACGCCGCGGGCGGGGGCGCGCCACCACAGGCGGCGAGGGCGAGCGCAGCGGTGATGAGGCCGATGGTCGGTGTTCGCATGGGCCGGGAGGCTAGACCACGAGCTGAAGGAACGGTAGCGGTCGACGGGGAAACGACGTATGTGCCGCTCGTACGGACTGTGGAGCGCAAGTCATGGGGAAGATGGTCGACGGCCAGTGGTACGCGGACGACATCTCGAGCGCGCGCACAAAGTTCATGCGCTCGCCCACCGTGTTCCGCGACGAGGTGACCGCCGCCGACGTCGAACCTGGGCGCTACCACCTCTACGTCTCCTACGCCTGCCCGTGGGCCCACCGCACATTGGTCGTGCGCACGCTGCGCGGGTTGAATGACGCCATCTCCGTCTCCGTGGTGCACCCGGACATGGGTGACGACGGCTGGCGCTTCGACGCCAGCTTCCCCGGCTTGCGCCGCGTCCGCGACTACCCGAACCTCTGGGCCTTCGTCGGCCGGATGCTGCAGCTGCCTGGCGTCCAAGCCACGACCAACCTCGAGCACATCAAGCGCCACTACTTCCGAAGCCACGAGAGCATCAACCCGAAGCGCCTCGTCCCGCTCGGCCCGGCGGACCCGCTCCCGTCATGATGGAACCATGACCGAATCATGACTCGGTCGTGACACCTCCGGAGCCCCCGCCCGCCATTCTCTGAGCCACCGAAACCCGGAGGCTCTCATGCATCGCACCCCCTACCTCTTCTGTGTCGCGCTCGTGTTCGGCTGCGGCGGCGCCCCCCGAAACGCGCTGAACGCGCACCTCAAGCCGCTGCCCATCGCCGCGCCGCCAAAGCCGCTGCAGACGAATCACTTTCAGCGCGACAAGGTCGCCTCCATCTCGGAAGCGGCCATGCGCCAGATTCTGTCAGCCCCCGTCTACCTCGAGGAGGAGGCGCGTCTCGGCATCGTCCCGGTCCAGACGCGCTACGAGCTCGACCAGCAGATCCCGTTGACGGAGGTCACCGGAGAGCTCGGCGCGCGGCTCGCCGACACCGGCATGTTCGAGGTCGTCAGCGAGGTCACGACCGACTGGCCCGGCACCCGCAGCATCTCGGGTCTGCGCGAGATCGCGACCCGCTACCGGGCCGAGTACCTGCTGCTGTACCGGCACCGCTTCGTGGAGCGCAGCCACACCAACGCGTGGGGCTGGGCGGGCCTCACCGCCGTCGGCGCGCTCTTCGTGCCGTCTCAGACGCTCGAGTCCGCAGGCGTGCTCGAGGCGACGCTCTTCGACGTGAAGACGGGGACGATCCTCTTCACCGTCTTCGAGCGCGTCTACGACGAGCAGGACGCCAACATCTGGCACAACGACATCAAGACCCGAAAGATGCAGGAGAAGCTGCTCGCGAAGGCCGCAGAGCGCCTCTCCGACCACGTGACGATGAAGCTCCAGAAGCTGGTGGCCTCGCGTCCGAGCCCGGACGACCAGGGCAACTCCCTCGCCGCCGTCCCGCTGATCTGAGTCGCGATCAACGGCGCCTGGCGCCCCGGTCGGCAGGGTGATGACGCTCCGCATGGCCCCAAATCGACGCGCAGACGACAATGTGGGCCGAGTTCGGGGTTCAACCACCTGATCGAACACGGCTTTTCGGCCCGGAGGTTTCTTGACCACACGAGCTGGTGGCACCCTGAGGTAGCGCCAACCCTGCCCTCCTGGCCTGCCCCGAGCGGTAGCTGGCCTGCGCCCACCCGTGTCAAGCTACGCGGCGATGGGCTGGCGTCGCCACGCAACAGACAACCCGGAGGCCCGCGACGAGGCGCTCGTGATGCGCATCGTCGAGCGGCTCGAGCCGTGGCTCGAACGCTGGTACCGGCCGGAAGTGCGCGGGCTCGAGCGCATCCCGGAAGGGGGCGCCCTCTTCGTCAGCAACCACAGCGGCGGCATGGCGACCCCCGATACCTGGCTGCTCTCTGCCGCGCTCGCGAGAGAACATGGCCCGCGCTTCATCCCGCACGGGCTGGGGCACGACCTCGTCCTGCGCGCGCCCATCCTCAACCAGATCCTCGTGCCGCTCGGCGCGGTCCGGGCGTCCCATGAGAATGCAAAGCGCCTGTTCGCCACCGGCCGCAACGTGCTCGTCTACCCGGGCGGCGACGCCGACTCGATGCGCCCGTTCAAGCGCCGCAACGAGATCGTCTTCGCCGGCCGCCGCGGATACATGCGCCTGGCGATCGGGGCCGGCGTGCCGATCGTGCCCGTGGTCGCCGCCGGATCCCACGCGACCTTGCTGGTCCTGACCGAAGGGCGCGGCCTCGCGCGGCTCCTGCGGACGAACCGAATCATGCGCGCGAAGGTGTACCCGATCTCGCTGAGCCTTCCGTGGGGCATCTCGTTCGGTCCGTCCTTTCCGTATCTGCCGGTGCCGACGCGCGTGCTCATCGAGGTGCTCGAGCCGATGCACTTCGAGCGCTCCGGCCCCGACGCGGCGAGCGACGAAGCCTATGTAGAGGCGTGCGACGCCGAGCTGCGCGCCCGGATGCAGACCACACTCACCCGCCTCGCCGCGGAGCGACGTGAAGCGCCGAGCGCGCTTCGCCGATTCTTCGAGGCGTGACCCGTCGCATCGCGCCCATCGTCCGAACCTTCTTGGTCGTCGTGCTGACCAGCGCGCCGGCGTGGGCGTTCGGCTACCTCGAGCACACCTGGGCCACCGACCGCGCATGCGCCGAGGCGCTGATCCGGCTCGCGCCCGCCGTGGCAGCCGACGAGCGCCTCGCGCCGCGATACCTCGCCCTGGCTCTGGTCTGTCCCGAGCGCGCGACGCCCACCTATTGCGCAGGCGACTACAAGCAAGCGCGGGCGCAGCTCAACCTGGTCGAGGCGGGGTCTGACGAGCTCGCCGTCACTCTCGGCGACTTCGCCGCGCTCCCGGACCATTACTCTCGCTTCGGTCCGGTGCGCGGTTTGGAGCGCGCCGGGATCGGCCTGCTCGAAGACGTGCTCGGCTGGCTCGGCAACGGCGAAGGTGGGGTCGGCGGGATCATCGCGGACGTGGCCGAGGAGGGCTGCGACGACACGGAGGTTCCGTGGGCGGTGGTCGAGCGCGACGTCAGCGCCGAGCTGACCCATCTGCGCGAGCGAGGCCGACTGCCATCGGTCCCCACGCCCGCGCGCTCGGCCCTCGAGCGCGTCCCGCCCGCCCCCGGGCCCAACGACCCGCACGCGCTCTACTCCTTCGACAACCCGCACTACCTCGACCTGGTGCTGACCAACCACGGCCACTTCGGCGACGAGGCCTTCGCCCGCTGGATCGGCTTCCACTCCACCGCAGTCGACCTCGCTGAGCGGCCGTGCTCCTCCATCCTGGCGCTGGACGACGACGCGCTCGAGGACATCGCCGACGACGCGGGCGGCGCCTACGAAGCCGTGGATTGGGACGACCTGAACGACGCACAGCGGGCCCAACAAGGGTGCGCGTTGCTCGGCGACGGCGTGCGGCGGCGGATCGAGCGCTGGCTGGAACGCGCCGACCCGGCCGTCACCGCTCCGGTCCGCGCGCTCGCGCTCGACGAGGCGCGCGTCGACGCCGTCGTGTCCGCGCTGATGGCGGTGGTCTTCGAGGGGGCCGGGCTGCACTTCCTCCAGGACGACCTCGCCGGCGGCCACCTGCGCACCGACCGCACCGCGGTGTCGGGGCTGGCCGACTCGCGCTTCACCCACGACCTCGACGGCGACCTGGGCGTCTCCGCGCGGATCGACACCCTCGATGGGCCCACTGCGTTCGTGGCCTTCGGGGACGGGCGCATCCTCGGGCCCGCGCTCGCGTCCTCGGTCGATTGCGAGACGCTGCCCGCCGCGAGCCGCGAGGTGACGACCGCCTGTTTGCTCCGCCGGCAGCGAGGGCTGATGGTGGCGACGACGGCCGCGAGCCTGGTCGATTGGGCGCTCGGAGGCGCCGCGTACCAGCCGCCCGCGGCGCACGGGTGCGCGGCCGAAGACTCGCCCCGCGACTTCGTGTGCCGGGCGCTCCCGATGCGCCCGGTGTCGGCGGGCCCTGCGCCTTCGTCACCTCCGCCCGAGACCCTCGCGCGCGGTGATCTCCCGGTTCCGCCGCCGCCGTTCTCCTACGAGTCGGTGCTCATCGCCGCCGACTTCGACGCGGCCGGCGGGCCCCCTCGGCTCGGCGCCCGCCTCGAGCTGCTCACCGAGCTGGGCGCCTGGGCTGGCTGGATGCGCAGCTACGACCTGGGCGTCCTCATCGCGGCCGGGTCCGACCGCGCTCGGTACGACCTGGAATTCGCGCACCTGTTCCACTTCCGCTGGGCGGCGCGCTTCCTCGTCAACGCAGGGCCGTACGTCTACCTCGGCGCGACCGGGTTGGGCGACGACCCCGACTTCGTGGCCGGCGTCGGTCCGGACGTAGGGCTCAGCTTCCTGCCCGAGGGCTGGACCCAAGCGCCGCTCGAGCTGACGATCAACTGGCGGATGCCGCTGCGCCTCATCGGCGGCGTCGAGGTCGAGGCCCACTTCATCGGCGCCGCGATCGGGCTCGCCTTCATGTAGCGCGGCGCCGCGGGCGTGGGTGCTTCCTATTGATGGCCTCGGCCTCATTCCTGCGAGCTATGCTCGACGTGGCGGCGTTCTCGGCCCCTGGACTTTCCGACCACGAGAAGCTCTCGATCATCAACTGAGGTTGAGCGCACGAGGTCAGCGCTGACCCGAAGAAAAGGCGGCACCGTGGCTGCCTGGGCAAGGCGTCACCACGGTGCCTGGGGACCCGCCGCCCGATGGGCAGGACCGGGCGGTCGGAGTGGATCCCGTGAGCGGGAGGATAGCACCGCGCGGGGCTTGAGGGTCGACAGGGTACACATCGGTGACCGAACATCGGGGCGTGCAGGGGCTGACCGGAGAACGCGACGTGACGGGTCTACGAGCGGTCGAGCACTTCGGCGTCGCCAAGGATCGGCGACTTGGCGCTGGGTACCTGACTGGCAGTTGTCCGGGATGTCGAGGGTCACTGGCCGTCGCCGTGTTCCTGATCGCGACTTCCGGGTGCGCGGAGTTTCCTTCCGAGGAGCCGGACTTGAGCCCTGCTACACCGACCCAGCGGACGGACGCCCGTACAGCTTCGACGACGCCGAGGTAGGAACGCCACCAGCGTGGGCGTCTGGCCCCGCCTGCACCGGATATCGACTGCCTTCGGAGGCGGAATGGGAGTACGCAGCGCGGTCAGGGACTGAAGGCCCCTCGTATCTAGCGGAGCCAGCGTGGGAGGTAGACGAGGATGGTTGCTCCGCTCTCGTTGACCTCTTGGGCTGGTACGTCTGCAACTCGGACCAACGCACGCACGTCGTTGGGGGCCTTGCACCCAATGCGTGGGGTCTCCACGACGTGCAAGGAAACGTTGCCGAGTTCGTTTGGGATTCTATCGACTCGCGGTACGTGAACCCTGCTCATGCCCCTCGCGAGGACCCCACGGGCAACGCGGATTGGAATGCCTTGCGGAAGCACCGAGGTGGGTCGTGGCTTTGGGGCGCGGGCAGGGCCCGGTTGGCATTCAGGGCGGTGCGCTCCCCCTACACGGCCCGGGAGTCGTTTACCGGGTTCCGCCTCGTCCGGCAGGCATGCGTTCCCGAGCCTGAGGTGTGCGATTTGGTTGATCAGGACTGCGACGGTGCCATCGACGATATTGATGATGGAGGCGCGTGTTGGGTCGGGGTCGGCGATTGTGAACGCGAGGGGCGCTTCGAGTGTCAGCCGGCGACCGGCGAAATGGTCTGCACCGCGCCTGCGCTGGAGGGCTGCTAGGCGAGTGCGGGTGGCCCTCGTCCTCGTACTCCTGACAGTGTGTGTCGGCGTCCTCGGCTGCGATGACGCTGCGCCCGGTGCCATCACGTCGGCCGACGCCACCTCCGACGCGGGCTCCGCCTCGCTCGATGCCGCGCCCGCCACCGATGCCGGCGCGGGACGCGTCGATGTTGGCACTCAAGACGGGACCATCGACGACGGTGACGGCGCCGTGCCCGATACGTCGCTGGTCGACGGCCCAGAGGCCGACCAGGGCGGCGCGGACGCAGACGCAGACGCACGGGATGGCGCACTCGCAGACACCTCCATTACCGATGACGGCGTCGTCCCCATCGACGACGACCAGGACGGCGACGGGGTACCTGACGACGACGACAACTGCCCCGACATCGCCAACCCCGATCAGGCCGACCAGGACGGCGACCACGCGGGCGATGAGTGCGACCCCCGCCCGGACATTTTCGACCACAGGCTTGGCGGGCAGATGCTGCTCCTCGTCGGGGGCTTCGGTATGAACGAGAACCTGGACCACCGCGGCGCCGGGCCGACCGGGCGCAGAGGGCCCACCAGGAGTTGCGGGACCACGCGGAGAACGAGGCGCCGATGGCGTAGCCGGTCCGCAGGGCCCAGCGCCCGCCCATTCCTGGGAGGGCGTGTCCGTGCGGTTCCAGAACCCAGACCTGACCTGGGCGGACTATGTAGATCTTGGAGGGGCGCCGGGGCCGGCCGGCCAACCGGGCGCCCCTGGAGCCAATGGGCCTGCTGGACCGCGGGGCCCTGTCGGTGACCAGGGTCCAATGGGACGTGTCGGTGACGCTGGTGCCCGAGGCCCGGAAGGGGAGCGGGGGCCGGAGGGCCCACGAGGCCAGCAAGGGGTCCCGGGCGCGGCGGGGCCGGAAGGCGAGCAGGGGCCGGCTGGGCCGGCAGGACAGCAAGGTGGGCGCGGTGACCAAGGAGAGGTTGGGCCACGGGGGGACCGCGGCGAGGCAGGACCGGTCGGTCCTGAAGGCGAGGTGGGGCCGGCCGGCGCCCAGGGGGCCGTTGGCGGACAGGGTCCAGCGGGACCGGCCGGTCAAGATGGGTCGCATTACGTCTACGTGACTCGCTGTCCGTGGTTGACGCATCGGAACGCGGCGCAACCGATCATTGGCTCGTGTGACCCGCCCGGCTGCGGCGCTGGGTACGTCAGCGTGAGGGTCGGAAACGAAGTCGTGTTATCCGACAGTGGCTCATTCCTGGATTGGCTTCGCACCGCCGGCAACTCAACACGGGTGTGCCTGCGGGCCGATGCCAGTGGAACGACCTACGGAATCCGGTGTCCTTGGGCCAATCAGATCAACAACAACGTGCCGCCGGCTGGGAGTTGTGAACCAGCGGCGTGTGCGGTCGGGGACGTCGACCTCGGGAGCAGCAATGTGATCGCCGACTTCAATGGCGGTCCGCGGGTAGGGCGGCAACTTGTTGCCGGACATTCCGAGAGGACATGCAGGAGGTCCGGCGGAGGCGACCGAGTTCGTCAGGTCCTGGATGCCAATGGGGACATAGCAAGACCCATCGTTCGCCTTTCCGTTCACCCTCGAATGACGACGAACGCACGTGACGCCGTCCTTGCGTGCTTCCAGGCCCACCCCGGCAAGTCCCTCACCGTGGCCGACGTTCGGGCGTGGTTGGACGGGCACCATCCCAGCCGGTCCAAGGACATCGGCACCACACTCACCGACCTCGTGGTGGGCGGGAACAACTCGTCGAAGTACGCCAGGAACGAGCAGTTCCTCGATCGGGTCGAGCGCGGCGTGTACCGGATGACTGAAGGGAAGCGGTATTGGCCCCCCGAAGAGTGGCGCGCCCAACTCCGCATCGACCAAGGAGATGATGTCGCCGACGTGTTCGATGACATCCACCAGGACTTCATCGACCGGGGCTTCATCTTCCACGGTTCCCACAACCGGGTGCCCTCGACCGCGTGCGTGTGGCCCGCGCGCTCAGATGCTCCCCATCACGGGTGGCCTCCACCCGTGTGCTTCCGCCTCGACGGTCAGGTGGAAGTTCCGTTTCAGTACCTTCGCGACTACGACTTCTCCGAAGATGCCCGGGTCGAACTTGCGGCGCGCCTGTCGAAGATCCCCGGCGTCGACGTTGACCCGAGCACACCACGCCCGCTCTTCGACCTCGACCTGCTCATGGCTGCGCGTTCACGGGCGGTGCTGCTCGACGCCTTCGAGGGGGATTGGTGCAGATCACGCACCGTGAACGAGAGCACGACGGTGCGAAGTTCGAGGTCGGCGGGAAGTACTCCCGTATCGAGGTGCAGGAGCTACTCGGTCTCCCTGAACCGACCACCAGCGGCAAGTGGGGTACCGGGTACGCGCGGGAAGGCGACGAGTTCTACGTCTTCGCAAACGTTGGTACGGCGGGTCGTACGGGCCACGACTACAAGAATGAGTGGGTCTCCGACGACGTAATGCAGTGGGAAGCCAAGGGCCGACTCGGCGGGGGCAGCCGGAGATCGAGGCGCTGATTGCGCCTGACCCCGTGGTCCACGTGTTCTGGCGAGAAGAGGATCGCGCGCCGTTCACGTACGCGGGCCTGGGCGAGGCGACCGCCATCGAGGACACATCGCCCGTCAGGTTGAAGTGGGAGTTTTCGGGTAGGGCTGAGCCAGCACCCCGAGAAGCCCAGCTTGTGCTCGCGCGAACCGTCAACGACATCCGCGCGGCGATCCGCGAGTTCAACCGCGGCGCATCCGACCACCAGGAACGCGGGCGTTCCCTGATGAGGTCGACGTCCTTCTGGGTGTCCCCGCGGGCGTCCCGTCGGTGTCAAAAAGCGTGCGCTCATGTGATTGTGCGCGTTCTTCGCAGGGCAGGACCGTGAAAGAGACAGAGCCGACCATCGCTGGCGTCGACGACGTGGACTCCGAGCTGTCGATCCACTGCCGGATGCTCGCGTCCATCACCAGCGGGCTGGTGCTCTACCGCCTCGAGTTACCGGGCGACGCGGGGTCGCTGCGGCTGCTCATGATGAACGAGCGAGCCGCAGAGATCATCGGGGTGCCGGCCGCGGCGCTGGTCGGAAAGACGACCCGGGACTTCGCGCCCCACAGGCTCGCCGAGCCCGGCATCCAGGCGATGCTGCGCGCGGTGGAAGACGGTGAGTCGCAACGGCTGCCGGACTACGAGGTCGACAACCCGGCCCGTCCCGCCGAGCCAGATCCGCGTGTTGGTGATCGAGGACAACCCGATCAACCAGACCGTCGCACGCGGGATGCTCGAGAAGCTGGGCTGCCAGGTCGACATGGCGAGCAACGGCGTGGAGGGTGTGGGGATGGCGGGTGACGCCCCGTACGACCTCATCTTGATGGACTGTCAGATGCCCGTGATGGATGGGTACGAGGCGTCGTCCGCGCTCCGCATCGCCAAGGTCGACACGCCTATCGTGGCGATGACCGCCGCCGTCCTGGAGGACGACCGGAGCCGATGCCTCGAGGCGGGGATGAACGACCACCTCGCCAAGCCCGTGCGCCCGACCGACCTCGCGGCCATGCTCGAGCGCTGGGTCGACCCCCGAGAGCCCGCGGGCGACGGCTGAGAGCGGGCGACGCCCCGCTCTCGGAAGATCGCGTCATGGATTGCAGCACCTCGTGGCAATAGAAGGGTGGATGGCACAGGCGGCCCAGAGCGAGGCGCCCGCGTCACCGCTGGACGATCCGGCGGTGTTCCGCGCGCTCTACGACGCGCACTTCGCCCACGTGTGGCGGACGCTGCGGCGGCTCGGAGTGCGCGAGGGCCACGTCGAGGACGCAGCGCACGAGGTCTTCCTCACGTGCTACCGGCGACGCGACGTCTACGACCCCGAGCGGCCCGTGCGGCCGTGGCTCAGCGGGATCGCCTGGCGTGTGGCGTCCCACGCGAGGCGCGCCGTGAAGGCGCGTCGCGAGGTGTCGGGCGAGATCCCCGACCGGGCCGACCCCGCGCCTGGACCGGAGGCGCTGCTGCGAAAGCGGCAAGCGGCCGACCTGGTCCAGGCGGCGCTCGAGGCCCTCGACGACGACCGCCGCGAGGTGTTCGTTCTGAACGTCATCGATGGGGTGCCCATCCCGGAGGTGGCCGAGTTGGTCGGCGTTCCCTTGGGCACCTGCTATTCGCGGCTTCGCAGCGCGAAGTCGAAATTCGAGGCCGCTGTGAAGCGCATCCGTGCTCGGGAGGCGACGCGATGAGTGAGATCGAGCCCCTCTCCGCCGAGATGGAGGTACTCCTCGAGGCCGCGCGCGACGCGCCCGGACCCGCAGCGCCGATCCAGGCGCGGGTCTGGGAACGTCTCGAGGCGGACATTGGCTTCCCACCCCCACCGGGTGGGGGCGAAGCCACCGCCCCCGTCGAAGCGACCACCGCGGCCGCCCCGGCTGCCCCGGCGGCTCCGACCGCAGCCACTGGAGCCGCCGCGGCCAGCGCGGCCGTCAAGCTCGTCGGCGCCCTCGGCGTCGTCGTCGCCGCCGCCATCGGCGCAGTGGCTCTGCAGCCAACAGCCAAGGCCCCCACCACGCCCACGCCCGCGTCCACGCCCGCGGCCGTCCCCGTGCCCGTCCCCGTAAACGTGCCCCTGCTCTTGCCCATGCCCGGCCTCCCCTCCTGCACCCT
>PVBE012530251.1_pt1 | contig 23241 bp, 17 predicted proteins | sample 1631181 | NCBI WGS metagenome assembly PVBE01 (sample SAMN08397723, study PRJNA350692) | Marine metagenome, whole genome shotgun sequencing project. | isolation source: water | place: Pacific Ocean | collected 2012-04 | reverse complement strand
TATCGATCGTGCCAAAGGCTTCGTTGACAAAGGCCATGATTTCCGGCGCCGATCGATAACTCCGAGCGAGTTCACCTGTTTCGAGTTGCTCGCCGCCAGCCTGCTTCACCGACCGTAGGACATCCGGCGTGCCGCCCCGCCACGCATAGATCGACTGCTTCGGATCGGCCACGACTAGCAGGTGCCGGGGCGTCTCGTGCGCGCCTTCGCCAGCAAAGATCTCTTCAATGACAGGTTCGATCACCTTCCACTGTGGCACTGATGTGTCCTGAAACTCGTCCAGCGCCAGATCGCGAATCGTTGAGTCGAGACGCCAAGCAAGCACATCCCCGCCCACCTCGCTGAGCAGGTCGGCCTGCACAAGTTGATCGGTGATGTCTGCATAGTCATATTGTCCGGTTGACCGTTGGTGCCGCCGATACTGATCGTCGAGTGTGCGGAGAAGATTGGACCAAACGCGCACACGAAGCCGCGCTCGGCGCATCAGATCTGCCCTGGCATGGGACACTATGGGCTGCAGCGCCGCCTCAAAGTCGGACGGCGCGTTCTTGGAACTAAACTTCGCGCCATTAACCACCGCCACAACCAGTGTGTCTTCCAGCACATCTCGCCAATTCGATTCGAGCGCCTGGCTGACCACGCGGTCGCGGGCATTCACCCACACCTTGGGCTCGGATCCGTCCTTGTTCGGTGGCAGGTCCGCTCGGCCCAGCGCGTTGATGGCCGCCGCCAGTGCCTCGCTGGTCTGCCACGCGGCCGTTGGACTGATGTCGTCATCACTGCAACTCTCCAGCCAGTCCCACGCTGGCGCGGAGCCATCGAAGTGTTGACTCGCTCGCCAAAGCGAAAGCAGTCCACCACCGGCGGTTCCCCACAGCGTCCCGATCATGGACCCGTGCGGAGATCCTTTGAGGATTTCCCCTTCGGCCTCCATCGCCAGAGCCTGCAACTCGTCGTCGTCACACCGAGAGAGCCACGCGTCGATGGCCTCTCGCTGCAGCCGCTCCAGCGCAGGCCGGTCGGCGATGGTCCATCCCTCGGGAAGTCCCACATCATCAGGGAAGGCCTTGGCGAGGCGATGGAAAATCCCATCAAGCGTGCTGATCTGTAGCCGGTCAAGCACGCGGACGAATTCCTCGAGTACCTGCTGCAACTCTTCACACCGCGCCGGCGGATCGACGCCGATGCTGTCTTGAAACCCTTCAAGCAGCGCCGGGTCCGCCGCGCCTTCCGCAAGGTGCGACAGAATCCGCTCTTGAATCTCGCCTGCTGCCTTTCGAGTAAAGGTCGCCGCCAGAATGCCGGTCGCCCCTGCATCGCCCACCGCGCGCAGGTGCGCCACCATCCATCCGATGACTCGATTCGCAAGGCTGTACGTCTTGCCACATCCCGCATTGGCTTCAATCAACATGCCGGGCTTGCTCATTCCAATGACGCCTCCGCCACTTCGAGCAGCCGCCCCTGCGACACAATCCGCACGATCTCGGCAGCCTCCGCCTCAGCCTCATTCAGATCGGTTTCGGTCCACCTGGCAATGGCGATGCGGCACAGTGATTCCTGTGGCGGCACCAAGACGTATCCGAGGCCGTGACTGGGTACTTCAATGCCAATCGATCGCAGCAGCACGCGGTACAGAGGAAGTTGCAGATCCTTCCATCCGTTCTTCGTGCGGTGAACCTTGTCCGGCCCCTCCGCCTTGCGGCCGCTCTTGTAGTCGAGCGCTTGGTAGCCATGAGTCTCGTGCACATCCACACGATCAATACGGCCCGTGAGATAGAGGCCTTTGTCATCTGGGAAGATCGGCCACGGCGAGTCAGCGAACTTTGGCGGCCCGAAGAAGTGTTCGATCTGGTGAATCCGCCACCCAGCCGAGGCTCGCGCCGCTTGTACACGGGCAAGTGCGGCCAACCGATGCCGCGCCATGGCGACCTGCAACCGAACCCCAGGCGCCACGATGCTGCCAAACGTCGTCTTGATGTGGTGGTCCAGTGCGTGGCACATGTCGCTGGCTATGCGCTCGGCGTCGGTGGTCGGCGCGTCGCGGTCAAGTTCCTCACGTCCCCACTGCTCGAGGCTGTCGTGCAGCATGTTTCCAAAGCCCATAGCGTCGAGTTGATATTCGAGCTTCACATCCTGCGCCTTGATACGGGCGTCGCGCTCGATCAGGAATGCGTATGGATCCTTGATGAACAGGCTGAATGAGGTCACCGACATCGATCGAATGATTGGATCGCCACTCGGCAGCGGGTACGGATCAAACAAGCAATCTCGGTCAACGATGGTGCGACGGGCGGCGAGAGTTGATACGCCTTCCGAAGCACTGGGACCAATGATCGACAGCACGCGCTCGGCCAGCGCCCGCCCCGACGCGCGAAGCAGCAGCCGGCTTGGTGGCAGCGGTTCCCCGTCACTGGCCTTCCTTGCGCACACCAAGCGGACGTCGCGCCCGCTCTGCAGCATAGACCGCAGCAGAAACGCATCCCGGGCTTCACGGGCGCGGCGATCTGGAAGACCAAGCGCCCTGCGGTTGGCATCGGGCAGCCACGCATCCACGCCGACTGGCGCGGGGATCGTGCCCTCATTGAGCCCGGTCACGATGATGTGGGGCGCATCATCAAGATGCGCATCCAGCCATCCGATCACATCAAGACCACCGGTCTTCACGTGCTGTGTAGCGGCGATCGTCTCGAGTTGCCTCATCACCAGCGTCAGCGCGTCGCACGCTGCTACTGCCTCGCCCGGCGGATGTTCGTGCAACTCTGTCAGTACCCCGTGCATCGCGTCGAACATGCGCGTAGTGGCATCCGTGATCGGTTCGCCGTCATCGAAGACTTTAGTCAGAAGCTGCAGCAGCACGCCGGCCCAATCGGCGAGCGGTCGTGGCTGCATCAATGGATCGGTGAGGTGCACCAGTGGCTCGACCACAGCGCTCGCCCCTGTGCCCTGCACGATCTCAGTCAGACACGCGATCGGGCCGGGTACATGGGTGCGCCACATGGCATCCCAGGTGGTCACTGGGTCTGATACGCCCTGTCGCAGGAGCCAAGACGTCACGGCGGGATGGCGGATGAGCGCTGAAAGGGCGGACGCGGATTCTGACTCGGCAACATCACGCAACAGCACGACAAAGCGACCGACGGGCGATTGATCAAGTGTGTCGCCTTCAAAATGCTCCAGTGGAACCCCCTCCGCCATCGCTGCGCCGCGAAGCGGACCAAGCAGCGTCTCGTCGGGGACGACGAGTCGGACCTCACGGGCACCGATGCCCTCGCCATCCGGGGCCATCGCAGCGAGGTGTTCAAAAGCCACGGCAATCTGGTCTTTGGTCTGCGCCGCCACATCGACATGGTCGATGTCGATGGCCTGCTCACACCACGCATCGATGTCCACTGTTCCATCGGGAAGAATGGTGTCGCCAAGGTCGGATTTTTCCCCGTGCACGATGTTCTCAACGCGAATGCCTTGGTCCGCAATCATGTTTAGAACGCGACGAAGCCGAGGTGGCAGGTCAGCCGAGATCGTGGTGATCTGATCAATGGCATGTAGGTGCAGTCGACTCTCGTCGATTGCCTGACGATGCGCCGCGTCGCGATCATCCAATCCTTGCGCGGCGAGACTCTCCATCATGGCCTCGTGCAGTCCGGCAATGATCGCCCATCTCGCTGTGTCCACTGGTACGCCCCGCTCCTCACAGCGAGACACTACCTCGGCGGGCGTCATAAACGCCGCCGCAAGATCCCGCGACACGCCTGCCAGTCGGTTGCCAAGCGCATGAGACTCCGCCACGGACATCGGGTCGCTGTGCCCAAGGAGTGTGCGCCGATCGGTCTCATCCAACATCCGAACCACATCGAGCCAAGCCATGTCACTCGCCAGTCGGCTGGCGATCGTTCGCCGCGGCACGATGATGTGATCGAGTAGCGATGCTGGTGTCAAGAGGATTGGCGGCGTCAACAGATCTGATGCGGTCTCGTGAAGCAGTCGCATCTCCAGACATCGAGGTGCCCGTGATGTTGGAAGCATGACCACGGTCCGCGAGAGGTCAACCACACCACCGGCCCGGTGGCGATCAGCAAGGTCCTTCGCCAGAGCGTGCAATAGATGTGTGTTGGACCCCAGAAAGCGGCGCTCGATCATGCCATGGATCATACCAACCGCGCGGACTACTCCATGGCAGATGGGGTTCAGATGTTCTCTACCAATTCCTGTACCCCAGGCGGCGTTTTATTGTCGAGAACACGCTGGCCATGCTGTCCACGAAGTTCCACGTTGACCGTCGGCCCGGTGGCGAACTTAGGCTTTCCAACGAATGCCGGGCCCGGCGCGTGCTGGGTAGAACCATCGCTCTCGATTAGCGAGAGGAGTCGAGACGAGTTGTTCTTCTTCTCAGGCCGTTGGCGTAATCAGTATTGACCGGCATATCCGCAGCACAGCAAGGACGTCGCCCCACAGGACTCCATGATCGACCGCGTACGGTCTATGTGTGCCTTTCCATCAGGCATACGAATGCAAACCGCTGATCGTAAAGTTGATGATGATCCAGTTGAAGATCATCACAACGCAGCCGATCAGGGCGAGTATCGCCGTCCAAAGTCCCTTGTCCTTGACTGTCAATCGCACGTGAATCAGCAGCGCAAAGATAAGGAAGGTGTTCAGCGCGAATGTCTCCTTGGGATCCCAGCCCCATGGCCGGCCCCACGAGTGATCGGCCCAGATGGCGCCCATCACAATGCCAGCCCACAGGAGAATGAAAGAGAGTTCGACAAGTACCATCGTCGCGCCATCCAGCACCTGACCGAAGGTTGTGCTCTGCGCGGTCAACGCGGTCGTGCCGTCGGGTCGCGGTGACATTAGGAATCCGGCACCGCCAGCTCGGGCATAGTCACTTCCAACATCGACCTGGCCAAATACGATCTGCATCAATCGCCTGATCAAGAACATGGCCGCCGTCGTAGCGGCTAGAAAGATGAGGACGTAGGCGAAGATGATCACGTTGGTGTGAATGTGTAGCCACACGTCGTGCAGCACGGGCATTTTGTTGCCGATCGCCGGGTTGAGGTGAACTGGGTCGAGGTGCGCTGCCATGAGCGCCACCGTGGAACAGATTGCGCTTCCAAGAAGGAAGAGGCCCTTCATACGGGTCTTTCGAATGATTATTTCCATGATCAGCGAAAAGACTCCGCCATACCACGCGCTTGTCATCACGGCCTCGAACATGTTCGTGTTGGGCCAGCGTCCCGAGATGTATGTTCGGAGAATGACCGACGCCGTCTGTAGTCCAAGGGCAACCATGAAGATCAACAGGCCACCCCAGAACGCGCCCCGCCAGCGGTACACCACCCACATGAGTAGCACTGCCACAGCAAGCACGTAGAAAATCCATCCCCATGTGAATCCACGCCATTGAAAGTACATGCTCTCGGCGCGAAGACGCTCGCCTGAGGGGTATACCGCAGGGTTGACACCCCGAAGGGCTGCCGAGAGTGTTGCGGCGCCCTCCCCGACTCCCGCAACATCACCCGAGAGCCACGCCTGTTGAAATCCAGTCCATGCCACCGCGACGGGTGATGCGGGATCCTGCGCGGTAACTCCGTCGATACTCATCCACGGCTTTCGCAGTGCATCGTCGCCCGATGGCGGCACGAGCAGGAGTTCCTCTCGAATGACTTCGGGGCGAGCAACCATGAGCGCTGTGTCGATTGCTCGCACTGGCTTGGCGAATCGCATCACATCCGTCCGCATCCGCGCGAGTATTGCCTGCACATCGGAGTGTGTTAGAAATCCCCTTGGTGCCAGACCACGATCAATGAACCGATCCAACCGCTCTTCGCTCGCTGACGCTGGCCTGGTGGCGCTGTCTCGCAGTGCCCTCGCAATCTCCACGCGAACGAGTTTGTTCTTGACGTAGTACAAGTCTTGGTCAAGCCAGACCGATGGTCGCAGCATGACGTCGAGCATCGCGACGCGTGGCTCAAGCCCACCGGGCTCTCGGGGACCACTGATCCAGTTCATGGTGTCGCGGGCGAATGATTCAAAACTCTTGAGGCGACCATCTTGCCACACGGTGACTTCGTCAAGCGGCGTGAGGTCGATCGCTTCATAGAAGGTCGGCGTGTTCTCGTTGGTAGTGGCCGGTACCGCCCCTTGACCCGACGCCACAAAGGTCAACATCATGACAATCGCAATCCAAATCATGACGTCACCTCACCAGCGGCTTGATACACAGCCAACGTGGCCCGCCGTTTGATCATGGGCTTGATATAGAAGGCGTAGATCATGCCGACGACACTCAGTACGCACCCCGCAAGCATGGTCCACACGCCATTTCGGTTGCCGACACCAAGGACCGTGAAGTTGCGACCGGCAGATGGTACGCCTCCGCGAGAACCGCTCGGGTCTGGTGGGTCCCACTGTGACTGGAAGAACCACAGCCCATCTTTGGGCTTGGGATCGTTGACGCTGACCTCAACAATTTCAACGTCGCCGTCTGAATCTTCGAATCGAACCTGGCTGTGCCAATTAAGCACACTACTGACACTGCCGGTGAACCCACCAACATGCGTCGCAATTCGAAATCCATCCAGCGATACGTCTGCTGGTAGCGGGTGGCTGCTGCGCGACAACATCATTTCGATCAAACGTCCGTCGGGGAGTTGAATCGTTGTCGGCGAGTACTTGAAACCAAGGACGGTATCGGCCCGCGACTCGAATGGATAGTGGTGCATTGGAAGCCATGCCACCTGATCGACCTGCCCCGGTACAACCGCGCGAACCATGCTGAACTGATTCGCCGCTGCGAGATCACGCTGCCGCTTCGGAACAACCGTGGGCCGCGTCTCCACGCGAACACTTGGCGACCAATCATTGACCGTCATGGTGATGCCGCGGGCAAGATCGACCGGCGTGCCAACCACAACATCTTCAACGCGTGGCGCTTGTCCAGGGAGCGACACCCGTATCCGAATCCGATCTCTCGCTGGCCCGGCTATCAGTTCGAGTGTCGACCTTCCAATGACTGGTGGCAGGTAGGCCACTGTCAACCGTTCGTCGAGAATTCGATTGCCCTCGTGCGATGGGCTTCCCTCGAGCGCCATATCGGCGTTCATCGACGGGTCGTCGAAGACCCACCGCATCCAGGTGGACTTTCCATCGTTAATCTCAACACGGGCCATCGAAACGGTGTGGTCTGCGATGAAGAGGCCATCATCGAATCGTTGCACCCGCCATGAGAACGGCGTGCCCTCGATCGGCGTCATCTCAAGATCTGGATCAACGGCGCTCACAACTGTGATCGGGACGGTGATGTCAACATCCGATTCGGGAACCCGAATGTGCAACCGTGGCACGGCGGCTGGTTCGAGGTCGAGATCTTTATCAACCCATGTAATTGACAACTGATCGGCCGGCGCCGTCGATTGACCAACGTCGATTGGCATAACCTCGTGGGTTTGACTTCGCCCATCCGGTGTACTGAGTGTGACCAATGCCCAAGGCGACGGGGGGCCATTGGAGATTGGCACTGCTCTTGGTTGCAACAAGGCATATCGAAGATAATCACTCAACACCACATCGGTCCCGGCAAGCGGGTCCTTCGTGTTGACAGGAGTGACGCGCATGTCCAGTGGGTTGATCTCGATCGCTTCGCCCGCTGCGGTCCAGACTCGCTCCGCCGCGCCGATTCGATCGTGGAACCTTGGCATTCCCCCGATGGGGCGCTCGATCCATGGAGTCTTTGGCACAGTGCGACCCAGATCGTCGAACGACACCTCGCGGAGATAGATGGATGAATGCGCCTGCAGGTAGAACGTGTCGCGGCGATCAGGCACCATGGTGAGCGAGAGATCCTTATTAACAAGCGGCTCGCCAAGCACATTTTTGGCTCGGGACATCGGCTGTTGATGATTCTCACTTGGAATAATGTCTTCGGTGTACTCGGGATATCCCGCAATCACCTGCCGCATGAACGACTGTTCCGGACCCTCGACAGACACCGTCACCGCGTAGGCTTGCTTGCCCGCATCTTCACCGCTGAGCAGAGACCACTCGGGATCAATACTCGCCACCCGAAACGACCATACCTTGTCAGACGAACCGACCGTCGCGCTGGCTCCGGGCATGGCGAGAAGACTCGTCGTCTGGCCATCGGGAGTCTCGATCATGAGCCGGCCACGCGCCACAGCGACATCGCCCTCGACTTTGGTTCCGAAGTAGATCACGCAACCGAGGCACATGATGATGATGCCACCATGAACCATCCATACGCCCGCGTTGACTGCGGTCAGTGGGATCCAGCGAGTCGTGACGACCGCCATGTTGAGGCAGGTCAACCCAACGAGCGTGTAGAACGGCCACCAGTTGAACCACTCGTACTCGGTCATCTCCAGAAGCTGATGTTCGCGGAGTGGATACCACGCGGTTGGCTCCCAGAACGCCAAACTCACTGGTATGCCAGCCGAACCGATCGAGCAGTACACAAACAACAGCGTCAAAAGAAAAATGCCGAACCAGACGTTTTCGAGGAGGTGAAGAGGTCCAGGAAGGCCCTTACGGCGTTGTTTGGATGCCGATGTCATGAAGCGTAGATTCTACCTGACTGAGTTGCGCAGGCGATCTGGTTACCCGCATGTGAATGAGTCTATCAACAGTGGTTGGAGGCTTAGGCTGTCGCGGCAGCCTCGCGGTAGTCGTAGACGCCCCAGCCCGTCTTGTTGCCGAGCCTGCCAGATTCAACCAACTCAACGAGTTTGTCGCAGGGTTTGTACTTATCAGGATGGCCCAGGCCGTTGTGCAGCACGAGCATGATGTCGCGGCAGACGTCCAAGCCAATGAGGTCAGCGAGTCGCAGTGGTCCCATCGGGAAGGCACAGCCCAGTTTCATGATGCCGTCAATTGACTCGGGATCTGCGACACCATCGTTCCACGCATGGAACGCCTCGTTGATCATGGGCATGAGCACGCGATTGCTCACAAATCCAGGGTGGTCATTGGCAGCAATCGGAGTTTTGCCCATGGCCTTACCGAGTGCCATCGTCTGATCAAGTGTTTCCCGGCTGGTTGCCTCACACTTGATGACCTCGACGAGTTTCATGACGGGGACGGGGTTGAAGAAGTGCATTCCGATGACCCGATCGGCCGCAGGCCCCACGCTCTTTGCAATCGAGCCGATGGAGATTGACGACGTATTTGTGGCGAGGATGCAGTCGTTTGAATACGTCTCGACCATACCTGCGAATATTTTCTTCTTAATCGCTTCGTTCTCGGTCGCCGCTTCGATAGCGAATTGTGACTCGGCGGCTTTGCAAGTTTCGGTGGCATACCCAATCCGCGCCAGTGTGGCATCGGCCTGAGCTTGTGTCATGCGTTCCTTAGCGACGTTGCGGCCGAGTGTTTTCTCGTGGTATCCACGAGCCTGCTCGAGCTGTTCTTGTGAGACGTCAACCTGACACACGTCGATTCCCGCCATGGCTGCCGTAATGGCAATGCCACTCCCCATAGTTCCAGCGCCGATGACTGTGATGGTGTTGACGTCTAACATAAGGGGCTCCGTGTTGGTGGTGAATCGTTAATTGTAACGACCCCCTGTGGGTGTGGTTATTCGTTTTTGCTTGGCATGTTGGGGAAATGAAACATTGGGCAAGCACAAAAATGGACAAGGGCGAAACTCTTCCTGAATTCGCCCTCGCCCTGGAAACTACGGTGGGAGACACCGCAATCTTTAGTCGCACCAATTCCGCAGCGCTGCGCCAACGTAGTTGGCGAGGGGGCGGATGATGCGATTGTTTGCATGTTGTTCCATAATATGAGCGCACCAGCCGGTGATTCGGCTGGCTACAAAAATCGGGGTGTATTGTGGAACTGGAATGCCCATGGCGAAGTAGGTCATGCCGCAAGGAAAGTCCACGTTGGGGTGGATGTTCTTCTCACGAAGCATGATGTCCTGTACTTCATCGCCCAAATCAAACCACTTCTTGGAAGCAGTGTTCTCTTCGGCGGCATATTTGAGGCCCCACTCGCGGAGGATCCCGGCGCGGTGGTCACCATTCTTGTAGACACGGTGGCCAAAGCCCATGAGCTTTCGCTTCTCGGTAAAGGCCCGCTGCATCCATGCATCAACCGTCATGGCTCCACCTTCGGTGTCAGTCATGATGTCTTTGAGCATGTCCATCGCGGCCTCGTTAGCGCCGCCATGCAGGTTGCCCTTGAGTGCACCGATGCCACCACATACGGCTGAGTGCATATCACTGTTGGTCGAGGAGATCACCCGGCACGTGAACGTCGATGCATTGAAATCATGCTCGGCGTAGAGAATCAGCGATACATCGGTCACCCTGGCGGCGATCTCACCAGGCTTCTCACCACTCATACACCACAGTAGATTCGCCGCGTGAGACAGATTGGAATCTGGCTCGACAGGTGTCTTGCCATCAAGTGCCATCTGATGCACGCCGATGCATGTTGGAATCTTTGCGAGAAGCCGCATGGACTTGCGAAGTTCGGCTTCGGCGCCGTTGTCTTCACAGTCAGCGTCGTCGTGCGAAAGTAGCGACACGGCCGACCGCAGCACACTCATGGGGTGCGCGTCTGGTGTGTCTTTCGCGATCCGAACAATCGCATCGCGGATGTGTGTTGGAATGCTTCGCTCTGCCTTGAGCACAGCATCGAATGCCGCCAGTTCCTCAGCCGAGGGCTTGTGGCCGACGAGCAACAAGTGAGCGACTTCCTCAAAAGTGGCATGCGCAGCCAGATCGGCGATTTCATAGCCCCGGTAAATCAACTGCGTCTGGTTGACAGAGCAGATGCTGGTATCGCCAACGGCTTGTCCAGCCAGTCCACGGGTATCCATAGGCTTCGCTGTCGCGGTCGTCATGACCTGCACTTCCCTCTATTTCATCCAAGAACACTGTTATTCTCGGACCACAGTCCATCACGCTCCCCAAGAAACCACCGCGTGATGAAGAAACCAGCACAGCATGATAGCAGAAACGACCCCCTTCCGACAGGCTTAAATGTGTAGGAATGTGTTGTTTCGGCGCTAGTGAAATTGCACTGCACGTGTTTGTGTGCCGCAAAGGATCACATCATCGCGCGGAGATATCCCACTCAACACCCGGTGTGTAGTCGAGCAAGTCATACAACTCTTGGCGAGTTTGCATCTGATCAACAGACGATGCTGCACTTCCCTCGGCACGAAGCGCCGTCAACGCACGTGTCACTGCAGCCATCGCAACGCGTTGTGTTGTGACGGGGAAAATGACGATGTTGTAACCCATCGATTCAAATCGGGATTGGTCGATGAACGGGGTCTTCCCAAACTCGGTCATGTTGGCAAGGAGCAGGCCTGGGCACCCCTTGGCGAACGCGGCAAACTCTTCTTCGCTGGCAAGTCCCTCTGGAAAGATCATGTCGGCGCCTGCGGCACGGTACGCATGGCCCCGCTCGATGGCCGCGTCCAACCCATCAATCCCCCGTGCGTCTGTTCGTGCAATCAACACAAATTCGCTTGTTTTTGCCTCTGCCGCAGCGCTGATCTTGGCAGCCATGGCTTCGGTTGTAATGAGTGTCTTTCCATCGAGGTGCCCGCATCGCTTTGGAAAGACTTGATCCTCGATGTGCATCGCTGCAGCGCCAGCCCGCTCATACTCGACCACGGTTCGGCGGACCATCTCGACTTCTCCATATCCCGTGTCGGCATCGACGATCGTCGGAAGTCCGGACGCGCTGGAGATCTCATTGATCGTCCTGCACACTTCGGTCAGGCTCAAGAGACCCACATCGGGGAATCCGGCCGTGTTGGCCGTCGCGCCGCCGGAGATGTACACGGCGTCGAATCCTGTTGCGGCGACGGCGCGGCCGACCAGTGCGGTAAACGCACCTGGCGCCGCCACGATCCCTTGGGACATCAGTTGTCGAAGTTTCCCGCCAGGCCGTTCATTGCTCATGGAGCAGATTGTACGGGCTTGGTGAGCAGAGGCGGCAGGCGGTGGGTACTGCTCTGGTCACCCCGGACCATGACAACCTCGATACCGTCAGGGTCGCCATCGGGCGATTGGATGATCGCGGCTGAGATGTTCGGATTCGTCGCAAATGCAGGTGCCAAGAGAGTCGCAAGATCAGGCGACTGTGTCCCGGCCATGGGCATCACGCGGCGAATCGATGCCTCGAGTTGAGCATCCTCGCGCGGCACCCAACCGCCGGTAGCCAGCGCCTGGATGACAGCCTCAGACGCATCAATGCCACGGGGATGATCATTGAGAACAACAATTGCACCAGTACCAGATGGAAGGTTCGCTGCGATGTGCTGTTGGCTGTTCACAGGCGACCTGGTTGACACCAAGACGCCATAGGTACCCACCAACACCAGCAATCCGACTATGAACGCAAAGACGCCACCAACTGCAGTTCGCCGCACGGCGCGGCGACGCTGCCGCTCCTCATAGCGCCGCTGGCGAGCCTCACTCTTCTTTCGGCGGGCGTTTGAAAAACCGTCGGGCAAACGTTGAGGCACACCAGGCACAGCATCACGCACGAGGTAGGCGCCGCTCCACCAATCAGTCACTTCGATATTCGGCCGGCGGCGAACATCCCCCACCGATGCTACTGGTGGCGCTGGCGGCGCTGGTATCTCAGAGGGCTCGCCTGTAAAGCTCGGGAGATCAGCGGGACGCACTGCACGGGGATCGGTGGCCGAAGCCAAATGGGCGACGTCCGCCAGCATCTCGGCGGCATTGGCATACCGCTGGTGATAATCGGCCATCGCCCTGCGAACCACCCAACGCACCGCGTCGCCATGCTCGCGGTCAAACCGACTCAGGTTGCCGTGCGCAGGAAATGTTCCTTCCACCATGTAGTACAGCACCGCGCCTGCGGAGTAGATATCAAAGCGTGCGCCATCCACTTCGGACACCTTGGCACCGCGGAGTGCCTGACGAACAAGTTCTGGGTCTCGAAAATACTCTGTTCCGTGCGTCGTCAACGTCATGGCAGACTGGAGTGGTGTCACAAGACCCAAGTCAACCAAGTGCGCCCCGGTGTCGTTTATGATGATGTTCTCGGGCTTGACATCTTTGTGCCAGAAACCCGCATTGTGGTATTCGTGCAGAATCGAAAGTAAATCTCTCGCCCACACAACTGCGTTGCTAATCAATGTCGTGTCAAGCGGGCCACTGGTGGTGTGTATTGACTTCACTGCGTCGGCCAAATGAACACCTGGGATGAATGGCATGACGTACCAGAACCGCGACTCATCGTGGTCGTGTTCGATGACGAGGCCGAGCTTCTTTGCCCCATCAAGCGCCCTTGACTCTCGAATCATGTGGCCAAGTGGAGATCCGTCCGCCACATCGAAGCACTTAATGACGACTCGAGGTGGAGCATCTGGTGGCGCCCCGATATCTGGTTCCGCAATGTGAAGTTCTGCTCCAGAACCCCCCGCTTGCAGTGATCCAACGAGTTTCCACCCTGGAAACCTTCCCTCTGATCGGCGCGACTTTCGCTTCTGGGGTTGGTTTGGGGTCCGCCGAACCATGCCCGCCGCCGGCGCCGTTCGAGTAACCAAACCGCCAATACGACGACCCACCCGCCGAAATCGGCTTCCGAGCCCGCGGGCCATTCTTGAAGCCGATTCCCACCGGCCAAACAGCAATGCTCCGATGATTGCCGGAAGCACCAGTATTGAAACAATGATGTGCCACGTTGCAGCAAACAAGTCGCGGATCAACTCAAGTACAACTTGACCAAGAAGCGCAATTGCCTTGAAAACCGCTCGCACAGTTGGCATCAGGAGATGGCGAAACAATACACCGATCGATGTGGCCGCGATCACTGTCGCTACGACTACAAGCAGGATGATGAAAATCTTCCACATACCAATCAGTGCTCGGCTTCCGCCGAGTCGTCTTGGGACGCTGCGCGATGCCATATTTCGCCAAGCGCCTCATCAAAGAGCGAGTCGTCCGCGGAGAGTCCCGCGAGTTCGGCTTCGGCCATCTCCTCAGGCGTGAAACTCCATGTGGCGACGATCTCTGATAATTGCGTCCGCAAGTGAGAACGCGCGTCCTGAAGACGGCGGCTGATCGTCGGTTGGCTCACGCCAATCTGATCTGCGACGTCTTTGCCACTGCGTCCATCAAAGACACGCATACGGTACACCTCAAATGACACAAAGTCCCCGCTGGACCCAGCACGTCGGATAGCAGCAGCCACCTTGGCTTCGAAGATCCGCTGCTCATACTGCGTGTCAACAGCGGCCCCGATACCGCCCATCCAATCTTCTTCGAGATGTGTGGGTCGGCGACCAGCACCTCGTTTGAGCGCCATCCGGCGGTCCATCTCATCACTCAAGGCGTGCTTGGCAATTGCGAGCAGCCAAGTGCTGAATCGGACACCGCGTGTTGGATCAAATCGTTCGATCGATTTGCTCAGGGCAGCCAGAGTCTCTTGACTGAGGTCACGAACTGTCTCCATTCCGAGCCGGCCGTTACCCCACTTCATGAGCTGACCACGAAGAACAGGCCCGAAGACCTGCCACAACTCGAACCACGCCGCCTCATCGCGGTCTCGAAGCCTGCGGACAAATGTTGTGGTGAGTTGATGCATGGAGTTGATCCCGCCCGCTTCCATTCATTGGGATTCGGGTGTTCCTAGTTTCGCCTCCCTTGGGGCCACTGTCACATGAACACGCCGGAATCCTTCCCAAAATGGGGCTACGCCGGGCCACACGCCCTTCTTTTCCACAACCAAGCCCTAACCCGCGTGAAATACCACCACCCCAAACCCCAATGATGTCCCGGACGCCACCCCGAAGCGTGGCAGAAGGACTGACACATGAACATCTGCAAGACCATCGTTCGTTGGACACTCATTGCCGGAATAGCCGTAGGCGGAGTCACCATCATCATCGGTCCCGGACGGGTTGCGGCCGCGTTTGAGACATTCCAAGATCAAGCCAGCATCATCGTCGATCAATACATCGACGTCGAAGAGGCCAAGTCCCTGCGATCAAAGCTCCATGAACTCGCTGGTGTCTATCCAGATCGCATCGCTGAGATTCGCGGTGAGATTGCTCGGATCGACAGCCAGGTCGACCAAATGGCACACGATGCCGACGTCGCCCGCCGCGTTGTAGCTATGACCGAGAGCGATCTTGATCGGCTCGCCGGAAAGGTCCGTGACGCTGAAATCGGTGGCGTGCGGCAGGTTTCATTGATCAAGGGAGATGCGGGCGTCAACCTCACCGTCGCCTACAAAGAAGGTCGCAGAATTCAGGGCATTCGTTCGACCTATCAAGAGCGACTCGTGGCCGACCAGCGACAGGTTGAAATGCTCTCCTCGCAACACGACCGCCTGACGACGCTTCTTGAGCAAGTTGAGCGTGAGTATTCCCAGTACCAAGCTCAGGTCTGGCAGCTTGATCGGCAAATCGACTCCATTGAGCGCAACGATCGACTCATCGCTCTGACCGAATCACAACACGAGACACTCCAGCAATTCCAATCACCTGGCGACTCAGAGACGCTTCGCGCGATCGAAACTCGTCTTGCTGAACTGCAAGCCGTGCAAGAAGGAACGCTTCAAGCACTTGGCGAACGAGGCAAGCAGGGTGAGTATGAACACCGCGCCCGGTCCCTCGTCAACGATGCCACTGGCAGCAGTGATCTATCCAACCCGTTCGAGGGCTTCGGCCCAGCCACGAACGTTGATGAGCAGCACCAGGCAACCGCTCCTTGGATTGATCGAGACATCACGACAGTTGCACGCCAATAGAACACGCTTCTTCGCGGTGCGGACTACCACGCCTGCGTGATGTTCACATCCGGGTAGTAGAACTTGATGATCTTGCGACTCGCCGATCCATGGGAAGCCATGGATTCGGCGCCGTATTGGCAGAGCCCGACACCATGACCGAATCCGCGACCATTCATGGTGATCTTTCCCTTAAACACGTCACCGCCGACCCACCCGGAAGAAAGCATTTTAAGATTTGCTTCTGAGAACACACCAGGAAGATCAACACATCGAATGGTGACCGTCGTGTTCCGGGCGATGATGTCCAAGTGTGTCGGCCTTCCGTGTTTGTTTGGATCTGTCGGTCGAATGGATTTGATCGTGCCAAGCGATGCAACATCCTTCTGACCACTTCGGCGGCCCCAAGCGCGGATGGCGCGGCCAACCCGATCTGCATCCCACCCATCTGACCACCGATACTTTGGCGCATCCACGCACTTCGCGATGCCACCGTGACCTCGCAGTGGAGGAATTTTGTTAATTGGGTTCGGACCCACCGCGTCCTCTGCGGTTGCGGCGCGGCCGCCACAGCAACTTGAGAAGTACCCGGGGATGATGTCACCTTTCCATGTGAGAACAAGGCCCTCGGTCGCTTTGGCACAGCGGCCAGCTTGCTTCCATGTTGGGATACCCACATACACCTGCGACGCGGGCGTATCGAGCACATCCCACGATCGGCTCTTTCGGTGCTCGCACTCATACGCCGCATAACTCCGCGCCGCAATAGCCTGAGCCTCGAAGGTCGCGTCGTGCCAGCCCTCGTATAGTTCGCCGGCCAACACGCCGGGGATGTACTCGTTCATATCAACAACGTTGATGACAGAGAAGTCGGCACGGGGTGGGTCTGTGTCCGCCACACACCGAATGAAGCCTTTGTATGTTCGACCTTTTTCATCCGACACAGTTAACGCTGTGTCGGCTCGTACCTCCAGATCGTTGGTGGAGGCCATCGCATGTGAGAGATCGTGACCACGAATACTCCATACGCCGCGTCGGCGAGAGATGTTGGCTGGCCCAGTAAGCGTGATTTCCTCATTGCCCCCCAGCACCCTCATCGTGTCACTTGAAGAGTTAATCTCAACCGCTCGACCGCCAGTCACTCTGTGCAGGCGCACCCGAACATGTGGCATAGATTCGCCGGCCACCTCGGATGTGGATGTGTGAGGCGGCACCGCATTGGAATCACCGTCGCCACAGCCCAGCACCACAAGCAGTGGTGCCAGCCATCCGCCGGTGTAATACCTCTGGGGAATCAGTCGAGAACTCGAAGTTCAAGATCAATGTGGCCGAGACGCTCGCGAACCTCGTCCAAACTGGTTGATCCAAAGTTCTTAATCCCCATCAACTCGGCCTCGGTTCGGGTGGCAAGATCACCAACCGTCTGGACGCCCAGAATCTGGAGTGCCTTACGTGCGCGGACCGAGAAGTTGAGGCTTGAGATTGGCCGCGATAGAACTTCCTCTGAAGCTCGGTCTTTGAGGTCTTCGTAGACCTCGGCGCGGACGCGGTGATACTGCGTCTCAAGATTCTGCCCAAGCCGGAGATTCCGCGAAGTCAACATGCTCTTGATTTCCACCAAGGATGTTTCGCCGAAGTTCTTATAGGAGAGAAGTTCGGCCTCGGACACTTTGAGAAGATCGCCGAGTGTTCGGATTTCCATCTTCTTGAGGCAGTTCCGCGCACGAACTGAAAGTTCAAAGTCGGTGACCGGCGTGTCCATGAGTGCATTCTGCTTGGCCACGTCGCGGGCTTCTGCTTCGTCGTAATACATACTCTTGGATGCTTGGACATCACGAAGGAACAAACGGGCTCGGAGGTTGTTCGGGTCCGTGTTGACGATCATCTGCAGGTACTTCTCAGCAGACACAAAGTCGCCGCGATCTTCGAGAATCACAGCCAGGTTCATGACAGCGTTGACCAATGGTCGGTCGGAGTCGATGCACTCTCGGTACATCGCAACTGCCTTGTCTTCTTCGCCACACAGGTCATACAACCAAGCAAGGCGGAATAGCACACGCTCGTCACCACCGGCCGAGGCGCCTTCCAGCGCTTCAATCGCTTTGATTCGTTCGCCATCCTTTTCCAAGGCAGCGGCCAGGGCCAAAGCTTCGTCGGGGCTTGTACTTGACTGACCACCGATGACGGTGTCGAGTCCGGGGCTGTTTGCGTTCATGTTCCTGCCGTACCTCCAGCAATCCGGGCAATCCGGGGTGAATCCCCGTACTGTACTGCCAACTAGGTCCACACTCAATCGTCCGGCTGCGTTTGGAGCCCTTGACATGCGTATACGCCTTCTATTCGGCCTTCTCTTGTCAGTGTCCGCCGTTTCCATGGTCAGCTGCGCGGCCCCGAAGCAGGCGCCAGTCTCTCGCTCGCTTGTCGATGTCAGGTCCGATCTCATCATCATTGATGGCCGCTCGGGCGAGCATCTTGAGTGGGAAGTGTTGGTAGATCGCCTTATAGGATCTGATGTCGTCGTACTGGGCGAGCAGCACAATGATGCCACGGGGCATGCGGTCCAACTCGCCGTCATCGAGGATCTCCTTGACACCGTGGATGGCAAAGGCGGTGTGGCGCTTGAAATGCTTGAGCGAGACGAACAGGTCCTGGTTGAGGATTATCGGGATGGTGTGATTGACGCCGAGGTATTCGCCAAGGAATCTGGATCGACATCGTGGTCGGGTCCCGGAAGTTGGGAAGCCTGGTATCAGCCGACCATTGATGCCGCGATCGAACGGAACGGTATCGTCATCGCAGCCAATGCGCCCCGCCGCTATGTGCGGGCTGCGCGGCTAGGCGGCTGGGAAGTTATCGACGAGCTTGGGCAAGAACGAGCCCGCTTTGTTGACCACCCAGACACACCGATCACTGGCGACTATCGCGATCGGTTCATCGAACTCATGGGTGGTCACGGCGAAGATGGTGATACCGAGGAGACTATTGCGGAAGCATTGGTGATTGCTGAATCATTCTTCCTCTCGCAGCAAGTGTGGGATGCCACAATGGCCGCATCGGTCTCAACCGGTTTGAAAAAGGCGGGGCCGCCGATGATGCTGTTGGTCGGCCGGTTTCACAGTGATTGGAATGGTGGAACAGTTCAGCAAATTCGGCGTTTGCATCCATCCGCCATTGTGATGACGATCAGCCTTGAGCCGGATCTGGAAGAGGTTGAGCCAAATCAAGATGATCCACAGGCGGACTTTGTCGTCTGCACAACACCGTCACCCTGACTCTGAAACCGAGGCACGAATCAAGCGGTCTCGCACCGCTTGCCATGCCGGTGTGTCAGGTGGAAGCACGATGACGATATGGTCGCCTGGCTGCCCGTCTGCGTCTCGGAGGTGGTTGTAGAGCACCCGCGCTGCGACCTCTGGAGAATCGGAGAGCACCATGTGTCGATGTGGGCTTGGAACCACCAGGTCCGAGCCCCCCACCACGACGACCGGGTCAGTTGACCCAGCCAGATGCCGCTCGACATCGCCAGTTTCAACACGAATGACCGGTTTCATAGGCGCGTAGTGGCGGCTTCGTGTTCCCGGAGACGCCACCTGTGACATCGGCAGTGATCCGCCAACAAGAGGCCCGATGACGGCCTCGATCTGACTCGCCAAAACGCTCCCTGCCCGAAGAATGCGCGGTGCCGGTCCAGTGAGATCGAGCACCGTCGACTCAATGCCGCACCCACAACTCCCCCCATCGACGACCAGAAGATCGGCCGCTTCTCGAACACCTTCATAGTCCGCCTTGACATGCTCGGCAGAGGTCGGCGACACACGGCCTGATCGGTTGGCGGATGGGGCAGAAATTGCCTCGCCAACCCCTTTGAGGATCGCACGGGCCATTGGATGTTGTGGGGCACGAACGGCAATGGTGTCCAGCCCAGCAGAAGCCCGGGCGGGGATATTTTGGTTCCGTTCCACAATCATCGTCAGTGGTCCAGGCCAAAATGCCGCAGCCAACGCCTTGGCTGAGTCCGGCCAATGCGCCGCCACACTGCTCGCACCTGCCGAGTCCAGCACATGGGCAATCAATGGATTGTCGAGTGGCCGGCCTTTCAGCGCAAATATCCGGTCAATCGCCCCGATATCGCTGGTCCTGCCTGCCAGCCCATAAACCGTTTCCGTCGGAATCACCACGACCCCACCACCCTTGAGTTGGCGGACCGCCTCATCGACTGCTGGTTGGTCTGCTTGGATGTCCACCATGGGGCTGATCTCTGATTGCGAGGGCCTCGTGTCGGCGTGCTGGGCTCCCAAAGCCGCACAACCGAATGCACCATACATCCACAGACCTGAGGAACCACTGGGCACGCAGACGATTGGAATCGTAGACTCTGCTCGTCCGTAGATGTATGCAGTTGACCACAGGAGTTCACCCATGTTTGTCTCGGTTGCCTTCGCCATCACCATGACCTCGCTCATGACCCCTCCGCCCCCGCCCCAGGCGACCTCAAACGAACTCGCGGCGGGCCTCTATGTGGTCACGGTTGACTCGATCCCGGTTCGGTGTGGGCCAACGATCGAGCACTATCCGTTTCTTCACGCCCAATCTGGAAACATCGTTCGCGTTGTTGAAACGATGCCTGGCTGGGCGAGAATCGCTGCGGAAGGACCTGTCTTTGCGGACTCATGGGGCGTCATCAGATATCCAGCGGACGAACCAGGTAGATTTGATGTCTTGGGAAGCCAAGGCATCACGCGAGGCACAACCGAAGTCATCGCGCCCAACATCAACCGAACTGGTTGGTCTGACTCGTTCGGCTGGGCGTGCACACTTCCAGCCGATACCGAAGTTGTTGTTCTGGAAACGACCACAGTTGGCGCCGAAGAAACTGGCACCGAGCCATACACCGTGCACCGTATCCGTCTTCCTGAAACAGCAACTGGTTGGGTTGTTTCGTCGGCGCTTGCCCCCGCTGGCGAGATGGACGCCTCAAACTTCGAGAATGCAGTGGTAGAAGCGCCCACATGGATGACCACGATGCCGAGCAGCCCTCTTGCGAATTGGCGAGCATGGTCAGCCAAGCGGCCCGCGTGGATCGCCGCGATGAATGCCCCAGAACCAGAGGTTATTGAAGTCGTCGAAGAGGTCATTCCAGAACCCGAGCCTGTTGTGGAAGTCGTGGTTGTACCGCCGCCCTATGTCAACGATCGCATGGTGGCACTTGAGAACACGCTGGCCGCAACACCGCTCTTCAAACTTGATGCTGCAGCCGTCGCCAAACTCCGAAGTGGATATGTTGCGGTCGTCGATGCAGAATCTGGATCGCATCCTGATATTGCAGAGCGAGCCACACTTCGGTTGCGGCAACTCGAACTCGCTTCGTCAATCAACGCAACCCGCGACGAAATCGCAGCCGCGCAGGCAAGGATCGCACGTTCAGGTGAAGACCTCCGTTCGCAGCGTCGCATGCTTGATGATTCACCTGAGTACGTCATCCGTGGCAAACTCTCAATCTCACCGGTGTTCGACGGCAACGACAAGCCGCTGTATTACCGCTTGCAGGATCCGTTCTCGGGTCGAAGTCTGGCGTACATCTCTCCTGAGTCAGCCGTCGATGTACGCGGCATGCTCGGCCAGCGGGTCGGCATTGTCGGACGAATGACATGGAACTCCGACTGGAACGTCATGACCGTCGATCCTCAACGAATCGACCTCGTCTCGGTCAATCCACCACAGTGATTGTGGTTTCGGGCCAGGATTGAGTATCCTTCGCACCTCAGGGGCCGTAGCTCAGTTGGGAGAGCGCCTGCTTTGCAAGCAGGAGGTCGTCGGTTCGATCCCGATCGGCTCCATATAGAAGAAACGGGGTCAGGTACCAAAGCGGTATCTGACCCCGTTTCTTCTACTTTGAAAACGTTGGCGCCTCTTCTTGGCGGTAGTAGCTGTCGGATTCAAATGGGCCACCCCAGAAACTCACGATCACCAGGCCGAGGATGAAGACGACGAGTAGCACGCCCATTGTGATCCAAGCGCGTTTGGCCGCCGTGTCGATTTTTATCTGGTCTGATATGCCAAATCCTCCTTAGAAATGTATTGAACACGATTCTGTCGATCAGTGCGAGCCCGCTGCCAAGTAGACGTCATATCGCACCAAGCGGCCCTTGAATACAAGGTCGGGGTCCCCCACGATTGGAGGACCGCCGGTTGGCCGCTTCACGACAACCCGGTCCGCGGCGCGACGGGCGGCAGTAAGAAGTGGTTCGTCCTCTCCAACTTCCGCAAGGGCCTGGAGCACCTGTGCTGGCTTCTTGGGAAGCGCCGATCCCCTCCGCTTCGCACAAAACATCGGATCCAGAAAAACGACATCGGGACGAGGGTCCAACGACTCAAGGATGGCCTCGGCGGATCCTGAACGTATGGTCAAGCCATCTCTCAATACCGACCACAACTCCGCACATCGAACGGCGTCGTGATGGGCAATCGAGAGCATCGTGGCAATGAATGGATCACGCTCGATCGCCGTGACCTTCCAACCCATGCACGCTAGTAGGCACGCGTCGTGTCCGAGGCCCGCGGTGGCGTCAACGATTGTCTCGGCGGTGGCGCCGATCGCGCGGCCAAGTGGTTGCTTGTGTGAGAGATTGCCAGCCCCTACGCGGCGGTCGATCCGCTGAAACGAGAGTGGCATCCCTCGCCGCCGACTGGCGGAATCCCACAACTCCTCACGGTCCTTAAAGAGGACGATGCGATACTCGCCATCTTCAATTGTGTCGCTACGAATTTCAGCGCCTGCAGCCTCTGCGATTCGCTCGGCATCAGATGCTCGGGTGGTACATCGTGATTCGACCGTCCTACGGGGCATGACCCCCTGAAGGTACCGTAGACTCGGATGCTCCACGGCTTCTACATAAGGACCCCACCATGCGGATTCATCGAGTACTGGCGCTCTTCGCAGCGTGTGCATTAGCCGGATGCGCCACCAAACCGGCGGCAATCCAGCATGTGGTCCTTATTTCGCTCCAGGATCCAAGTGATCGTGAGGCCCTGCTCCAAGACTGCAACCGACTGCTTCCGCATATTCCTACAGTCAAGTCGTGGTGGTGTGGTGTGCCTGGTGACTTTGGACGATCGTCGGTCGACGATGACTATGACGTCGCGTTGTGCGCGGGCTTTGCGGATGGCCCGGGGTACTTGGCGTATTTGGTCGATCCAGCGCATGTCGAACTTGTCCAGACCTGGAAGCCGAAGTTCAACTGGATCCGAATCCATGATGTTGTTGATCCGCCAGATACGCCAAGCAACTACAATGGCGGATCATGAGTATGACCAAAATACCCCGTGAGAGTGCCCGTGCTCGAAAGCGAAAACAGGGATGGCGAACTGCCGAAGGTAGTGACATCCATGAGTTGTATGAGCTTTCGGTACAGGACCCTGACAACGAAGTGGACATCATCAACCAGGTGTGGTCCGAACAACGTGGGAGGGTGTGTAAGTCGATTCGAGAGGATTTCTGTG
>PVBE011069259.1_pt1 | contig 23241 bp, 20 predicted proteins | sample 1631181 | NCBI WGS metagenome assembly PVBE01 (sample SAMN08397723, study PRJNA350692) | Marine metagenome, whole genome shotgun sequencing project. | isolation source: water | place: Pacific Ocean | collected 2012-04 | reverse complement strand
GCGGAGAACCCCTGGCTGGCAATGGGCCTGCAATGACTCGCTTTCGGAACCAGAAGATCAGAGGTGTACGGGACGGTGCAATGTACGTTACGATGTACCCGAGAATGCCCGAGCTAACCCACTTTCCGTGTCCGCAGTGCAAGACCGTGCTCGAGGTCCCTTCGGCGATGATCGGGCAGATCGGACAGTGCCACACCTGCGGCGCCCACGTCCAGGTTCCGCAGCCCGCACAACGGGTTGACGCCTCCCGGGTGAGACTCGACCCGATCAACCTCGCCATCGGTTTTCTCGGCGGGCTGGCGCTCTGTCTGGTGGGCTGGATGGTGCTCCGCGCGTTGTCACAGAAACCGACAGAGCCAGAACAGAGCGCAACGCAGGGGGCCGAGAGCCGAAAGCGACAGATGCCTTCGAGCGCAGCGAACGAACGGGAAGCGAAGCCCCCGACTAAGCCCGCGGTGAGAGAGCAACCGGACAGGCCCAGGAAGCCAGCGGACAGGCCCGCGCCGGGCAAGCCCATCCCTGCCGCCCCCAAGCCCGTCAAGCCCCGACCGCGACGGCTCAGCGCGGCCGAGTATCTCGCCAAGCATCTGAAGCTGAGCGATGTCGAGTCGGTCAAGGAGTCGTCGAAACTAGGAGATAAGCGAGCAGGGGTGTACTTCACGCTGACCAACACGGGGGACCGGCGGATCGGGATCGTCTACGTGAGGATCACGCTACATGACGCGCGAGGGCGTCCCAGGTCTGCCAACCATAAGACCGTGGTGTTCATGCGGCCTCTCGGCAAGGGCCAGGCGCAACGCCACCATCTGCAGGTAACGCGCCGCGCCAACTGGGTGGAAGGCCGCGCGACGGTCGCGTTGACGCGGTTACGCTTCCACGACAGCGCATGGCGAGCACCGCGCAAGAGTACGGAGGTTGCGCTCGACAAGAGCCCGACACGAGAGCGCAAGGCCCAGGCCGCGCGGCTCGCGGCCGAGTTGAAGGCGCTGAAGCTCCAGCCGGGCCGCGCCTCTCGCGATCCGGCGATCGTTCGCGGGTTGAAGTGGTTGGTCGCGCATCAATCGCCGGATGGCGGCTGGGACGTCGACGGCTTCGCCCGGAAGTGCAACTGCACTGGCAAGGGGAAGCTTGCTTACTGCGATGTCGGCGTGACCGGCTTGGCCACCCTCGCGCTGGTACGCTCCGGCAAGATTGCAGGGGCCGGTGACTCGCTCGCCCGTGCGGTCCGGTATCTGATCCAGATGCAGGACGGCGATGGCCTGCTGGGCATCAAGTCCGGGAAGTATCTGTACAACCACGCGGTCGGAACGCTGGCGCTCGTCGAGGCCTACCGGATCTCGGGCGCCAACCCGACGCTGAAGCGCGCGGCCAGCAAGGCCGTCGGCTATCTGCTCGCGGCACGCAACCCAGGCCAGGCCTGGCGCTACCATATGCGCGACGGAGACAACGACATCTCGGTCAGCGGCTGGTCTGCCGTTGCCCTGAAGACCGCGCAACTCTCCGGGCTGCAATTCAAGACACTGGCCGGAGCCCTGACCGAGGTGCTGCACTGGGTCGACAGCGTCACCGACGCGGGCTACGGGATCACCGGATATCGCAAGCGGCCTCCACGCGGTTGGCAGGGTGCAACCAGCGCACGTTTTGTTGCGGAAGACATCGGCGTGAACACCGCCAACAGCCATGCCGCGGACCACACGCCGACGGCGATCGCGGTCGCGGTTCGATCGCTGCTCAGAGCGAAAGTGCCCAGCGGGTCTGCCGAGGCAGTCTGTAGTGTGTCCCCGGTCTGGAAGCTCGGGGGCGGCCGGGAGCAATGCACGATCAATCTGTACTTCTGGTACTGGGGGGCGCTGGCGCTCCACCGCCAGCGTGCGGACAAGCGTACGAAATGGCGCCGCGACTGCCGTAAGGCCTTGCTCCGTGGCCAGCAACGCCAGGGCCACGCTACGGGGAGCTGGGATCCGGTCGGGGCATTGGGGTTCGCGGGGGGACGGCCCTACTCGACGGCCATGGGAGTGCTGGTGCTGCTCGCCTGGCACGGACGGGTGGGCGCAAAGTAACAAGAGACGCCGGACGCGAGCGGACGCAGTGAACCCCCCCGTTCGGCGACGACTGAACCCCCTGGGAAACCCCCTGGCTAGCCAGATATCCCGCAACCCGCTATAGATACCGATGTTATAGCGGGCGCACACTGGTCTTCAAAACCAGTGAGAGGCGCAAACACGTCTTGGGTGGGTTCGATTCCCATGCACTCCCGCCAGAGCTTTAGGAGCGACCTGCGCTAGACTTGCGGCGCGGGTCGCTCTTTTGCTTTTGCGGGCCTCCCTGGCAGTGAGAGTTGCAATTTTTCCGTGCCCCCGCCCAAACCCCGTGCAATAAAATGCACGGATGCCGACGTCACGCCCAGAGTGCAACTTCTGCCGGGCCACCGAACATCAGGTGCTCTGCCGAACCTACGAAAGTCGGGAGGGAGGAACCTATGCGTTTCGGCGCTGTGGCTCCTGCGGGCTCCTGGATGTCGACCCCTTGCCGGACTTCAACCTCGAAATGCAGGACGATCTCAATCAGCGGTCCTACTTCTCGGACGACCGAGCGGGCCTCTTCGAGGCCTACCAAACCAGTCTCGACACCCAGATCGGCATGCTCGAACAGTTTGCCGAGCCCGGCCGGCTGCTCGACATGGGGTGTGGTGACGGTCACCTGCTCCGAACAGCCCACGCCCGTGGGTGGAGCGGGGCCGGGGTCGATGTCGTCGACACGCCGGGCCAGGCGACGCTCCCCGACACGATCGACTTTCACCGATGCGAGCTACGCGACGCCCCCTTCGAGACCGGCTCGTTCGATGCGATGACGCTGGCCCAGGTGCTCGAACACCTACCCGATCCACATGCGACCCTGGTGCAATCAACGCGCCTGCTGCGAGCAGGCGGAGTGCTGGCGATCGGGGTGCCCAATCCCGAGGCGCTGCCCCACACGCTGCGCAACCTGTACCACTTCTGCCGCGGAAGGCTGGGTGCCACGTCCTACTCCGCGGACCTGCATCCCCCACAGCATCTGTACGCTTTTCCACGCAAGACCCTGCTTGGCGCGCTAGAGGGGCTGGGGTACGAGATCCTCCGGGTGGTCGACGCCCCCCTGGGTGATCCCCGCTGGGCGCCGCAGTTTCGGGTGAAATACGCGGGCTGGACCACGCGGCGAGTCATCGAGTTGAGCTGTGATTACCTGGGGAGCTGGATCAAGCGCTCGTCGCTGACCTTGGTCTACGCCAAGAAGCCCGCTCCAGCGACCGCCTGACCGGACGCGAGCCGGAAGCGCTGTCGCGTCGCCGCCTCAAACAGGCAGCTCACTGCCCTGGCGAACATTTTGAGAGAAATCGCACGGACGGTCTCGGACCGGTCGCGTACTGCCCGGTGAGACGCGACAGAGTTGAGGAGATAAGACGATGATGACCGTGATGAACATGAGCGAGATGGGGCAGATCCACGGCGGGGGCTCACACTCTTTTGAGGGCTATGACCTTGCAACCGTCCGGGAAATCATCAAGAGGCCCGATGTCACTGACTCTGTTATCAGAAAAGACGACGACGGTACGTTCTCCGGCCATTACTACACCAAGGATGACTAACCCGCGCCCGTTCTTCGTCAGGTCGCACCCACCCTCCGACGCCCCCCTACCACACCTCCTCGATGCCCAACTCCCCGCCGAACGGAGCGCCCCTCGGCGGGGGGCCCTGGCAGGACCCAGGCGGCAGCCACGCGGCAGGCGAACCGCGCAATCGACCCGCAAATCTGGTAAGCTAGTTGCCAATCCGGTAACAGCGCAACCGGTCACCCCCCCACCATACAGCCACCAGAGGGGCGGCCAGCGGCGGCACGTGATTTGCTTTGTGGCAACCTCCCGAGCTTCCCGAGGAGATAACCGAGATGACACGCATCACCGTCCTGCTGGTCCTGCTCACCGTTTTTCCGCTGGCCGGGTTGGCCCAGGACGATGACGACGCGGAGTTTCTCTACCTGAAGGCGACCTACCTGGCCAAGACGGGCCAGCGCCAGCGGGCCGCCATCGTCCGCAAAGAGCTGCTGCGGCTGTACCCCCGCTCCAAGCACGCCGCGGAGACCCTGTGGCACCTTGCCGCCGGCCGGCTCCCGTACAGAGCAACACCGAAACAGAGCCAGCCCGTCATCGCCCTGCTACGCCGACTGCACCAGCAGTACCCCGGCACCAAATGGGCCAAGAAGGCGATGGAGAGGGCAGGGAATCTCGGTCGATGGCGCTTCAGCCAGCTCGCCACCAACAGGCGGCCCAAGGAGAGGTTGCACATTTCCGGCCGACGCAGGGGACCCGACTCGACGTTCACCCTCTATCGAGCTTCCCCGCGGCACTTTCGCGACACCCCGCAGAACCTGTACGTGACTTGGTTCTGGCCAAAGAACCTCGACGCGCTCAAGTTCTCTAGGGTGCTTCGACGACTGTTCGAGAAGCGTGTGTCCGCTCCGCAGCCTGCTGCCAGCGGGCTGGCCATCGGGCCCCTGTTGGAGCAGGGGGTCTACGTGTTCGAGGAAAACATCGACGGGTTCACCATGCGGCGCAAAATCGAGGTCCGGGACTTCGCGGTCTTCTGCCGCCTGATCGGTACTCGCCTGATGGTGCTGACCCACGATCGCTGGACCGGCGACCCGCTGGGCGACAGCGTGGTGAAGATCCAGCAAGGAAAGAAGATCCAGCCAAAAGAACTGAAAACCGGCAAGGATGGCGTCGCCCTGTTCGACGGGATTCGCCAGGACTGCCGGGTCAGCGTCACACGGGGCCAGGACACTCAGCAGATACTGATCGAGCCAGAAAAGACCGACGACGACAAGGAGCAGCGGGTCCACATCGCGACCGACCGACCGATCTACCGGCCATCACAGCAGGTGCACTACAAGGCGATCCACCGGCAACTGGCGAAAGCGTCGCTCCAGTTCCGTGCCGGGACGCCTGTCGTCGTCGAGATCCACGGGCCCAAGGACCAGGTCCTGCTGCGGCGCAGCCAGCGCTGGAGCCGCTTCGGCTCGGTCGCTGGCAGTTACCGCCTGGGCGCCGAGCCACCGCTCGGTCACTACACTGTCCTCGTGCGGGTGCCCCGACCCCGGCAGATGCGCAACGTCTTTGCAGAGCCTGACGACCTCGATCGCTTCTGGCAGCACGAGTTCCGGGTCGTGGCCTACCGCAAACCGGATATCCAGGTCGGGGTCGACATCACCCCCCCCGGCCCCGACAACGCGTTCAAGGGACAGGTCAAGGCCGTCTACTACTCCGGCGGCAAGGTAGCCAACGCGAATGTCACCTGGGAGCTAAGGCGCAGCTACCGCTGGGGCGACGACTCGTCGGGGCCCGACCTCCCCTTCGAAGACCCACTCGGCTGGTTCTACGACCGGGAGCGCCGCGGTTCTGGCAGGGGCATGGGAGAGGTCATTGCAAGAGGACAGGGCAAGACCAATCCGCAGGGCGCCTTCGACATCTCCGTGGCGATCAAGCCCAGCTACTGGCCGGTGGACTACGAACTCGAGGCCACGGTGACCGATCTCTCGCGGCTGGCGGGCACGGGCAACGCACGAACAAAGAGTGGACCGCTGACCGTCACCACCGGCGTCGACCGGATGTTCTATCGCGAAGGCGAGCGCACCGTCGCGCGCGTCCGGGTCAGAACCCCAGACGGCCGCGCGCAGCCCGGGACCCCGGTCAAGCTCTTCCTGCTGGCCGTGAACAAACCCCAATCCGACCAGACCGAGTACGAACCGGTCCAGCAATTCGCGGGCAAAACCGACGCGACCGGGCTGGCCAGCTTCCCGATGACACTGGCCCAAACGGGCCGGCTACGCTTGCTGGCTCGCGTCGGGCAATCGCCCACCCTCCGCAGCGCCGCTCGATCCGACTTCTACGTCGCCAGGAAAGACGGCCGAGCTGCGTCCCGCTCTTCGAGACCTCACCAATTCCGCTGGGCGCCTCCGGAGTCCAACGTGGAAGCGCCATTCAGCGCGATGCCCGACCGAGTGGCCTATCGCCAGGGCGAGACCGCGCGCCTGCTGGTGCGGACCACCGACACTCCGCTCAACGCCTGGCTGCTGATCGAAGGGCGAACGATCCATCGAGTCCGACAGGTCGCGCTGCCTCACGCAGTGAACGTGCTGAGGATCCCCCTGGGCCATAGATTCTCGTCCAGACTCAAGCTGCACCTGATCGCCTGGCACCGCGGCCAGCCCCGCAGCTGCGGCGCGATGATCTACCAGGTGCCCTCCTCATCGGGCCTGAAGGTCTCGATCCGGACCGACCAGACCGAATACAAGCCCGGGGACAAGGTACGGCTGGAAGTCCGCACCACCGTCGAAGGCCGCCCCGCCGCCGCCGAGGTCGAGCTGGGCGTCGTTGATCGCTCGGTGCTCTCACTGGTGCCCGAGCAGGTGCGCGACATCCGCACGTTCTTTCACCCGCTCCGTGGCTGGGAGGCGGAGTCCTACACCAACTGTTCCTGGCTGGACCCCGACATCTGGCAGCACCAATATAGCGGAGGCGTCGGCGCGGCCGGCGCTTCCTTCTCGGAACCCGCTGCTCCGGCCCCCAACGTCGGCGCAGCCCCCGGGAGCGGTGCGCTGGCCGGCGCACGAACCCGCCGCTGGTTTCCCGACACCTTGTTCTGGAGCGGTCAGCTGGTCACCAATGAGCAGGGAGTCGCCCGCCTGACGCTCGAGACTCCGGACTCGCTGACTCGCTGGCGTCTGCTGGCGCGGGGCGTGACCGTGGCCAGCCAGTTCGGCCAGGGCGAGGGAGAGATGCGGACCCGCAAGGGAGTCGTGCTGCGCCTCTCGGCCCCTCGGTTCTATACCGAGGGGGACAGCGGGACCGTCAGCACGGTGGTCCACAATCGCCTGCCACACAAAGAGACGTTCCAGGTTGGGCTGCGCGTGGACGGGGTCGATCGCCCGGCACGCAAGCTGGTCATTCCGGCCGACGGCCTGGCTCGCCTGGACTGGCAAGTCCGGGCAACTCGCCCGGGGCGACTCGACCTGCGAGCCGAGGCGCTCTCTCGTGTCGAATCGGATGCGATCGAGATCTCCCTGCCGGTTCGCCGCTACGGTGTGCTGGAGCAGCGGAAGCTGGCCGGCCGCGTCGCGCCGAACTGGCGTGGCCAGATCTCGCTGCCCCCGACCGCCCAGGGTGGCCAGCTAGAGCTGATCGTCTCGTCGACGCCGGCCGAGATCATCCGCCAGGCATTGCCCTCGCTCGTCGGGTATCCCTACGGTTGCGTCGAGCAGACAATGTCGCGGTTCCTGCCCGCGGTGGTGGCGACCTCGGCGCTGAAACGGGTTGGCCGCGGCAAAAAAAACCAGCTAGTGCGGGATCTGCCCGGCATGATCAGCCGGGGCCTCGACCGCCTGAGTTATTTCCAGCACGAGGACGGCGGCTGGGGCTGGTGGAAGCATGACAAGAGTGACTACTGGATGACGACCTACGTGCTCTTCGGGCTTGCCACCACCCGTCGCGCGAAGGTGACCGTCCAGCCGGAGCTGATCGAGCGGGCGCTGGGATTTCTCGACCGGGCCAAGCTGAGCTCGCCGTTCGAGCTCTATGCCCGCACGCTGGCGGGTGCCAAGGTCAACATCTTTAGCGCACGACCGCGGCAGAAGGGGTTGCCGACTCAGCAGCTGATGGATCTGGCGCACCTCGTGCTGGCCGGTCGCCGGGACCTCGCCCCCAAGCTACGCTACGAACCGCCGAAGAAGGTGGACTCGCAGGCGATACGCTGCGCGGCGTTGATCGTTCAGGCGCTCGGCTCGGTCAATTCCGACGATGGACGGATCCAGCCGCTGCTCGACTGGTTGATGACGCAGCGCCAGGGCGGCCGCTGGCTGTCCACCCTGGACACCGCCTACGTGATCTATGCCCTGGCCGGGCGCGTCAAGGCCCAGGCCAGCGGCGAGGGTCACGCCAGGCTCAACGGCAAGCCGATCGCGCTGACCGGGGGCCGCGCGGTTGTCCCGGCGACCGGCCTGCGCCCGGGGAAAAACCAGTTCCTGCTGAGCGCCAAGCGAGGCTTCGCCTCCGCCCGGCTGACCTACTACGAGACCCGCCGGATCCGCAAGCCGCACTACGAGGGGGTGCAGATCGAGCGGCGCTTCGAGGTCAAGCAAGTCGAGGACGGCGAGGTCAGCTGGCGACGGCTGAAGTCGGGCGCCGCCGTTCGCTCAGGCGACGAGCTGCGGGTCGTCGTCCGCGTCCGCGCTCCGAAGGGGGTGCGTTACGCGATGATCGAGTGCGCCCTGCCCGCCGGAACCGAGCCCCGACGGGTGTTCCACGAGCAATCCACCTGGTGGGGCTTGTGGTACGCGCGCTTCGAGCAGCGGGACGATCGGGTCTCGGTGGCAGCCGAGTGGATCGACGAGCGATGGAGGGAGTTCTCGTTCCGCCTGCGTCCCACCCTGCCCGGCACCTATCGCGTACTGCCCGCGCGAGCGTTCGCGATGTACGACCCGGATCAGCAGGGACGCACGGCCGCCTACGAGATGCGGGTGATCGACTAGGCTCTTCTCTGACGAGAACTGTCGGCAGATCAGCTGGCGGCGGTGCGACAACGCGCCGCCGCCCCCAGTCTCGAGGCCGGGCTGGCTGTCTCGGCACGGACACCGGTCTCTCGAGGGTGGCCTCGGCGGCTGACGCGGGCCAGCAATCTGCGTGGCCTCCTACGTGTCGATCCGCTTCAGCGTTGTGATCTTGCGCCGGCCCACATACAGATTCAGGCTGAGCCCCATTCCCTCATGCTCCCACACAACCCGGATGATTCCACCACCTTGTACTCGTTGAAGCTCCTGAGTGCTCATCTTGGTCATTTGGGTTCCTCCTGGCATTTTCGGTTGCAGTCGGCCCCTGATCTGCCGACCCTGTTGCTTCTCTACAGCGCAGTACGCAGGGATCGAGATGCCCTCGGTCTGTTTCCGAAATAATAATGCCCCACGCCAAGGCCGGGGTCCCCACGCGGCAGCTCCAGCTGGCTTCAGGAGTGATCGCAGATCGCCGGACTGGGCCAATCGGCCCGCCACTTGTACACTAGAGGTCTCTCATGGGCTTCATCCGCATCCGCATCGGCAAGGCGACCATCCCCTCTCCCCCGAAACGAAGGGTGGCGCGGCGGCGCAACTCTGGCGGACAGCCTGCGGCCAACCTGCCCGAGATCGAATCCACACCGCGCTGGAAGCGACGCGACAAGAGCATCAACTGGGGCGTTGTCGTCGTGCTGATCTTCGTCGCGCTGCTGATCGCCGGCACGCTGCTGCGCCTGCGCTAACGCGTACCGCCTCTCACCGTCGAAGCGCGCAGATCAGCGCTCCCGCAGCCACCACCAGCCCCACCCCCGCCGTCGACAGCGCAGTGAGCTTTTCGTCCCAGAACAGGTAGCCGACCAGGGTCGCCACCAGCACCGAGCTATAGAAGAAGGGCGCGACGATCGCCGCCCGCTCGACTCGGTAAGAGGCGGTCATGCAGCACTGCCCGGTCGCAGCGCAAAGCCCCGCACCGGCCAGCGCCAGCCACTCGGTCCGGCTGGGCCAGACGAAGTCGGCCAGCACCCCCGGCAAGCAGGCCAGCGCACTGAACAGTGTGAAGCAGAGCACGATGTCTGCCGTCTCCTCGGTGTTGCGCAGCTCGCGGACACAGATGTAGGCCAGCCCGCCGAGCAGTCCGGAGACCAGCCCCGCCACTCCGACCAGCGGCGAGCGGGTAGCGCTGCCCAGGTCCGGCTGAATCAACAAGAAGCAGCCGGCGAAGGCCACCAGCACCAGCGGCGGAACCGCCCGCGAGACCTCCTCGCGAAGCAGGAGAACGGCAAACACGACGACCCAGACCGGGGACATCTTGTTGAGCACCATCGCCGTCGCCAGGTCGAGCCGGACGATGGTCCAGAAGAACAAGCACATCGCTGCACAACCGAGCAGGCAGCGGGTCAACATCAGCCGCTTGTTGCCGACGCGGGGTCGCTTGTGGGCCAGCAGATAGTAGCAGCCCAACGGCATCGACAGGAACAGGCAGCGCAGAAAGACCACCTCGAAGACGTTGAGCCGCTTGCCGACCAGCTTGATCATCGCCCCCATCAGGCCGAAGGCGCTGCCGGCGGCCAGCATCAGCAGGATGCCGCGAGGCGGCGAAGAGCGCTCGACGGGCGGTGTGGCGGCGGCCATCGCCACATTGTATACTGCGCGCCACAGATCCGTTCACAGAGGAGCCATAGATGTTGCGTCGCACATTGAGCCTTGTCTTGCTAGTCAGCCTGTTGCCATCCGCCCAGGCCGAAGACCCCAAGAGCGTGGCCCAGCAGTCCGCCGTCGTGATCGTTCTCTGCGAGGACGGGGGACGGACGCCCGCGGGACGCGCGATGGAGTCGTTTGGCCGCCTGGCTCTCGCGCCACTCGTCCGGCGGGCCTACAACCAGCGCACGTGGCTGGTCGGCAAGCGCGCCACGCCCAAGGCATTCCTGGCGGCGATCCGCGAGGCCGCAGGGACACATCGCGCGGTGGACGTCATCCTCTTCGCGCACGGTACGCCGAACAAGACGCACCTGGCTGGCGGCACGCTGACCGGCAAGCAGCTGGTTCGTGGGCTCAAGGGGCGCGGCGGTGATCGGATCCGGATGGTCTACACCACCACGTGCTACAGCAAGACCGTCCTCGACTCCTGGCGCCAGAGCGGAGCCTGGGCCGTGCGCGGCATGCGCGGCGTCAACCGACCACTCGATTTCCCTCGATTCTTGCTGGGCTGGCTCGGCGGCGAAGACTACGGGACGGCAAACGAGGCCGGGTTCAAGCTCAACGAGCGGCTGCACAAGGCCTACAACGAATACGGACCCCTGCTCAAGCTGCAGCTGGCCAACCTGCGCCGGATCCTGGAGTACATCGAGCCCGGGACCGAAGAGGGCAAACAACTCAAGCAAGGACTGCTCGACGCGCTGCGCGTGATGAGCCGCTGGTTTCGCAAACCCCGGTGGGACATCGAAGACAGCCGGCCGCAGATCCTCGGGCCGAAGGCCCGAATCGACCGCCTGCCGGGGGACGGTGCGCAGGCCAGGCGCCCGCGCTAGACTCAGCCCGCGACGATGGAGGCCAGCCCTCGCATTTGCCGAGCCCTCTCGGGCTTGACGCTGGTCGCGGGAGGCGCCGTGGCCGGATTGGCCGCCCTCACCCCCGCAGTCGATGCGATCGATCACGCAATCGGTGCGTACCGAGTCCCGTTCGGCGCTACCGGCCTGGCGCTCGCGGTCGGCGGACTGCTCGCCATCAGGCGGGCCCGACTCCAGCTGGCGCTGATGGGGCTGGCCTGGGGCTTGCTGATCTCGGTGGCGGCCTGTAGCTGGCTGCGGATCTCGCTCAGCCAACCGATCTACCAGGCCATCGGCCAGGTCGCCGAGCGGGAGGACGTCACGCGGATGGTTCGGGAGGATCCACGCTATGGCTACCGCCCACGCCCCAATATGACCGTGACCCACGAGGATCTCGACTTCGTCATCACCTATCGGACCGGGCCGGAAGGCCGGCGGCTGATGCCCAAGCCCAGCCGCTCGGCCGGCCGCCTGGTCGCGGTCGGCGGCTCGTTCACCTTCGGCGAGGGGGTGGCTGACGACGAGACTTATGCCTACCACCTGGCCCGCGGACTGCCCGGGTACACGGTCGAGAACCGGGGCGTCAGCGGCTGGGGCCCGGTTCAAGTCTACCTGACGGTCGAGGACCTGCTGCGCGAGCCCACCCCGCCCAAGCTGATCCTCTACGGCTTCATCTCGCACCATGTCATCCGGATCGACGAGTTCTTCGGGCGCTGGAAAGACTCCCCGGCCGACCCCTTGCGTCAGTGGTACGAGCGGCTGCCCAAGACCGCCGGCTGGAAGGCCGACTTCCTGATACGGATTCTTCAGCGGATCCAGCAGATGTGCCGCCGCCGGGGCGTGGAATTCGTCGTCCTGCTGCTGGCGGCCGACACCCACCACTTTCCCCAAGCTACCTCGCGGGTGCGCCAGGCGCTGACGGGACTGGACATCCCCCACATCGATGGGCTGTCGATCGGCCGCCCCAGGGACTACCACCGCTTCAATCAACACCCCAAGCCCGGCTGGCACCGCCAGGTCGCGGAGTTGCTGCTTGGCTCCAAGACCTTGCGCTCCCGGCTCCGCTGATGGGCCGGGCAGCGACTCGCAGACCGCCCCTTCCTTATTAAGGGGGTTCGGGTTGCATGTGTTGGCGGACCGACTATAATCCCCGTCTCAATTCCCCAATCACAGAATCTCTGTGCACATTGGAGGTCAACGGTATGCGCACAGCACACAGACAGTTCGGTATCCTGGCCATCACCCTCCTGCTCGTCCCCACTCTCGGGCTGGTCGGCTGCAAGAAGAAAAACAACGGCTCCGGCGACAGCGCGGACCCCAGCAAGACGATCACCATCGCGGTGGCTGGCCCGATGAGCGGCAGCGCGGCGGCGTTCGGCGACATGATCAAGAAGGGCGCTGAGCTGGCCCAAGATCACATCAACGCCAGCGGAGGGATCAATGGCAAGATGATCGCGCTGGATGTCCAGGATGACAAGGGGCTGCCCAAGGAGGCGACGACAGTCGCCCGGACACTAGCCAGCAACAAGAACATCCCGATCGTCATCGGGCACTTCAACTCCAGCTGCAGCAACAGCGCGAAGGAAGAATACAACGACGTCGGCGTCGTCAGCCTCTCCCCCGGCTCGACCAACGTTCACGTCTGCAAGGGCTTCAAATGGACCTTTCGCAACCTCTACCAGGACAAGTACCAAGGTGAGAAGCTAGCCGAATATCTGGCAGAGCAGCTGAAGGTCAAGAAGGTCGCCGTGTTCTACGACAACGACGATTATGGCAAGGGCCTGATGGGCTTCTTCATACCCGAGGCCAAGAAACGGGGCCTGACGGTTCTGGAGCCCATTCCATTCAACCGTGAACGAACCCAGGACTTCAAGCCGCTGGTCAGCCGGATCGTCGATCAGAAGCCAGACTGCATCTTCGTCTCGGGCCTGTACAACGAGGGAGCCCTGATCTGCAAGGCTGCCCGCATCGACCTCGGCATGAAGGATGTGGTATTTGTCGGAGGTGACGGTTTGGTCAGCCCGAAGTTTCTCAAAACCGCCGACAAGGCCGCGGAGGGCGCATATCTCTCGACGCCCTTCCAGTTCGACCCCGATAAGGCCAGCGACAAGGCCAAGGCGTTCTACGACGCTTTCAAGGCCAAGTACCAGATCGCTCCAGACACCTGGGCGGCGTTGACCTATGACGCGGTGATGATGGCTGCCGATGGTTTCAAGGCCGTCGGCACCGACCGCGAGAAACTCCGTGAGTGGTTTGCTGGCATCACGACGCTGGACAAAGCTTTCCACGGCGTGACCGGACCGACCTACTTCGACAGCGAGGGCGACTGCATGAAGCCGATCGCCTTCATCCGAGTCAAGGACGGCGACTTCCGCCTGGCCGACAAACAGCTCGGAAAATAACGCCACCAGAGTCAGACCGGGCTGCCCTCGGGGAGCCCGGCTTTTCGCCATGTCCGAGTTGTTCATCCGTACATTGTTCGATGCGATCACTACGGGCTTCCTCTATGCCCTGATCGCGGTCGGCTACACAATGGTCTACGGAATCATCAAGCTGATCAACTTCGCCCATGGCGAGATCTTCATGATCGGCGCGTTCATCGGCCTGTTGTGTGTTCAGGCGTTGTTTGGCGTCGCTGGAGGCGCGGCGCTGTTCGTCGCCATCCCGCTGGCGATGTTCGGCTGCGCACTGATCGGCTGGGTGATGGACATCATCGCCTACAAACCACTGCGCCGCTCAACGCGGCTGGCCGCACTGATCACGGCGATCGGTGTGTCGCTCTCGCTGCAGACCGTCGTTCAGCTGTTCACCCCCGACTTTCACGAGTTCACCGCCGCTCAGCTTCCACGTTTCTTCGACACCGGGCCGCTGATCTTCGGCGTCAAGCTGCTCTACAAGGAGCTCAGCGTGTGGATCGCCGCAGCGCTGCTGATGATCGGCCTCGACCTGCTGGTCAACTGGACCAAGACCGGCAAGGCGATGCGCGCCTGTGCGCTCGACAAGAGCACCGCCGCGCTGATGGGCATCAATGTCAATCGCGTGATCGCAAACACCTTCATGATCGGCTCGGCGATGGCCGCAATCGCCGGCATCCTGCAGGGGATCAAGGTGGGCGGCAACATCAACTTCCGCTTCGGCTACTACCCGGGCCTGATCGCCTTCGCCGCCGCGGTGCTGGGGGGGATCGGCTCGGTCCGGGGCGCGTTCCTGGGCGGGCTGATCATCGGCTTCACGCAGGTCTTTCTGCAGGCCTACATCAACATCAAATACGGCTTCTCCTTCGCCTTTGGCGTGATGATCCTGACGATCATCGTCCGCCCCTGCGGCATCCTGGGACAGCCCGAAGCGAAGCGAGCCTGACGCGATGGATCCCAAAAAACTGATCCTCCCCGTCTGTCTGGCCGCCGGCCTCGGCCTAGCCCCGCTGTTCTTCGGCTTCCGCGGGACACTGCCCAACCTGATCCTCCACATCGAGATCTACATCATCCTCGCGCTGGGCCTCAACGTTGTCGTCGGCTACACCGGCCTGCTGGACCTGGGCTATGCGACCTTCATGGCGATCGGAGCCGTCGTGACCTGCATGGGCTTGATGCTGACCCACACGCCGGATGGCGATTGGGTCTTGCCCTTCGGCGTCAACGCCGGCATCCGGGGAGACTTGCCGCTCAACTTCGACGGCTCGGTTCTGCTGATCCTCCTCGTCGCCGGGCTGGTCGCAGCCATCTTCGGCGTGCTGCGCGGCATCCCGACGCTGCGGCTGACAGGCGACTACTACGCCATCGTGACGCTCGGCATCGCCGAGATCATGTGGGAAGTGTTCAAGAACGAAGAGGCCTGGACCGGGGGCAGCTTCGCAGTCAAGATCGCGCGCCGTCACCGCGCGCAGCTGTTCGGCGAGTCGTTCAACTATGCGACCGCCCGCTTCTACTATCTCGTGCTGGCGATTCTGGTGGGCACGATCATCGTGATGAGGCGGCTACAGTATTCCCGGCTCGGACGCGCCTGGGCCGCGATCCGGCTAGATGAGACGGCGGCCCGCTGCAATGGGGTCAATCTCGCCTCCTACAAGATGACCGCCTTTGCTTTGAGCGGCTTCGTCGGCGGCGTTGGGGGCGGACTCTATGCGATCTGGCTCGGTTCGGTGGCGGTCAACGAGATCGATATCTGGCAGTCTATCCTGATCCTCTGTGTGCTCGTGCTCGGCGGGTTGGGGTCGATCCGCGGCATCGTCGGCGGCGGCACTGCGCTGGTCCTGCTGGGCGAGTTGCCACGCTATACGATGGGTCAAGTCTTTTACTGGGTTCCCGGGTTCGACAACCTGATCGACGCGATCACCCAGTTCCGGATCAAGCCCGAGGCACGCTTCCTGGTCTACGGACTGGTGCTGATCCTGATGATGCGCTTCCGACCGGAGGGGCTGCTGCCCTCACGCGCGATCACGACCGGCCAGTCGTCCGAAGTCCTCAAGCAACGAGCGGCGGAGAAGGGACCGCTTTACCACCTGGATCGATGAGCGAACCTGTCGTCCTCGAGGTCAAGAGCGTCTCCCGTTACTTCGGCGGGGTCAAGGCGGTGGAGAACGTCGACCTTACGGTGCCCCATGGGTCGATCACCAGCTTGATCGGGCCCAACGGCGCGGGCAAGACAACGCTGTTCAACGTGATCACCTGCATCTTCCCCGCAACCCGGGGCGAAGTTGTGTTCCACCCGGCGCACAAGCCAGCCCAGGTGATCAACGATCTGCGGACCGACGAGATCACTTGCCTGGGAATCGCGCGGACGTTCCAGAACATCCGGTTGTTCAGCGAGCTCTCGGCGCTCGAGAATGTCAAGCTGGGCGCCCACGCCCCGACCGAGACCGCGCGGCCGCTGGACCGCATGCTGCATCTGCTTGGAAGGATCCACATGCGGATGCCGTGGCTCGGCTTCAGCCTGCTCGGCCTGGCTACCGCCGTTGCGATCGTGATGGGCCTGCGCGTCGAGGATCACAAACTGGCCGAGTTCGTCGTCTGGCTAATCGCACTCACGGTGCTGCCGATGACGGCGGCCTCGATTCTGGTCGCCGTGCTGGGTATGCTCGAGGCTGTACTCGAGGCACTGCCGCTGCCCCGCACCCGCAAGGAGGAGCAGGAAATCGCCTCTGCCGCACTGGCTTATCTCGACTTCGTCGGACTGCTCAAAGACGCCGACGAGATCGCGACCAACCTGGCCTACGGCGATCAGCGGCGCCTCGAGATCGCGCGCGCACTGGCCTGCCACCCCCAGCTGCTGCTACTGGACGAGCCCGCGGCGGGGATGAACCCACAGGAGACCGAACAGCTGATGGCGCTGATCGAGAAGATCCGCCAGGCCGGCATCACCGTGCTGTTGATCGAGCACGACATGAAGCTGGTGATGCGCATCTCCGATCTGGTCTACGTGCTCGACCACGGCGAGCTGATCGCCTCGGGCACCCCCGACAAGGTCTCCGGCAACCCGAAGGTGATCGAGGCTTACCTGGGAGTGTCCGACGATGAGTGAGCTCGCCCTCCAGATCAAGGGGCTCCGCGCGGGCTACGGCCAGATCGAGGTACTCCACGGGATCAGCCTCGAAATCCGCTGCGGCGAAATCGTCACGCTGATCGGGGCCAACGGTGCTGGCAAATCCACCACGCTCAACACCACCTGTGGTCTGGTCAGTCGCAGGGCGGGGACGATCACCCTGTTCGGTGAGGAGATCAGCGGGCTGCCGACACAGCAAATCGTCGCGAGAGGAGTGGCGCAGTCCCCCGAAGGCCGACGGCTGTTCTCCGACATGACGGTGCTCGAGAATCTCGAGATGGGGGCATTCCTGCGCACCGACAAGGAGCTGATCGAGAAGGACATCGCGCACACCTACGCGCTGTTTCCGATCCTCGCCGAGCGGCGCAAGCAGCTCGCCGGCTCGCTGTCGGGCGGCGAGCAGCAGATGTGTGCGATCGCGCGCTGCCTGATGGCCCGCCCCCGGCTGATGCTGCTCGACGAGCCGTCGCTCGGACTGGCGCCGCTGATCTGCCAGCAGATCTTCGATGTCGTCCGGCGGCTCAACGCCGAGGATGGCGTGACGATCTTCCTGGTCGAGCAGAACGCGAAGGCCGCGCTCAAGCTGGCTCACCGGGGCTATGTGATGGAGACCGGCAACATCCTGATGGAGGGCGCCGGCGACGAGCTGCTCGAGGACCCCCGCGTTCAGGAAGCCTATCTCGGTGTCTGATCGCGCCGCCGTCCGCCTGATCGCGATCGATCTGGACGGCACACTGCTGACCGACGACAAGCTCGTCACTCCCCGAACCGAGGCCGCACTGCGGGCGGTTACCGCGCAGGGCCGCACGATCTGCCTGGTCACCGGCCGGATGCTCGGCTCGACCGCTGGCTACGCCGCGCAGGCTGGGCTCGACAGCCCCGTCGCCGTGCTCAACGGCAGCCTGATCACCCGCGACACGGAGGCGCCGATCTTCGATGGTGCGATCGACCCAGCCCACCTCGAGGAGTCGCTGACGTTGACCGACCCGGAGATCGCACTCTACTGGTTCACTCGCCGCGAGTTGCTGACCGAGCCGGCCGGCGAGAGCCAGCTGGACTACATGAAGACCTGGAACAACGGCCACGACACGATCTGCGTGCCAGAACTGGCCGAGCACCTGCAGGCCCCGGTGTACCAGATCCACCGCGTGGGGTCTCGCGAACGGCTGACCGCGCTGGCGGCCCACTACAGCGGGCGGACCGACCTGATCTGTGAGCTGTTCCCCTCCAACCGTGGCCCATTGTGCCACCTGGAGCTGCGCCTGGCCGGCACCAACAAGGGGGCCGGCCTGCGGCGCCTGGCCGCCCACCACGACGTCTCGCTGGACCAGACCCTGGCCATCGGCGACTGGATCAACGACCTGCCGCTGCTCGAGACGGCCGGCCACGCGGTGGCGATGGGCAACGCCTGGTCGCAGGTCAAGGCCGCCGCCGACGAGGTGCTCGAGCGGACCAACAACCAAGAGGGCGTGGCCCACTACCTGGAGCGGACCTTTCTATGATGAAGCGCTCGGCGCTACTGCTGCTGCTCGTCTGTGTTCCGGCCTGGGGCCAGAGCAAGGTCAAGATCGCCCTCGCCGGACCGATGTCCGGCGCCGCCGCCGCGTTCGGCGACACGATCACGAAGGGTGCCCGGCTCGCGATCGCTCAGGCCAACGCCCAGGGCAAGCGCCAGTTCGAGCTGGTGCTCGCCGACGACGAAGGCTGGTCCAGCAAGGCACCCACCGTCGCCCAGGCGCTGGCCGCCGACAAGAACATCGCGATCGTCATCGGCCACTTCAACTCGAGCTGCTCCAACGCGGCCAAGCAAATCTACGGCAAGGCCGGGCTGGTCTGTCTCTCTCCGGGCTCGACCAACATTCATGTCTGCAAGGGATTCAGGTGGAGCTTCCGCAATCTGTATCATGATGACCAGCAGGCCGGCTTCCTGGCAACCTACGCCAGGCGGCTGGGCCTGACGCGGATCGGCGTGCTGTACGACAAGGGGGACTCTGGTACAAGGCCTCGCGACCGCATTCGCTACCGCGGCCAGGACGCAGAAGCTCTCCCTGGTCGGGATGGTTCCCTATCAGCGGGAGCAAATTCGCGATTTCCGGCCGCTGGTCCAGCAGCTGGCAGACAAGAAGGCGGACGCCATCTTCATCTCGGGTCTTTACAGAGAGGCGGCGTTGATTGCCCGCGCCTCGCGCAAATTGCTGCCCAGGGCCCGTATTCTCGGCGGTGACGGGCTGCTCTCTCCCCGTCTGATTCGCCTCGCAGGCAAGGCGGCCGAAGGGCTGATCGCGCTCACCCCCTGGCACTACGACGCCAGCCGAAGCAGCGTCCGGGCCAAGGCCTTCCACGCCGCGTTCATGCGCGCCTACAAGACAGAGCCCGACACCTGGGCCGCGCTGGCCTACGACGCGGTCGGGATGGCGATCGAAGTGATTCGCGCCGTGGGCCCCGATCGGGAGAAGATCCGCGCCTGGCTGGCCAACAGGACCACGCCCGCCCAGGGCTACCTGGGCGTAACCGGCAATACCTGGTTCGACGCCGAGGGGGACTGCCGCAAACCGCCGATGTTCGTGCAGGTCGCCGGCGGCCGGTTCGGCCTGGCCCCGGTCCAGCTGGTCAGCGTCGAGGACAAGTAGCCAAGACGTCCCCCGCGGCGACCCGGGCGAGCAGGCCGGCGCGACAAGGTCTGCTGCTTTGATGGCCTGCGACAATTCTGAGTGATAACCGAGCCGGTCCACTGGCCCGCCTTGCCCGCGTCGTTGCTGGTCACCTTGTGGCAGCAGACGCCACCTGGCCGGCTGCGACACAGAGCCTCGCTCCACGCTCCAACCGCGGGTCCCTTCGAGAGCCAGCACTCAGCAGGGAAACCAACGGACCCCTGCCCCTGTAGTGATGATCGTACACGAGACGACTTTCTTGGAGGACGGGGTCATGTTGATGGCCGACACGATGGCGATCTTGCTGACGGTTCTGGGGTTCATGCTGGCGTTTCCGGCCCTCTGGCTGGTGTGTCGCGGCCTCTGGGGGCCAACGGTAGAGCGGGCTAGCCGGCGCTGCGCGCGCAATCCGATCAAGTGCTTCATCGTCGGCGCGCTGAGCACCTTGCTGGTGGTGGTCCCGGTCACTTTCTTGGCTCAGGCCGGGCCGGGGGGCGTCTTCTTGGGGACGATCATCGGTGGGCTGTTCGCTGCCTGGGCCCACCTCGGCGTGGCCGGACTGGTCACCCACCTGGGCCGCCAGCTGCCCTCTCCCGCCGATGACAAGCGGCCCTGGAAGGCCACGCTGCGGGGCGGCATCGCCCTCGAGCTGACCTACCTGTTGCCGATTCTCGGCTGGTTCGGCATCCTGCCGCTGAGCTGGATCTATGGCGCCGGGGCCACCACCCTGGGGCTGCTGGATCGGCTCATCGCCCGCTTCTCGGCGCCGGCGCACGGCCCGGCGGCCGATCGGCCGCCGCTGCTGACCCCCGACCTGCCGGCCGCCGCCGAAACGACCCCCATCGCAACCGATGCCGCTCCAGCAATTCAGGGCCTGCAGTAACATGACCCACACAGTCAGTCGCCGGGAGCTGCTCAAGACCAGCGCCCTCGTCGGAAGCGCAGTCACCCTCGGAGGCTGCGAGCGGATCCTCAGCGCCGTGACCGACAAGATGGCGGGTATGCCGGAGTCCTTCGGCGTGGCCACCAGCCAGGATATCGATCCCTGCTTCCATCTGCTCTCGCGGGCCGCCTATGGACCTCGGCCGGGCGATCTGGATCGGCTCCGCGAAATCGGCGCGGAGCGCTGGATCGACGAGCAGCTCGAGCCCGAGAAGCTCGGGGACCTGGCCTGCACGCTACGCGCGCGCCGTTTCGAGACTCTGCACCACGCTCCGGGAACCTGCAAGGAGTACAAGCCGGTTGTCTTGCGCCAGGAAATCGCTCGCCACACGCTGCTGCGCGCCGTCTACTCCCAGCGCCAGCTGTTCGAGGTGATGGTCGGCTTCTGGACCGACCACCTCAACATCCAGCTGGACAAGGGGGACTGCATCTACTTCAAGCCCTGGGACGACCAGCATGTGGTGCGCAAGCATGCCCTGGGGAGCTTTCAGGAGCTGATCCGGGCCTCGGCCACATCCCCGGCGATGCTGGTCTACCTCGACGGGATCGCCAACAAGAAGGGCAAGCCCGGCGACGTGCCCAACGAGAACTACGCCCGGGAGTTGCTGGAGCTGCACACCCTCGGCGTACACGGCGGCTACAGCCAGAAAGACGTGTACGAGGTGGCCCGCTGCCTGACCGGCTGGAGAATCAAGAAACGCTGGAACAAGGGAGCGGTCTATTTCGCCGGGCACCTGCACGACGACGGCGCCAAGACCGTCCTGGGCCAGACGATCCCCGCGGGGGGCGGGGCCAGCGACCTGGACCGAGTCGTCGACATCGTCTGTACACATCCGTCGACCGCCCGACACATCGCCACAAAGCTGGTGCGGCGCTTCGTTTCCGAGGATCCACCGGCGGCCCTGGTCGCCCGGGTGGCGGCCACCTTCACCCGCACCGGCGGGCAGATCAAGCCGCTGCTGCGAGAGATCCTGACCTCCGAGGAGTTCGGCAAGGCCCGCGGGCTCAAGATCAAGCGACCTTTCCGGCTGATCGTCAGCGCACTGCGTGCGCTGGGCGCCGACACCCACGCCCGCAGCGGCCTGATCGACTATCTGGACCGGATGGGCCAGCAGCCCTTCGGCTACCCCACCCCCGACGGCTATCCCGACGAGGGAGCGGCCTGGATGGGCACCCTGCTCTGGCGCTGGAACTTCGCCTTCGAGCTGGCCGCGGGCCGGCTCGGCGGTGTGCGCCTCCCACGTGGGAAGCTGGCCCGGGGCCTCGGCCGCGCCCGCCCCGCCGAGCTGACCCCCGGCGATCTGGTGGCCCACCTGGCCGGCCGCACCGCCAATCAGCAGGAATCCAAGGCACTGACGACCTTTGCGGCGAAGCTCTCGCCCGAGGCTTCCCGGGGCCAGGCCGGATTGATCGGCCTGATCCTGGCCGCGCCCGCATTTCAGAGGTACTAGACATGACCCAGACGACAAAGACCCTGGTCTGCATCTTCCTCAGAGGCGGCGCCGACACGCTCAACATGATCGTCCCCTACGGAGACGACGACTACTACCGCCTCCGACCGACCCTCTCGATCAACCCACCCAAGCGCGGCTCCGGCGCTGTCCCGCTGGATGACTTCCACGGGCTCCACCCCGGCATGCGCTCGCTGCTGCCGATCTTCAAAGAGGGGCGCCTGGGGATCGTCCAGGCCGTCGGCTCGGACGACCAGACCGGGTCCCACTTCGAGGCCCAGGATCAGATGGAGCATGGCGAGCAGTACGGCAAGGCCCTCGGGGGGGGCTGGGTCGGGCGCCACCTGCGCAGCCACAATCAGGGCCGGCTGAGCGCCCTGTCCGCCATCGCCATCGGCAAGACGATCCCCGAGTCGCTTCGCGGGGCGCCCGCGGTCAACGCCATGCAGTCCCTCGAGGAACTACAGATCCGCATCCCGCAGTCCGACTCCAGGACAGTATCCAACGCCCTGGCAGGACTTTACGGAACTCAGCCCGGCTTTCTCGGGCGCCGGGGCAAGGAGACGCTGGCCCTGCTCGAGCGGGTCCAGTCGCTGCGCAACAGCCAGTACCAACCGGCTCCCGGTGCGCGTTACGGCGACGACGACTTCTCTCGGGGCCTGCGCGAGATCGCCCTGCTGATCAAGGCCAACGTGGGACTCCAGGTGGCCTGCATCGACCTGGAGGGCTGGGACTCGCATTTCCTCCAGGGCAGCACCACAGGCGCTCAGCCCACGCGAATCCACCGCCTGGGCCAGGGCCTGGCAGCCTTCGACGCCGATCTCGCCCCCGTGCGGGACCGGGTGACCACCATCCTGCTGACCGAATTTGGCCGCAGAGCCTACGAAAACGCCTCGTTCGGCACCGACCACGGTCGCGGGTTCGCCCTGATGGCGCTGGGAAATGGCATTCAGGGCGGCATTCACGGTCGCTGGCCCGGTCTCGAAGAGGATGCCGAGGCGGATGGGCCGGGCGGCCTGAAGGTCGAGGTGGACTACCGCTCGGTCCTCGCCGAGATACTCGACAAGGTGTTCGAGAACCGGCGCATGGAACAAGTATTCCCCGGTTTCACGCCCCAAAAGGTGGGATTGGTGGCCTAGAGGCCTCCTGAACGCTCTCCGCACCGTACGGGACCGGCCCATGCAGGCCGCACAGGCCCTCGACTACCACCCGGCTCAGCATCCTGGCCCAGAAAAAGGCCGAAAACGCCAACCTGACGGGCAGAACCGCACCCTGTTCCGTGATTTCACCCATTTACCGCCCATCGACGCGCCCGAGAGGGCCAATTTGTAGCATGATTTGCCACTATTGAATGGGTGATTCTCGCTGTATTGGCCCATCCGCCGCTGATGGCAAAGCACGCCCCCCTGCCTCTTTAAGGGGCCCCAAAGCACCCCTTTCACAGAATACAGCCACGGAACCCCTTCCTGGGGTGGCTCTTATGGAAAACAGGGCAAAAACGCCCGTGGGCAGCCCTGGAGCCCGATAGAGGCG
>PVBE010335835.1_pt1 | contig 23243 bp, 18 predicted proteins | sample 1631181 | NCBI WGS metagenome assembly PVBE01 (sample SAMN08397723, study PRJNA350692) | Marine metagenome, whole genome shotgun sequencing project. | isolation source: water | place: Pacific Ocean | collected 2012-04 | reverse complement strand
GTGATCACCTACAACGCGGACCTGTTGCGCCGCGGCCTGCTGCCGCTCGTCGACGCCGTCGAGCTGAAGGCGCCGGGCTCGTTCTGGGCGGCGTGGATGTCGTGGGGCCTCTTCGGGCGCTCCATCGCGGTGTTGCAGAAGGTGATGTGCGCGTGGGCCATCGTCGGGATGGTGGGGGTCTACGTCTGCGGTCGCCTCCTTTACGGCCGGCGCGCGGGTGGCGTGGCGGCCCTGCTCTTCTGCGTCTTCGCGCCGATCACCGACAGCATCGACATCAACTACGGCGCGTGGATGGCGCCGGCGTACGTCTGGTGCACCGCGTTCTTCGTGGCGGCGGCGAAGTCGGGCCGGCTGCGTTGGCTGGTGGCCTGCGGCGCGACGCTGGCGGTGGCCGGGCTGCTCAAGCGGCAGGCGGCGGTGCTCTTCCCGGTCTTCGCGGCGCTCATCCTGGTCGGTCCGCGGCTGGTGCGTCCGGAGGGCTGGGCGGAAGCGATGCCGTGGCGAAAAGGCCTGTTGGCGCTGTTCGGGGGGCTCGCGATCGGGTTTTCGCCGATCCTCCTGCTCGGTGGCGACGCCTTCGAGTTCGGGCGCCACTATTTCTTCAGCGAGGGCGGCTGGAAGTACCTGAAGGGCGAGCTCGACTGGGGCGACAAGCTCGTGCGCGTGAGCGACGGCGTGCTCGGGTTGTGGGAGTACATGGCCACGGTGACGCTGCTCGCCGCAGCGACCGCGGTGATGGCGTGTCGCTCGCTGACGTGGCGCGGCGTGCTGCTCGGCGCGCACCTGGCCTTCAGCTTCGCGGGCGCGGCCATCGGCTTCCGCTTCTTCAAAGGCTACTACCTGCAGCTGCTCCCCGCGGCGGTCCTCGTCGCGGCGCACAGCGAAGGGCCGCTCACGCGTTGGCTGCGGCGTGAGAACTGGAAGGGGCCGGGGACCATCTTCGCCCTCGTCGGCGTGCTCTTCCTCTCCTTCCCCGGGCTGTACAACGACTACGGCGAGCTCACCTCGATTCGGAAGCGGCGCGCGACCCCACGTGACAAGGACGCGCAGCGCATCGCCCGCGTCGTGAAGGCCAACACCGAGGCGGACGACACCATCTGGGTGTGGGGGCGTTGGGCATGGCCGGTCTACTTCCACGCCGACCGGATGAGCGCGTCCTCCTATTACAAGGTGCTGGGCATCCTCACGACGAACCTCACCAACACGTGGAAGCGCGCGACCGAGCGCACCCGCTTCATCGAGGAAGGGCCGTGGGAGGAGGTGATCGCAGACCTCGAAGACGAGGAGCCGGCGTTCATCGTGCTCGCGCATAACGAGGACTACTCGGACTTCGAGGCGCTCAAGGCGCTGATCCGCTCAGATTACCGCCGGGTCCCTCACCTTCGGGTGCCGCGCTTCTCGGTCTACTACCGGAAGGACCATGTCCTGACGGATCCACCAAAGGCGAAGAAGCGGAAGAAGCGGAAGAAGCCGCGCAAGAAGCCGTCGAAGCGCAAGCGGTCGAAATCAAAGGCGAAATCGAAGACGTCGAAGAAGAAGGGCGGCGGCTTGCTACCCCGCTTGAAGCGCCCGCTTTCGATACCGCCGGCGAATGAGCCAGCCAAGAAGAAGCGCAGCCGCAAGCGCGCCCAACCCGACCTTCCACCGGCGAAGCCGCTTCCGTAGCACGTAGGCGCGGTAGGCCTCGCGCCGCCGCCACTCGCGCTTGACCGCCCAACCCCAGCGCGGATCCTCCAGGTACGGCTTCAGCACCGCGTGGGCCCCGGCCTCGTCGAGCCCCGCCGCCACGTGACAGGCGACGAGCGCCGCATCCGGTGCGTTGGGGTGCGCCAGGAGGAAGCGCTCGCGCGCGTCGTCGTCACGCGCCCTGAGGCGGACGCGGGTGGTGTGGCCCTTGGACGCCCGCAGCCAGGCCAGGGCACGGCGGGCGCGCTCGGCGTCGGGGGCGTCGGGATATCGCGAGACGAGCTCGGTGAGCACGGCTTCGGCGCGGGTCGTGTCGGCCTGCTCGTCGATGCACACGCGGGCTTCGTGCCACAGCGCCGCCGGGTCGAGAAGGACGAACACCAGAGCCCAGGTCGCAGTCACCGTTCGCGCTGGATGCCGAGCGCCTTGATCTTCTTGTGCAGATTCGTGCGCTCGAGGCCGAGCGTGTCCGCGGTCCGGCTGATGTTCCAGTCGTTGACACGCAGGCGCGCTTCGATGAATTGGCGCTCGGCGGCCTCGCGGAAGTCGCGCAGCGTCCCGCCGGAGAAGAGCTCTGCGGCGCCGTCGAGATACAGCTGGCGCGCGCCACCGAAGTCCGGGGGGATGTCGGAGGGCACGATCTCGTCCTCCGAGAGGATCGCCAGGCGTTCGACGACGTTTCGCAGCTCGCGCACATTGCCGGGCCAGTCGTAGCCAGCGAGGCGCTTGAGCACGTCGGCGTGCACCGTCTTGGCCCGGAAGCCGTTCTCCGCACAGACCTGCTCGAGGAAGAAGTCGACCAGCCGCGGGATGTCGCTCTTCCGGGCGCGCAGCGGCGGAGACTGGATCGGGACCACGTTGAGCCGGAAGTAGAGGTCCTCGCGGAACTTGCCCTGGCGAACCGCCTCTTCCAGGTCCTTGTTGGTCGCCGCGAGCACGCGCACGTCGACGGTCAGCGGTCGCTCGCCGCCGACGCGGGTGAGCTCACCGGTCTGCAGGACGCGCAGGACCTTCGCCTGGGCCGAGAGGCTCATGTCGCCGATCTCGTCGAGGAAGAGGGTGCCGGTGTCGGCGAGTTCGAAGTGGCCGCGGCGGCGACCGATCGCGCTCGTGAAGGCGCCCTTCTCGTGGCCGAAGAGCGTGGACTCGATGAGGTCCTCGGGGATCGCCGCGCAGTTGACCATCACGAAGGGGCGACGGTTGCGGTCGGATTCGTCGTGGATGGCGCGGGCGATGAGCTCCTTGCCGGATCCGGACTCACCGGTGATCAGCACGCGCCCCTTGGTGGGGGCGACCTTGGCGATCTGCTCGCGCAGCGTGTCGAGGACGGGCGCGGTGCCGATGATGCCGCCCACGCGGCGGCCGGCGCGGACACGCAGGTCGCTCAGCTCGTTGGCGTCGCGGCGGCGGCGGACGCAGTTGCGGATCGAGACGAGCACGCGGTCGCGGTCGAGGGGCTTCTCGAGCAGGTCGAAGGCGCCGAGGCGGGTGGCCTCTACGGCGTCCTTGATGCTGGCGTGCCCCGAGATCATGACCACCGGCAGATCGGGGTCGTCTTCGAGGATCGACTTGAGGGCGGTGAGGCCGTCCATCCCGGGCAGGCCGATGTCGAGCAGCAGCACGTCGACCTGACGGCGGGCGAGGATCTCGAGGCCCTCTTCGGCGGAGCCCGCGTCGAGCACGTCGAAGCCCTCGGCCTCACAGACGAGCTTCAACGTACGGCGGATGTTCTTCTCGTCGTCGACGACGAGGATCTGGCCTGCGCTCACAGTGTCTCGTTCACGTGGGGATCTCGTAGTCGCGGATCTTCTTGTAGAGGGTCGAGCGGTCGATTTTCAGGAGCTGGGCCGCCTTGGCCTTGTTGCCGTTGGTCTCGGCGAGGGCCGCGACGATGGCCTCGCGCTCCAGGTCCTTGAGGCTCATCGCCTTCATCGCGACGGTGCGGTCGGGCTCGATCCCCGCGATGTTCGGCGGGAGGTCCTCGAGACGTATGATCGGGCCATCGCCGAGGACCATCGCGCGCTCGACGGCGTTCTTGAGCTCGCGCACATTGCCCGGCCACGTGTGCGCGTTCAGGGCGGCCATGGCGGCGGGCTCGATCGCTTCGATGCGGCGGCCCATCTTCTCGGTGTAGCGAGCGACGTAGTGCTGGACGAGCAGCTCGGCGTCACCGTGCCGGCGGCGCAGGGGCGGCAGCTCGATCTGGATGATCTGCAGGCGATAGAAGAGGTCGTTGCGGAAACGGCCGTCGGCGACCATCTCCTCGAGGTTGCGGTTGGTCGCCGAGATGACCCGCACATCGGTGGTGATCTTGCGGGTGCTGCCGACGCGCTCGAAGCAGCTCTCCTCGAGGACGCGCAGGAACTTCGTCTGGCAGGCGGGGCTCAGCTCGCCGACCTCGTCGAGGAAGAGGGTGCCGCCGTCGGCCACCTCGAAGCGGCCGCGCTTCATGCTGGTAGCGCCGGTGAAGGCGCCCTTCTCGTGGCCGAAGAGCTCGGACTCGAGCAACGTCTCGGTGAGCGCCGCGCAGTTCACCGCCACGAAGGGGCCGCGGGCGCGTGGGCTTGCGTGGTGGATGGCGTTGGCGACCAGCTCCTTGCCGGTCCCGCTCTCGCCGTTGAGCATCACGGTGGAGTCGGTGCGCGCGACCTTCGAGATGAAGGTGAGCACGCGGCCGATGGCCTCGCTGGTGCCGACGATGTTGTAGCGCTGGGTCACCTGGCTGCGCAGATGCGTGTTCTCGCTGACGAGGGCCTCGCGAAGGATGAGGTTGTCGATGGCGATGCCGGCCTGCTGGGCGAGGGCGGTCAGGAAGAGGAGGTCGTCGGTCTCGAAGACGCGCCCTTCCTGGAGGATGTCGACCCACACCAGGCCGATGCAGCGGCCGCGGCTGACCATCGGGGCGCACATCACCGAGCGGATGGCGTTCTCGACGATGCTGGCGGACTTCGAGTAGCGCAGGTCGCCGTACGTGTCGGCGCACAACACGCTCTTCCCCTCCTGCAGCACCTTGTCGACGATGGTGCGGCTCACCGTCACCTGGTCGTCTCCGCTCGTCTCGGCCGCCGCCGTCATCAACTCGCCCGAGCGGTCGACGACGAAGAGGAATGAGCGGTCGCCCATGCACTTCTCGCGGGCGAGCCGCGCGATGCACGGATAGAGGCTCTCGAGGCGCTCCGCGGCGGAGACCTCATTGGCGAACGCATACAGCGCCGCGAGGCGGTTTGCGCCACGCGCCACGCCCGTGATGCCGCGCAACTCCGTGGTGACCTGCTCGAAGCCGGCGGGGAGCACGTTGAGCGCGTGGGGCACCGGTGGCGGCGGCGCGTCGCCCATGTAGACGAAGTTGGTGGAGCCCACCGTGATGCGATCGCCGTCCTGCAGGAAATGTCCGATGACCGGTTCGCCGTTGACCAGGGTGCGGTTGCGGCTGCCGAGGTCGACCAGCTTCCAACCGTCTTCTTCGGCCACGAGTCGTACGTGCTCGCGGCTGACGGTCAGATCGGTGAGCTGAACCGCGCTGTTGTCGCCGCGGCCTACAATTGCTTCGGTGCCGCCGAGCGGGAACGTTCGGCCGACATCTGGGCCATCGGTGACGACGAGCCGTGCCATCAGAGGAGAGATTGCGTCGGTGAGAGAGCCAACCCTAAGATGCGCGAAATTCGGGCGTCAATCGACGCGTCACGGGTCGAACTTGCCGAAGCTCGCCGTTCTCCTCCTGCTCCTGCCCTTGTTGCCTGCCACCGCGACCGCCGACGAGAGCCCTCGCGGCCTCGGAATGGGGACGGCCGTGCGCGGTGATCCGGTCGGCAATAGCGCGGTCGTCTACAACCCGTCGGGCATGGCGCGCGGCTCGGTGTATGGCGCGCAGGTTCAGTATTTCCGGGGCTCACCAGGCGATCTCAACCAGGTCGGCGCGAACATCGTCGACTCGAAGACGCAGCCGGCCGTCGCGGTCGGCTTCGCCTACAACTACAACTTCACCGACAGCGAAGCGGAGACCGAGATCACCGGGCACGACGCCCGGTTGGCGTTCGCTCATGCGGCGGTTCCGAATCGATTCCACCTCGGCCTCGGGCTGCACTATCTGAACCTCGACGCCGGCGGAGACAACAAGATTGACGGCTTCACCGTCGATGGCGGGCTGCTCTTCTCGGTCTCGACCGCGTTCCACATCGGTGTTGTCGGCGAGAACCTCATCGACCTCGACGAGGCCGGCTATCCCCGGCGCGCAGGCGGCGGGTTGGCGTACACCGGCCCGCGCATCACCGCCGACGTCGACGTGCTCTACGACTTCGACACCCACGCCGACGGCTCCAAGCCCGTCTTCGCGGCGGGCGGCGAGCTCTTCCTCGCAGAGGCGGTCCCCATCCGCTTCGGCTATCGGAACGACCGGGCCGCCGAGACGCAGCACGTCTCGGCCGGTCTGGGCTTCGTCAACGGGAAGGCCAATGGTGCGGGCAGCCAGCTGCACTTCGGCTACCGGCAGAACCTCGAGGACAGCGACGACTTCCTCTTCGGCATCGGCATCACGATGTTCCTGTGAGGATCGCGTAACTACCTGGCTGTGAGCTTGCGCTGTACGGCGGGTGGCGCGGCCGCCACCAACGCGCTCCAGCGCCTGGCGTCGTGTGCGCCGCTCCCGGTCTTGCCGAGCAGCGGCTGAAGGGCGCGATACGGATCCGGCTTCTGGGGCTGCATCTCGACGGCTCGCGTGAGCAGCTCGACCGCCTGGGTGGCGTAGATGCTGGCGCTGGCCCGGGCCATCTCGCCGGCGAGGGCCATGAGCTGACCGAGGCGCAGGTTCACGTAGTAGGCGGTCCAACGGAGCGCGTCGTCCTCGCCCGGGTCGTTGGCGGTGAGCGAGAGGCGCGTCGCCTGCCCGCTGAGGAAGGCGGCGATCGTCTCCATCACCGCGCGCTGGCGGCCGGCGCGGCGCAGCCGGTCGATCCGGTCGAGGATGCAGCGGCTCAGCCACGCGAGCTCGTCGGCGCGCGCCCACTCGTTGTCGGCCTCTCCGTGCTCGAGGGCGCGCTCCAGGTGCAGCTGCGCGCGCTCGAAGTGGCCCTGCCTGACCAGCGTGCGCCCGAGCGACGCTTCGCCCTCCGGGTCGATGGCCCCGGGCAGGCTCAGCGCGAGCCGCAGCGCATCCTCCGCGCGGCGCGTGTGCCCGAGGCGGCTGAGGATGTCGGCGCCGCGGGCCGCCGCGCCGGGTGCGACCGGGTGGCCCGCACGTGCCAGCGCCTCGAGCCCGCGCAGCGCGTCGGACACCTCCTCGGGGTCGCTCACCGTCTGCAAGGCCTGACCGTGCATCGCCGCCCACGGCGCGATCTCGGCCACCCCGGTGGCCATCCGCACAGACACGTCACGCGTCAGGGCCCCGTAGGCGGCGGCGTCCTCGGCCGCTGGGCTGCGACGGGCGGTCACGGCCTCTGCGAAGCGCAGCACCTGCTGCTCGAGGTCGGCGACCGTGGCGGCGCCCATCACATCGAGGCCGCGGGCGCGCCAGGTGTCGACCCAGAGCCCGCTCGCCTGTCGCGCGAGCAGGACCATCCCGCCGCCCGTGGGGGCCTCGAAGACCTCGTGGGTCAGCCAGGTGACCTGCGGATCCTGAGGCGAGAAACCGTAAAGCAGCACCGGTCCGCGCGCCGCCCGACGACGCAGCGCGGCCGTGACCGTGGGCCTGAGTGCGGCCAGGCGTCGCGCCTCCGGCTCTCCCGTCGGGGCGTCGAGGAGGAGGTCGCCGCGCAACTTGACCACCCGACGCTCTGCGGGCAGCGGCGCACGCCACTCGTCACCGTATGCGGTCTCGAACGGGGTCCCGAGCTCGGCGAGGGTGGCGCGCGCCAGGTCATCGAGCTCCGTCGTCGCGATGACCGGGAACGGCAGCCCCAACAGCGCCCGATGCAGCGGACCGACATGGGCGCGCAGCGCCCCCGCGGTCGGCAGGTGCTCGGCGAGTCGCGCGGCGAACGACACGGTCCCGAGCGCACGTCTGCACAGCTCTACGCGATCGGAGAGATGCAGCCCGTCCCAGCCGGGAATCTCCGGCTGCGATTCGCGCAGCTTCTCGACGAAGGGCCACAGGTCGAGCGCCTCGATCCCGTGCGCGAAGGCGGGCCCGAGGACGAGGGTCGCGCGGCCGGCGACGACCGCCTCGAAGAGGGGTCCATGAGTCTGAAGGTCGGGGAGCACCGCCCGGATGGTACCGCCGATGAAGAATTCCCGAAAAAAGAGCCGCGCGACGCGTCTAGTCAACGGGAGGTTGCTGGATGTCGTGGTTTCGTCGACGGCCCTTGACCCCGTTGCCTGACGAGCAGCTGGGTGAAGCGTGCACCGAAGACGCGGTCATCGCCGAGGCGCGCACATTGCCGCGCTTTCCGACGGTCGTCGCGGATGTCCTTCAGGGTCGAGCGCTCCTGTCGAGGTACGCGCTGCAGGTCGAGCTCGAGACCGATCCGGCTCTGGCGGACGAACTCAAGACTGCGTGGCGAGTCGGCCCGCTCGAACGGCTTCTGTCGATCATGCCGCCCGAGATCGTCTTCGAGCGGTTGGTCGAGGTCGCCTGCGTTCGGTACGCCGACGCGCTGGCGCCGCCGCTGCAGCGGGAAGCACGTAACAGGCGGCGCAGGCATGCCGTCGCAGTCGCGGGTGCTTCCCGCGCCCTGGCGCGCGACGCGGGTGCCGACCCGATGATCGCGCAGGCGGCGTTCCTCACCGGAGCCGTTCACCTGGTGGGTGTGCACGCGCTCGAGCTGTACGTCCGCAACCATTGGCCCCAGGCCGCCGAGCGGCTCGCGCGCGGCGACCTGGGCATCGAGGCCTGCGCGGAGTCGGTCGGCTGCTGCCCCTGGCGGGTAGGCGGCGCCCTCTTGAAGGACCGTGATCTGCCGGACGCTGTCTGGCGCGCCGTGGCGGGTCAGGGTCTGCGCGCCGGTGGCGCCTCCACCGTGCGGCTTCGCCAGGCGCGACGTTGCGCGCATCTGGCTGGCTTCTCGCCGGTCACCGGTGACGCCCCGACCCAGCCGGCGCCGGCCGTCGGCATCGCGGGCGCGGTCGAGGCGGTGCGCCACGTGGATCGTCTGCGCGACGCCCGCATGGTGTAGCCCACCCTCGACTCCGCGGTTGCGCGCGTGACGCGTGGCGCGTCCTACTCATCCGCGAATGCCCTGGATCGTCGCCGGTGTCGCTGCGCTCGCCGCTCTCCCGCTGGGTCGGGCGCTGGTCGAGGTGTGGCCGATCTGGTTCGCCGCACCGACGGCAAAGGCCTTCGTCGTCGGCGCTGCCGGCGGCGCGGTCGCCGGATGGTTGGTTCATCGTTTCGTGCCGATGCTCGCCGTCCTCGAACACGAGCTGACCCACCTGTTGGCCGCGGTCCTGCTCCTCCGCCGCCCGGTGGCGATCGGCGCCGGGCCCGATGGTGGTGAGACGGTGTACACCGGGCGGGGCTCGGTCCTGATCCGCCTCGCGCCTTATGTGCTGCCGACCTTCACGTTGGTGGGCCTTGCGCTCGCGCCCCTCGTCCGGACCCGCTACGAGACCGGGTTTGTGGTCGCGCTGGGCGTCACCTGGGGCTTCCACGTGCTGACCGGCGTCGTCGAGAGCCACCCGCGGCAACCCGACCTGCAGCGCGGTGGGCTGCTCGCTTCGTACGTCGCGGTGGTCTGCTTGAGCGTCGTCTTCTACCCGCTCGCCGCCATCGCCTCGGTCGGCGGCTGGCCCCTGGTACGCCGCTGGGGGCGTCTCGCGTGGCGTTACCTCGCTGCGCTCACGACTTGACAATGCACCCCCCCGCGACCGATCTCGGTGCTCGCGCGTCAACTCATTGGGAGGTGTGTGCCCATGCGCTTGCGGTTGCAGAAACTGCTCGATGAAACGGTGAACCCGATGGTGGCCTCCCACGGTGGCCATATCGAGCTCGTCGACTATGCGAATCGCACCGCCTACATCGTGATGTCGGGCGGCTGCCAGGGGTGCTCATCGTCGGCGGCCACGGTGAAGCAGGGCGTCGAGCAGGCCATCTTCGAGGCCTACCCGCGCGTGAAGCACGTGGTCGACATGACCGACCATCAGTCCGGGACGAACCCCTACTACAGCTAGAACCCGGGCACGCCGAATTGATCAGGCGTGCACGAGGCCAGCTCCCATGACCACAGGCGGCCACCCGTGAAGGGCGACGCGACCCGACTCGGGGCGTGCGTGCGCTCCATCCGGCTGCTCCAGGACCAGGGGGCGATGGACGCGGCGCGCGACGTCGCGGACGCCTTTGCCACGGAGTGTGGTGCCGGCGCGCTCGCGGGCGACGCGTTGTGCGCGTACGTCGCGAGCACGGCGGTCGAGTTGCACGGCAGCGGGTCTGCGCTGATCGTCGAAGGGGCCCACGAGGACTCGGTCTACGTCCTGCTCACAGGGCAGGCGGCGGTGCGACGCTTCGGCGCCGGCGATGTGGCGCGCCTCGGACCTGGCGACTTCTTCGGCGAGATCGCTGCGACCACCGGCACGGCGCGCACCGCCTCGGTCTACGCGGTGACCGACTGTTTGCTGCTCTGTCTGCCGGCCGGGGGCCTGACGGGCCTCGCGCGCTACCTGCCCCCGGTCCGCGACATGCTCGAGGCCGCCTCGCGGGAGCGCTTGCTGCCCGCGATCATGCCGCCCGGGAGCGGCTTCGACCTGCTCGACGCAGAGCAGCGCGCGCGATTGTTCGAGTGCTTCGTGCCCGTGACCGTGCCGAAAGGGACCCGCATCCTGCGCGAAGCCCAGAAGGGGGCGGGCCTGTGCATCATCGTCTCCGGCCAGGCCGAGGTGTGGCGCGGCGGGGTCAACGACGAGCGCAACGTGCTGGCGACGCTCGGCCCCGGCGCGTGCTTCGGCGAGATCTCGTTGCTCTTCGGCCTCCAGGTCACCGCGACCGTGGAGGCGACGACGCAGGTGACCTTCTTCGCGATGAAGCCGGTGGACTTCAAGCGGTTCGTGGAGCTCTTCCCGGACATCGGCGCCCACTTCGTACGCATGGCCGAGGATCGAATGGGGCGCCCGCAGGTACAGCGCATGGCGATCTCCACCGAGCACCACATCGTGCGGGGTGGCGTGCGCATGAGCTACGCGGAGCGGGCGACCTTCACCACGACCGCGGGCTTTCACCGCGGGCGCTGCCCGGTATGCGGGTACGCGGACGCGGACATCGTCTGCGTGTCCTGCGGCACGGTTCAGTGACATAATCCGGGGTGTGACAGCGACTCCCGGCCCGCGCGAGCCCGCCTCGCTTGCTCGCCACGACGATGCCGGTGTCGCTCCTCCTCGACGTGCCGCTGGCACGCCGTCGTCGTCTCTCCTTGGCCTCGCCGCGCCGAGCTGCGCGATGCTGGCTCCCGCGGACCGCGAGGCGCTGTTGTGAAGCCACACCCAGTCGAAGAGTCCCTGGCTCAGTTCCGGGACACCTGCGCGCGCTTCGTGAAGACCCACGTCGCCGACCACATCCACGAGTGGGAAGAGGCCGAGCTCTTCCCGCGGTCGCTCTTCGAGGAGGCCGCCAAGGCGGGCATCCTTGGCGCCGGCTTCCCCGAGGAGTGGGGTGGCGCGGGCGACACGATGTACAGCCTCGTCGCGATCGAAGGCCTGATGACCGCCGGCAGCGGCGGTCTCATCGCGGGGCTCGTGTCGCTGGGCATCGCGTTGCCGCCGATCCTCCAGCTCGGCACAGGCGAGCAGAAGCAGCGCCTCCTCCCACCGGTGATGGCCGGAAAGAAGATCGCCGCCCTCGCGATCACCGAGCCCGGGACTGGCAGCGACGTCGCGGGCATCCGCACTCGGGCGGTGCGCGACGGGGACCACTACGTCGTCGACGGCTCGAAGCTGTTCATCACCAGCGGCATGCGCGCAGACCTTGTCACGGTGCTGTGCCGCACCGGCGACGACCCCCACGGCGGGCTGACCTTCTTCGTGATCGAGCGCGGCATGCCCGGGTTCACCGTCTCGCGGTCGCTGAAGAAGACGGGGTGGCGCTGCAGCGACACGGCGGAGCTCGGCTTCGACTCTGTGCGCGTGCCGGTCGCGAACCGCATCGGGGACGAAGGCTCCGGCTTCGTCGCGCTGATGCACAACTTCCAGAACGAGCGGCTGGCGCTGGCCTTCTTCGGGCACGCCCACGCCGAGGTCGCGCTGCGCGACGCCATCGCCTACGCCAAGGAGCGAGAGGTCTTCGGACGCCCGGTCGCGAAGTTCCAGGTGACGAAGCACAAGCTGGCGCGCATGGCGACGCGCACCCTCGCCGCGCGCGAGCTCAACTACGCCGTGGCCGAGCGGGTACGGCGCGGCGAGCAGGTCCCCGCCCAGGTGAGCATGGCGAAGAACTTCGCCGCCGAGGTGGCCGTGGAGGTCTGCTACGACGCGGTCCAGATCCTCGGGGGCATGGGCTACATGCGCGAGACCCGGGTCGAGCGGATGAGCCGCGACGCGCGCATCCTGCCGATCGGCGGCGGCACCACCGAGGTGATGAACGAGATCATCGCTCGCTGGGGCCTCGGGCTGTGAGGGTCCTCGTCTGCGCCGCGCTGCTGCTGATGGTCGGCTGCGACGACGGCGGCGGGGGCGGGCAATCCGCAGATCTGGGTGACCGCCATCGAGCGCGACGCGCTGCCCGGAGCAGATCCGTCGTCGCCGGCGTTCTGGCTACCCTTCCAGGACCCGGAGAGCGGAAACCACATCCCCTACTGGGCCGTCTTCGACAAGGAGTGACCGGTCGAGCAGGTGGCTGGTGCGCACGTTCTTCAGCGCCGCCAGCATGACCTCGCGCACGTTGGGGATGTCCGCCTCGAGGCGGCCCAGCAGTGCAGCCATCTCGACGCGCTTCATCCCGCTCTGGCTGCCGCAGAGGTTGCAGGGGAGGATTGGGAACTCTCGCATCTTCGCGTAGGCGGCGATGTCGCGCTCGGCGCACTCGATGAGCGGGCGGATCACGCGGAAGCGTTTGCAGTCGGTCGTATAGGCCGCCGGCATCGCCTGCAGACGGCCCGAGAAGAACATGTTCATCAGCACCGTCTCGAGCGCGTCGTCGCGGTGGTGTCCGAGGGCGATCACGTTGCAGCCGAGGCGCTCGGCGGCCTCGTAGAGCACGCCCCGGCGCAGCCGCGCGCACGGCGCACAGAAGGTCCCGCCCGGCTTCGTCAGCTCGAGCACGACCTTGTACGTGTTCGCGCTGAGCAGCTCGTAGGGCGCGCCGTATGCTTCCAGCCAATCTGCGAGCGGGCGCCCGTCGTAGCCGGGTTGCTGCTGGTCGAGGTGGACCGCGACCACGTCGTAGGGGAACGGCGAGCGCGCACGGGACTGCCACAGCAGGTCGAGCAGCGTGTAGCTGTCCTTCCCCCCGGAGACCGCCACCATCACCCGGTCAGTCGGGCGGATGAGGTCGTACGCCGTCATCGTGCCGACCATCTTCCGGTACAGCTTGCGGCGGCTCAGTTCGAGGTCGGAGCGTGGCGGGAACACGGCGCAGAAGGTCGCGGCGGGGCCTGCGCCTGTCAAGCCCGCAGACGAAGGGCGTACGATGCGGCCCATGACACCACCCCGACTCGCGATCCTCACCAGCGGCGGCGACTCCCCCGGGATGAACGCGGCCGTGCGCGCGGCGACCCTCGGTGCCATCGACCAGGGTTGGTCCGTCCTCGGCGTGAAACACGGCTACCGCGGGCTGCTCGACGGCGAATTCGAAGCGCTCGAGCCCGACTCGGTGGCGTCCATCCTGCGCGAGGGCGGCACCATGCTCGGATCCGCGCGCTGCCTCGAATTCCACGAGCGCGTCGGGCGCGACACGGCCCGGCGCCGGCTGGCCGAGGCGCGCATCCGCGGCGTGCTCGTCATCGGTGGCAACGGCTCGCTCACGGGCGCGCGGGCGCTCGTCGACCCCGACGAGCTCGCCGGACAGCATCTGCGGGTCGTCGGCGTACCGGCGTCGATCGACAACGACATCGGCCTGACGAGCATGGCGATCGGGGTCGACACCGCGATCAACACGATCGTCGAGGCCTGCGACAAGATCGCCGACACCGCCGGCGCCCACGAGCGCGCCTTCATCGTCGAGGTCATGGGCCGCGACTGCGGCTACCTGGCGATGGCGAGCAGCGTCGCCTCCGGCGCGGACGTCGTGCTCTTCCGCGAGTCCGGGCGCACCGACGAGGCGCGCGTCGACGAGGTGGTCGAGGCGGTGCGCGGCGGCCACAAACGCAGCGACGGCGACCGGCACGTGCTGGTCGTGATGTCGGAAGGCCTGGAGCTCACCGCCCACCAGCTCAAAGAGCGCGTGGACGCGCGCCTCGCGGCCGAAGGCGAGCAGATCGAGACCCGCGTGACGGTGCTCGGTCACGTCGTTCGCGGCGGGCGCCCGAGCGCCTTCGACCGGTTGATGGCGAGCCGGTTGGGGTACGTCGCCGCGCGGGCGCTCATCGACGGTGAGAGCGGCGTGATGGTCTCGTGGAACCCGCCCAGCGTGGTGTTGCCGGAGGACGCGCAGCGCTCGCGCTTCGATCCCCGCTGCTACCTTGTGTCGCTCGACGCTGTGCTCAGCGAGACCCGCAATCTACTCGCCGGAACCAGCCCCGTGGCGAAGTGGCGCATTCGCATCTTCGACGAGATCGAGCAGGTTCTGCGTCTCTGACAGCGTGAAGAATTGTTGCGCCAGCGGGACAAACCGTTTCGCAACTTGCGCATTCCCGCACCGATCACCAGATTGTGGGCCGTGAGGCTCTGGATCACACTCTCCGCCGTGGTGGCGCTCGCCGCGTGCAACACGCACGTGCGTCGGGACGCCTCCGCCGTGCCGGTGAAGGTTCCCAAGAAGTTCAGCGCGCCACTGGGATCCGGCGTGGTCCCCGCCGACCGCTGGTGGACCTCGTTCGCCGACCCCGCCCTCGACACGATGATGGAGCGGATGCTGGCGCAGAACCTCGACCTGCGCGCCGCCTGGGAGCGCGTGATCCAGGCCCGCGCGGTCGCGGGGCAGTCGGGCTCCGCCCGTTGGCCGCAGGTCACCGCCTCCGCGGGTGCGGGCGCCTCGCGCGTCTACGTCCCCGAGGTCGGGGCGATGGGGCCCACTGGCGGCGTCGAGTCCGATGTCGCGGAGCGTTACTCGCTCTCGGTCGGCGTCGCCTACGAGGTCGATCTGTGGGGCCGCATCGGCGCGCTCACGGACGCCGCCGAGGCCGACGTGGCCGCGAGCGTGCTCGACCGACAGGCCCTCGCCGTGTCGCTCACCGCGTCGCTGGCCGACACCTGGTTCGCGCTCGTCGAGCAGCGCGCGCAACAGGCGCTCATCGAGTCGCAGCTCGAGGTCAACCGCACGATGCACGACCTGTTGAAGCTGCGTTTCATCAACGGCCTCGCGACCGCGGTCGACGTGCTCCAGCAGGAGGCCCTGCTCAAGAGCGTGGAGGCCCAGCAGCCATTGGTCGAGGCGCGCGTGCGGCTGTTCCGGCACCGCCTCGACGTGCTCCTGGCCCGCGCGCCGGCCTCCGCGTCGACCGCCGAGATCGCGAAGCTGCCGGCGCTGCCCGGCCTCCCTGCGCCAGGTGTGCCGTCCGAGCTGCTCGAGCGCCGCCCCGACATCCGCGCCGCCCAGAGCCGGCTCGCGGCCGCCGACCATCGAGTCGCCGCCGCCGTGGCCGAACGCTTCCCGTCGCTCCGGCTCGACGCGTCCACCGGCTTCCAGGCCGACAGCTTCTCGGACCTCATCGACCGGTGGGTGTGGTCCATCGCGGCCAACCTCGTCGCCCCGCTCGTGGACGGTGGCCGCCGCGCGGCGGAGGTCGAACGCCGCAAAGCCGCCCTGCGTGAGGGGGTGCAACGCCTGGGCTCCGCCGTACTGGGTGCGCTGCGGGAGGTCGAAGACGCGCTGGTCCAGGAGAACCGGCAGACCGAGCACCTCGCGCGCCTCGATGCGCAGCTCGCGACCAGCCAGACCCTCTTCGACGAGACCCGCGCGCGCTACCTCGACGGCGTCGGCGACTACCTGCCGGTCCTCAACGCGCTGCGCTCGCTCCAGCAAGCGGAGCAGACGCGGCTGTCGGCCCACCGGCAGCAGCTGTCTTATCGTGTGCAACTCCATCGTGCGCTCGGGGGTGAGCTGCCCCTCGAGGCTGCGCCGGCAGAGGAGGCCACCAGGTGAACATCGTGCGCTGGGCATTGCGCATCGGCCTGCCCGTGGTCTTCGTCGGGGTCGGCGCGTTCGGGATGATCAGGCTCATCAAGTCGCGGCCCAAGCCCAAGAAGGTGGCTCCGGCGCAGCGCGGGGCCCTCGTCGACGTGATCCCCGCCGAAGCAGGCGTGCGCACCGTTCAGGTCGAGGCGCAGGGCACCGTGATGCCCGCGCGCTCCCTCGATCTGAAGGTGCAGGTCGGCGGCAAGGTGACCGCCCTCAACGACGCGCTCGTCCCCGGTGGTCGCGTGAAGACCGGTGACCTCCTCGTCCGCATCGAGCGGCGCGACTACGACCTCGCGATCCACGAGGCGTCCGCGCGGGTGGCGACGGCCGAGCAGAACCGCGACATGGAGCGCGGCCGCCGCTCGGTCGCCGAACGTGAGTGGGCGCTGCTCGGCAACAGCGCGAAGGCGAACGACGCCGCGAAGCGCCGGGCGTTGCGCGAGCCGCAGAAGCAGAACGCCAACGCCGCCGTGCGCGCCGCCGAGGCGGTGATGTCCAGGGCGCGTCTGGCTGCGGCCCGAACGAAGCTCGAGGCGCCGTTCAACGCGATGGTGATGGATGAGCTGGTGGAGGTCGGGCAGGTGGTCCAGCCGGGCCTGCGCCTGGCGCGCCTGGTCGGTACGGACGCGTTCTGGGTGCAGGTCTCCGTCCCCGTCAGCGACCTGAGCTGGATCGACGTCCCGGGCGCCAGCGCCACGGTCACGCACCGCGCGGGCGAGCGCGTCGTGACTCGTCGCGGCAAGGTGGTGCGACTGCTCGGCGACCTCGACCCCCGAGGCTCGATGGCGCGCCTCGTGGTGGAGGTGACCGACCCGCTGGGTCTGGACGACGGCGCCGAGGCCCTCCTGCTCGGCGCCTTCGTCGAGGTCGCCATCGACGGCCGCTCGGTCGACGGCGTCTACGAGGTTCCGCGGGTGGCGCTCCGCGAGGGCGACCGCGTGTGGCGGGTGGACGTGGACGACACGCTGCTCTCCGCCCCGGTCAAGGTCGTGCGGCGCATGCGCGACACGGTGCTGGTCTCAAAGGGGCTCGCTGATGGCGACCGCGTGGTCACGAGCCGCCTGGCGAGCCCGGTCCCCGGGATGAAGCTGCGCGTCAACGCCCCGCCCGAGACCCCGCGGGCCGAGGCGGCTCAGTAGCCATGGATCGGCCGACAGAGGGCCTCACGGGTGGCGCCATCGCGTGGATGGCCGGCAACCCCGTCGCCGCGAACCTGCTCATGGCGTCGCTCATCCTGGGCGGCCTCTTCATGTCCACCCAGGTGGGGCAGGAGGTCTTCCCCGAGGCGAACCTGGACGTGATCAACGTGACGGTGCCCTACCCCGGCGCGAGCCCCGCCGAGGTCGAGCAGGGCATCGTGCTGGTGGTCGAGGAGGCCGTCCGCGGGATCAGCGACGTCAAGAAGGTGCGCTCGCGCGCGGTCGACGGCGTCGGCGTGATCACCATTGAGCTCGATGACGGCGCCGACAAGCCGCGGGTGCTACAGGACGTCAAGACCGCGGTCGACCGCATCGTCAACTTCCCCGAGGACGCGGAGAAGCCAACGGTCGCCGAGTCCGCCTCGCGCAGGCAGGTCGTCTCGCTGGTGCTCTACGGCGAGTACGACGAGGAGGCGCTTCGCCAGCTCGCAGAAGGCGCGCGCGGCGAGCTCCTGGCGCTCCCCGAGATCACCCAGGTCGAGCTGACGGGCGTGCGGCCGCGCGAGATCTCCGTCGAGATCCCGCAGGCCACGCTGCGCGAGCACGGACTGACGCTGCGCGACGTGGCGCAGTCGATCCGCGGGGCCTCGGTTGAGCTGCCGGGCGGATCACTGAAGACGCCGTCTGGCGAGACGCTGCTGCGCACCACCGAGCGACGCGACCGAGGGGCGGACTTCGGCGACATCGCGCTGCGCGGCGCCGCGGACGGAACGGTGCTGCGGGTCGCCGACGTCGCCAAGGTCGTGGACGGGTTCCGCGACGACGACGTCGAGCTGCGCTACGACGGCCTGCCCGCGGTGCAGGTCGACGTGTACCGCTCGGGCGGTCAGACCCCGATCGAGGTCGCCGACGCGGTCTTCGACTACATGGAGACGGCCGCGGCGGGGATGCCCGCCGGCGTGCAGATGGCCACCAGCAACGACCGCTCGCAGATGTACCGCGACCGCGTCGACCTGATGCTGCGCAACGCCTTCCTGGGACTGGTCCTGGTCTTCGTGGTGCTGGGGCTGTTCCTCAACCTGCGCCTCGCGTTCTGGGTGATGCTCGGCATTCCCATCTCGTTCTGCGGCGCGTTCCTGCTGATGCCGTCGCTCGACGTGACGGTGAACATGATCTCGCTCTTCGCGTTCATCGTGACGCTCGGCATCGTGGTCGACGACGCGATCGTGGTGGGCGAGAACATCTACGCCAAACGCGAGAAGGGCGTGCCGTTCATGACGGCCGCCGTGGAGGGCGTCAAGGAAGTCGCCACGCCGGTCATCTTCGCGGTGATGACGACCGTGGTCTTCTTTACGCCCCTCTTCTTCGTGCCCGGCGCGCGCGGCAAGTTCTTCCGGGTCATTCCCGCGATCGTGATCGCCGTCATCCTCATCTCGCTCGTCGAGTCGCTGCTCGTGCTGCCGGCCCACCTGGCGCATTCGAAGGCACCCAAGACCACGGGCATCCGCGGCTGGTTCAACCGGCAGCACGCCAAGATCGGGCACGGGCTCGACTGGTTCATCCGGCGGGTCTACACGCCTGCGCTGCGCGTGCTGTCGAAGCAGCGCTACTTCACCATCTCGATCGGGATCGCCCTGCTGCTCACCTCCTGCGGCTATCGGCTCGGCGGACATATCGGCTTCACCTTCATGCCGAAGATCGAAGGCGACCGCATCCGGGTCAGCGCCGAGCTGCCTGTCGGGGCGCCGATCGCCGAGTCTCGGGCGCTGCGCGCACGCCTTGTCCGGACCGCCCGCGAGACCCTCGATGCCAACGGCGGAGAGATGGCGCTCTCGGACGGCATCGTGTCGCTCATCGGCGGCGGCCTCGGCGGTGGCGGCGGTCCATTCCGCGGGCCGAGCGCCAAGGGCAGCCACGTCGTCCAGGTGACCATCAACCTCGTCGGTGTCGACCAGCGGAAGGCCTCCGCGCGAAAGCTCTCCAAGGCGTGGGGCGAGCGAAACCGCGACATCGTCGGCCTCGAGCGCATTGGCTTCAGCGCCGAGTTGCGCACGGGCGGCGGGGAGCCCGTCAACGTGCAGCTCAGCCACAGCGACGTCGAGACCCTGCGCGAGGCGGCGGAGCGCGTGGCCACGGCACTTCGCGACTACGACGGTCTCACCGACATCAACGACGGCTTCGCGGGCGGCAAACCCCAGCTCGACCTGAAGCTGACGCCGAAGGGGCGCGCGATGGGGCTGACGGAGCGCAACCTCGCCCGGCAGCTTCGCGACTCGTTCTTCGGCGCCGAGGCCGTCCGCCAGCAGCGCGGTCGCGACGAGGTGCGCGTCTACGTGCGGCTCCCCCGCGCCGACCGGCGGACCCTCGCGAGCTTCGAGGGGCTGCTGCTGCGCACCCCGGCCGGCGGCGAGATCCCGCTCGAAGAGGCGGCCGTCGTGAAGTGGGGCAGCGCCTACACCGAGGTGGTCCGCCAGGAGGGGCGGCGCGTCATCAACGTGACCGCCGACATCGACGGAGAGGGCACGACGCCCGAGGAGGTGCTCGGCGGCATCAAGTCGGAGGTGCTGCCCGGCCTCGTCGCCGCCTATCCGGGGCTCGCCTACTCCTTCGAGGGGCAGTCGCGCGAACAGCGGGACACGATGCGCAACTTCGCGTTCACCTTCGCGCTCGCGCTCTTCGTCGCCTACGGGCTGCTGGCCATCCCGTTCCGAAGCTATGTGCAGCCGCTGGTGATCCTCTTCGTGATCCCGTTCGGCTTCGTCGGTGCCGTCGCCGGCCACGTGCTGCTCGGGTACGGGCTCAGCGTGATCTCGCTCATGGGCATCGTCGCCTTGTCCGGCGTGGTGGTGAACGACTCGCTGATACTGGTGGTGGCGATCAACCAGCTGCGCGACCAGGGCACACCCACGTTCGAAGCGGTGATCGAAGGGGCGCGGCGCCGCTTCCGGCCGATCTTGCTCACGACTCTGACCACGTTCTTCGGGCTGCTCCCGATGATCTTCGAGCCGTCGGTGCAGGCGCGCTTCCTCATTCCGATGGCGATCAGCCTCGGCTTCGGCATCCTCTTCGCCACCTTCATCGTGCTGGCGATGGTGCCGGCGGTGTACCTGGTGGTGGAGGATCTGCGCTGGGTGTACGGCTATGAGGACTCGCTGCCGACGCCGGCGCCGAAGGCGTCGCTGCCCTCAGCCGTCGCGGCGACCGCGCTGGATGCGGGGCAATAGCTCGATGAAGTTGCAGGGGCGCGTCCGGATGTCGAGCTGATTGACGAGGATGCGGTCCATCGCCGTGCGCACCGCCCCGGTCGATCCCGGTAGCGCGAAGACCAGGGTCCCCGCGCAGAGCCACGCATCGGCGCGCGACTGGATGGTCGAGGTCCCGATCTCCTCGTAGCTGAGCATGCGGAAGAGCTCGCCGAAGCCGGGGATGTGCTTGTCCGCGAGGGGCGCGAGGGCCTCGGGCGTGACGTCGCGGTAGGTGATGCCGGTGCCGCCGGTCAGCACGACGATGGCGACCTCCGGGTTCGCGACGTGCGCGGCGACCGCGGCCCGGATGTCGTGGATCTCGTCCTTCACGATGGTGCGCCCGGCGAAGCGGTGCCCCATCGTGGTGAGGCGCTCCTCGGCGAGGGCACCTGAGGTGTCGTTGTCGAGGGTGCGAGTGTCGGAGACGGTGATGACCGCGCAGCCGGCCGGGACGAACTCTTTTTCAGCCATGGGCGCAATATAGTCGCGACGTGGGTCGACGTCTCGCGGGGCACGATATCTGGTGGGCGCGCGCCTTCGCGGTCGCGTCGTTGCTGCATCTCATGCTGCCCGACTTCGATTCGCCGGGGTGGTGGGCGCCGCGGCTCGTGATGGCCGTGGGCGCCTTGTTGCTGCTGTGGCGGCCCTCGCGTCTCGGGTTCGCGCTGTGCCTCGTCGGGGGACTGTGGCCGCTGCTCTTCCTGCGCGACGTGCTGACCCAGTCGACCTACCTGGCGGCATGCGCTGCGCTGGGCCTGGTGGGGGCGCGCGATACCCGCGCGGCGGTGGTGTGGTTGACCGGCGGGACGTATCTGCTGGCCGGCTTTCACAAGCTCAACAGCGGCTTCATCGACATGAGCTACAGCTGCGCGGACCACGCCTGGGTGCAGGTGATGAACCGCTGGCCGGTGCCGGATCTCGCGCCCGCCTCTCCGTGGCTCGGCTTCGGCCTCGAGGTGGTGCTCGGCCTGGCAGTGCTGCGGCGCAGCCCCTGGCGATGGCCGCTCGCGTTGCTCTTCCACCTCCCGCTGACGGTGACGCTGGCGCCAGCCTTTGGTCCGGTGATGCTCAGCGGTCTGGTGGCGGCGGGGTCGGCGCGTGAAGCCGTGCTCTGGCGGCGGGTCTGGCGGACGCGGAAGCGGTGGCTCGCCGGGGCGGGCGTGGTGCTCGCTGGACTCGACTTCGTCTTCGCGCGTCCGGAGAGCGTGGATGTTCTGCTGGTCCTCAAGGTCGCGGCCGCTGGCGCGCTGCTCGTCGGTTGCGTGTTCGCGTGGTCTCTGCGCCGGGCGCCGCCGCTGCCCCGCCGCTGGGTGGCGGTCGTGGTCGCGCTGTGGATCGCCAACGGGCTGACCCCGTACCTCGGCTGGCAGTACCAGCACACGGCCGCGATGCTCAGCAACATGCGCATCGACGAGGGCTGCCACAACCACCTGCTCATGCCCGCCTGGCTGGTGGCGCAGGACCCGTACATCCGCATCGACGAGGCCAGCATCGGTGGGCGGACGCGGCGCGAGAAGATCGTGCGCGAGACGCTCTGGAACGTCCCGGCGCTGCACACCATGCGGCGCAACTGGTGCATCCCCGAGAACCGCCCGATCCGGTTCGTGGGCACCTGGCGAGGAGACGACTTCTCGTTGCCGGACCTGTGCGCGGACGATTGGCTCGATTCGCTCCCGGGCGCGGACGGCCGGCTCCCCGGCATGCAGCTCTTCCAGAAGAACCTGCGCCGGACGTGCCCCACCGCGTGCGTTCATTGACTGAACACATGTTCAGCTCGAAGATGAGCGGGCCATGTCATTGCGCCCGATCGACAACCCGCCAAACCCGTGGCACAGCACCCACATCGACTGGGTCGGCGAGCCCCCGAAGGCGCGGCTGCAGACCTACGTAGACGCGACCCGCGAGATCCTCTCGCGCAACGACAGCCCCGACATCGCCTTCACCTGGAGCCTCAACCCGTACCGCGGCTGCATCCACGGTTGCGCCTACTGCTACGCGCGGCCGAGCCACGAGTACCTGGGCTTCGGTGCCGGCACGGACTTCGAGCGGCGCATCGTGGTCAAGCCCGACGCCCCGCGGTTGCTCGAGCGCGCTTTCCGGCGTCGGGCGTGGAAGGGCGAGGTGGTCGTCTTCAGCGGCAACACCGATTGCTACCAGCCGCTCGAGGCGAGCTACGGGCTGACGCGGGCCTGCCTCCAGGTGTGTCTGCGCTACCGGAACCCGGTGTCGATCATCACCAAGTCGCCGCTCGTGGAGCGCGACGTCGACCTCCTGCGGGCGCTGGCAGAGGAGGCGTATTGCTCGGTGACGATCAGCATCCCCTTCGCCGACCCGGGCCACGCGCGGGCGCTCGAGCCGTACGTCCCGTCGCCGGCCCGCCGCTTGCGCGCCCTCGGCATGCTGGCCGCGCGTGGGGTGCCGGTGGGCGTGAACTTCGCGCCGGTGGTGCCAGGGCTCGCAGACGCCGAGATGGTCGAGGTGCTCACGCGAGCTTCGGAGCTCGGCGCGCGGTGGGCGGGCTTCACAATCCTGCGGCTGCCCGGCCCGGTGGCCGAGGTGTTCGAGCGACGCGTCCGGGCGGATCTGCCGCACCGCGCCGACCGCATCCTCAACCGCCTCGCCGAGATGCGCGGCGGGCGCAGAGACGATCGCCGCTTCGGCCGGCGGATGCGCGGAGACGGCCCCTACGCGGAGGCCATCGCCACCCTGTTCCGGGTCACCACGCGGCGTCTCGGGCTGGGCAAGCACCCCAAGCCGCCGGTCCCGACCACGTTCCGTCGGCCGCTGGGCAACGAGGTCCAGCTCTCGCTATTCCGCTAGTGCCCTGGAACCGTGATTCCTTGCGGAAGTCGGGAGTGGATCCGCGTTGCTGCCAAGGCGCGAAGCGCAGGCGATGCCAAAGCATCGTCGAGCATTCGCAACGCCGGAAGCGGCGTGGAGACGCCCCGAATTCCGAAAGGAATTACAGTTCCAGGGGACTAG
>PVBE010600807.1_pt1 | contig 23250 bp, 16 predicted proteins | sample 1631181 | NCBI WGS metagenome assembly PVBE01 (sample SAMN08397723, study PRJNA350692) | Marine metagenome, whole genome shotgun sequencing project. | isolation source: water | place: Pacific Ocean | collected 2012-04 | reverse complement strand
CCTGCTGCAGGCCGACAATCCCGGTCGGAACACCCAATCCAAAGCCACGCGCCATGTCGGGTAAAAAGTAATCTGCCCAGTTGTGCAGCGAAAGTCCGATCTGATAAAACCAGGGATTGCACGACCGCCGCAGCGCGCCGATAATATTCAGGTCGCCGGAAGGCGCGTAACCCTTCTCATTCGTCCAGTCGTATTTTATGTAGGCCGCGCCAAGGCCAGACCAAGTGTGACCGCAGTAGTAGATTTGCTGCGTGTTGAATAGGCCAGATTCAAGTGCGCCGGACATGGTGATAACCTTGAAGGTGGAACCCGGCGCATATTGCCCCTGAGTGGCGCGGTTGAAAAGCGGGCGGTAAGGGTTGGTGAAAACCTGCTTGAGCTGCACGGCGTTGTAATTGGCCGGGTCGAACAGGTTGGGGTCGTATGATGGCGCGGAGGCCATTGCCAGCACCTCGCCGCTGTCGCGGTCGAGCACCACCGCAGCCCCGACCATATCCTGCAGCGCGGCCTGCACCTCGTGCTGAAAACTGCGGTCGAGAGTGGTGTAGATCGCCTGCGCGGGTGCTGACTGAGATTCCGCGAGTGTGGCAATCCACTGGCCGCCCGGGCTGCCCACGCGCAGTGCGCCGCCGCGCTTCCCGGACAGGTATTCTTCCCCCCACGCTTCCAGGCCCTGCACTCCGACGATTTCGTCGCCGCGATATCCAAGCGAACGATAATGCTCGGCCTGCTCCTCCGGGATTAGCGCAGTGTGACCGATTGCGTGCGGCGCGCCGAGCTTGCCGCCGACGTAATAACGCGTCTGGTAAGGCTTCATCACCAGCCCGGAGTAGCCGCTCAGATGCTGATAACTTTCGTGGATTTCGGTGGCCGAAGCCTCGCCAATGGGCACGTACCATTCTGGCATGGCCCCGGAGTAAAGGCTGCGGATGGCCTCGGGGTGGCGGTCAATTATCAGGGAGAGTTCCAGCAGCAACTGGGTTTCGTGTTCGGGCGCGATTTGTCCGGGAATGACTCCCAGAGAGACCGCGTCGGTGTGGGCCGCGAAGGCTAGCCCGTTGCGGTCGTAGATGTTTGCCCGTGCCGGAATGGTGTAATCCATGTACAGCGTGTTTCCACCGGCAAGCTCCGGAATGATCAAGCCGTGGTCCCAATCCACCCCCCAGCGACCGTTTTCAAAGCGCAGCGGCATGGTTACCTCGCGCTCAATCTTACCTACAAGCGTGGTGTGCAGCGTAACCTTGAACAGCGTCTGCGCCTCGCGGTCTTGCTGTCGAGAAGAAAGCAGGGCGGTCTCGACGCGCGCGATTGCGCCGCCTTTCTCCACTGTCTGATAGGTTTCCACGAACTGCTGCAATGATATGGCATCCTGCGAGAGTGGAGTCAGCAGTCCGTACATGCCGGCGAAATCCCCTTTTTCCCATGAACTCAGATAAGCAGCTGCGCCGCCCTCCACATCAGGTGGCGGCTGCGTGGCCAGAGCGGGCGGCGGCAAGGTTGGTTCGTCGGGGGGTTCGGGCAGCGCGGGCGCGGTCGGAACGCCGGTGCATGCGCCTAACATGAATGCCAGCGCCAGAAGTGCGCGTTTCATTGGCGGTCAGTCTGTAAGGAATTTCTGGTGAATCGGACAGTCATAACCGGTGTGCGCCATGCAGGCCCCGGCGATATCCGCAGGACGCGCTACGCTTGAGGCGGAAAGGGCGAGCACCACGTGGCAGAGTGGAAGTCCCATCACATTGGCGACGCAACCCCCAAGCGCGGTCGCGGGCCGAAACTGGCGGTTCTGAATGCCGTACGCCCCCGCTTTGTCGAGCGGGTCGCCACTGGCGATGTAATCGTTGCGTTCCTCGCGAGAAAAAACGCGCAGCTTCACTTGCGTGCTGCAGCACTCCTCGCGCGAAATGCCCGACCCGGCCCGCGCGAGCGCAATCGCGGTGATGACTGTGTGGGTTTCGCCCTGTAAGTCACGCAGCATGCGCCCAGCGTCTTTGGCGTCGGCGGGCTTTCCTAGGATTGCATTGTTGTGCACCACGATCGTGTCCGCCGCGAGAACAAGACAACTATCCTTCTGGAGCTGTGCAACCGTGACTGCTTTTTCACGCGCGAGTCGGCGGGCGTACTGCTCGGGAGATTCGCCGGTGTGGCAGCTCTCAACGATTCTAGCGCCCTGTTGGGCAAACGCCAGCCCGGTCAGAGTGAGTAGCTCGGTACGGCGCGGCGATTGCGAGGCCAACACCAATTGCGGCGAAAGTTCCCGTGGCGGCATGGCGCAGATTGTAGCACAGGAGACTATTGAGGCAGCTTAGCTTCTCTCTCACTCAGCGGTGGTAAAATCAGCGCGTGCACATAGACCTCTTCACCATCTTTCCAGAAGTTTTCCCGACGTATCTTGGCAACAGCATTCTCGGTCGTGCGCAGCAATCGGGTGCGCTGCACGTTGCCGTTCACGATATTCGAGCCTTCGCTAAAGACCGCCACCGCGTGACCGATGACGCGCCGTACGGCGGAGGTGGCGGAATGGTGATGAAAGCGGAGCCAATATTCGCTGCGGTCGAATCCGTGCTTGGGGCGGAGCGGGAGGCCATACCGTTGATCCTGTTGACGCCGCAGGGCAGGCTGTTCTCGCAGGGCGTGGCGCGCGAACTGGCCCTGCGTAAGCGTCTGGCTCTGATTGTGGGAAGATACGAGGGCGTGGACGAGCGCGTCCGGAAGCATCTCGCCACGGACGAGGTTTCCATGGGCGATTACGTGCTGACCGGCGGTGAACTGCCGGCGCTTGCGCTTATCGATGCCGTCACGCGGCTGCTCCCGGGTGTGCTGGGTGACCCCGGCGCTGCTGCGCGGGATTCTCACGGCAATGATGGCTTGCTGGAACACCCGCATTACACGCGGCCGGCGGAATTTCGTGGCTGGCGCGTGCCGGATACGCTACTTTCGGGCGACCATTCCGGCGTGGCGGTCTGGCGTCGGCAGCAGGCACTTCGACGCACATGGCGGCGCCGGCCGGAATTGCTGCTACACGCGCGCCTGTCGGAGCAGGAGAAAGAGTGGCTGGCCGAGCTCGCGGAGGAAACAACTACTGACGAGACAACCGATTCAAAGTGATGGAAGTAATTACGATAGATCTCCGCTTTCGAAACATAGCGCAGGCGATTGCTGCATATGTCGTGATCGGGCCGGGCGGGCCGGTGTTGATTGAAACCGGGCCGGGTTCCACTCTGGAGCGCATGCAGGCCGGCCTGGGCGAGCACGGCATTATTACCGGCGACATTCGCCATGTTTTTGTCACCCACATTCATCTCGACCATGCTGGAGCGGCCGGCTGGTGGGCCGAGCAGGGAGCGCAGATTTACGTTCACTGGAAAGGCGCGCGCCATCTCATTGACCCCTCCCACTTGCTGGGCAGCGCCCGGCGCATTTACGGGGATGCGATGGACACTCTTTGGGGGCCGATTCTGCCCGTTCCGGCCGAGCAGCTTCATGAGCTGCGCGACGACGATGTCGTGAAAGTGAACGGATTGGAGATTTCTGCGTTGGACACGCCTGGGCATGCCTACCACCATCATACATTGCGCATAGGGGAAGTCGCTTTCTGTGGGGATGCGGCCGGCGTGCGCATTCCGGGTGCGCAATTTATCACGCTGCCTGCGCCACCACCGGAATTCGATCTTGAGGTGTGGCAGCGCAGTGTGGCGCGTTTGCTTAGCGCGAATCTTTCTCGGATTTACCCGACGCATTTCGGCTGCGTGCAAGGTGTGCGTGAGCACCTAGAGGCGCTGGTATCGCACCTGAATCAGGCCGCCGAATTCGTGCGAAAGCGCATGCGAGCCGGGGCAGAAAGGCGCGAAATCATTAAGGACTTCGTGGGATGGAACCGTGAGCGCGCATTGGAAAACGGTGTGCGAGGCGAGAAATTCGCGTGGATTGAGACTGCGAATCCGCTTGACATGTCAGTGGATGGAATAATGCGTTATTGGCGCAAGAAATGGGAGGGTGAGGTGAGCTGATTTGACGACGACTTTTGGACGTGAGGACGCCTGGAAGATTGTGCGCGAGTACGTGCAGAGCGAGAATCTGCGCAAACACATGCTGGCGGTTGAGGCGGCGATGCGCTATTACGCTTACCTGTACGGCGAGGACGCGGAAAGTTGGGCGCTTCCCGGGCTGCTGCACGATTTCGATTGGGAAATACATCCATCGCTCGAGCAGCACCCGCAGCTAGGCGCGCAGATACTGCGTGACCGCGGGGTGGAAGAGAATGTTATCCGTTGCATACTCAGCCACGCGCTGCACACCGGGGTTCCGCGTGCCGACCCGCGCGACCGCGCACTTTTTGCCTGTGATGAATTGACAGGTTTGATAACGGCAGTCACGCTCGTGCGCCCGAGCAAGTCACTATATGATGTGAAAGTAAAATCGGTGCGAAAGAAGTGGAAGGACAAAACTTTCGCCGCCGGCGTCAACCGCGCGGATATAGAGCAGGGGGCGCGTGAACTGGGCGTCGAACTGTGGACGCATGTGCAAAACGTCATCGATGCCATGCGGTCGGTGGCAGCCGAACTGGGCCTCAGGGACGCAAAATGACCATGCTTTACCTACGTAGCGCGCTGCTATAATCGCTCGTCTATGGCAAGAAAGATTCCTGCTCCAAGCATCGCTGACGCCCGCCATTGCCCGGTCTGCGACACTCGCGTGGGCATCGCCGCCACTAAATGCGTTGTCTGCGGCGCGGAGCTGGGCTCGGTGGATGAGGCGGCGGATGGCACATCGGTCGGGCGGCGCACGGCTTTCCCGGATGGCGGGCATGTCAGGATCCCACTTCCGGTCATCGTGGCCGGAGTGATGCTGATGCTCCTCGGCGGGCTGGCACTGGTGCTGGTCTCCGTCGGACACAATCCGTTTGTGCATCCGACGGCCACGGTCACTCCGGTGCCGACAATTGTGCCCACTTTCACTCAGGAACCGACCTCCACCCCAACGCAGTTGCCCACTAGCACTCCGCTACCGCCGCTGGCGCACACGGTGGTGGAGGGCGACACCTGTATTCTCATTGCGGTCACGTACGATGTCTCTGTGCAGAGCATCCTGCAACTGAACGGGTTTACGCAGGCGTGTCTGCTGCTTGTCGGGCAGGAGGTGCTGGTGCCAGTGCCCACTCCGACTGCGGCGGCGACAGCCACCGCGACCATGATGCCGCTCGCGCTCACGCAGGCGGCTCGGCCCACACACGTGGTTTCGGCCGGGGAAAGCCTTTCCAGCATCGCGGCCGAATTTGGCGTTAGCTTCAGTGTGATGGCGGAGGTCAATGGCAAACTGCCGCCCGATTACGCCATCACCATCGGCGAAATGCTGAGCATCCCGGTGGATATGCCAATGCCAACTGCTGGCCCGACTCCGACGGAGACATCTCTCCCACCGTACCCTGCGCCGCGGCTGCTCAACCCACCGGATGGTGCAGCCATATCCTCCATTGAGCAGACCGTCAGTCTGCAATGGACTTCTGTGGCAACCCTGCGCGAGAACGAAGTCTATCTGGTGTCTGTCGAGGATGTGACCGACAATGCCGCCCGCCGCATTTCAGATACCACGTTGACCACACGCTATATCGTGACCGTGGATGTGAAACCGCATGAGGCCGTTCCGCATATATTCAGATGGACAGTGGTGACAGCACGACAGACTGGCGTTACCGCGGATGGCCGGCCGATGTACCAGCCCGCAGGGACGACTTCTGTGGAACGCACCTTCACCTGGATGGGAATCGGGGTGGCGCCAGTAGAACCCTCCACGCAGGAAGTAGAGCAATAGTGCCGACGGTCGGCGAGCAGATCATCGGCATTGTGGGCGGCGTTGGCCCACAGGCTGGAGTTGACCTTGCGAGCAAAATCACAAGTCAGACTAGCGCGAACTCCGACCAGGAGCATCTGCCGGTGGTGCTGCTCTCGCTACCCGCGCGCATTTCCGAACGCACTGCTTTTCTTGTGGGAACCGAACGCGAGAACCCGGGCGTTGCCATCGCTTTGGTAATTGAGCAGCTAGAGCGTTGCGGTGCCGGCGTGGTGGGCATACCGTGCAACACTGCGCACGCTCCGCCCATTCTCGACATAATCAAGGCGAACATGACGCACCGTGACAGCTCGGTGACACTGCTCGACATGGTCGCTGAAACGGTGGCGTTTCTTCGCTGTCACCATGGGTATGTCAGGCTGGTGGGCGTGCTCGCTACCACCGGTGCGCAGCGGGCGCTCATCTACCCGCGCGCGCTAAAAAGTGAAGGTCTGCAGGTCGTCGTGCCCACCGATGATGACCAAGAGCGCATCGTGCATCCGGCCATCGTAGATGAACATTACGGCATCAAAGCGTGCGCCAGTCGGGTTTCACCGCGGGCGAGAAACGACTTACTTCGGGCGGTGCGTGCTCTGGCGAGCGCGGGAGCGGAGGCGATCATTTTGGGATGTACTGAGATACCGTTGGCGATTACCGAAAGGGAAATTGAAGGTGTGGCGATAATTGACCCGACAATGATTTTGGCGCGTGCACTGATTCGCGCGGTCGCACCGGAGAAGCTCATGCCTCGGCACTAGTGCAGCTGTCGGCGTAGTGCATCGGCGTCGGTCACCGGCAGCCGACATTGAGAATCCTGGCACACATACGCGGTGGCCTTGTTTTCCCTTTGAGAGCGGCCAGAAAGGAGCGGGACGAGGACATCATTGCTGGGGGATTCACAGCAAGCCACCACTTGATGGGGGCGATACGGGTGCTGGGCGGCAGCCAGCAGTGCGCGCGTGTCGGACGCATTGGGAGCTCCAATTATGGCGATCTCATGCCCGGAACTGACCGCAAACGATAGCGCTTGCAGCCACTGCCCGAAACCGGTGGGCTGGCGGCTCATCAGATTCCGCACTGTTCTTAGGGCATTTTCGGCGGCTTCAGTGAAACTGCGTTCGCGGCTGTAAGCCCCCAGTTTTAGCAACACTGTTGTAGCGATCGCGCTGCCAGATGGGATGGCATTGTCCTGCAAAGTCTTCGGGCGCACCACCAGTTTTTCATGGTCGGCGCTGGTGTCGAAAAAACCATCCCCATCCTGAACGGTAAAGTGCTCAAGCATGTTATCTGCCAATTGGTGGGCGGCAAGGTACCAGCGCTGATCAAAGGTGGTTTGATAGAGCTGCAACAAACCCTCTGCCAGACAGGCATAATCCAAAAGGTACGCGTTCAGTTTGGCGGGCCGGCCGGCGCGCCAGGTTCGTAGCAGTCGGCCATCGCGTCCGCGCAGCATTTCCAACATGAACTCCGCGTTGCGGATGGCGGCCGCGCGGTAATCGGCGCGGTCTAGCACGCGCGCGGCCTCCGCAATGGCAGCCAACATCAGCCCGTTCCACGCAGTGATTATTTTGTCGTCCAGGCCGGGCCGCACGCGGTCTTCGCGCCGGGCCCACAACGCCGTGCGGGCGCGGGAAAGCGCGGCCTCCACATCTGCTTCGGGTAACCCGAAATGAGCGCCCAAATCCGCCGTGGAAAGTTTGACATGCAGGACGTTGAAGCCCTTGAAGTTCCCGCGTGCGGTGGCACCGAACGCGGCCATGACCAATTCTGCGTGTTGTGGCACTGTCGCGCGTATCTCATCGGCACTCCAGACGAAGAACTTGCCCTCCTGCCCTTCCGAATCGGCGTCCTGCGTGCCGAAGAACCCACCCTGTGAATGCGTCATCTCACGGAGCACATAATCGAGGGTTTCGGTGGCGACGCGGCGATAGAATTGCTTTCCTGTGAGTTGATACGCGTGCAGGTACAGTTGCGCAAGCTGGCTGTTGTCATGAAGCATTTTTTCGAAGTGCGGCACCAGCCAGTTGGCGTCCACCGAGTACCGATGGAATCCACCTCCGAGTTGGTCGTATATCCCACCCCGAGCCATGGCCTGCAACGTCTTCTCGACCATCTGCAGCGCGAGCGTGTCTCCACAGCGGTGATGCTGCTGCAAGAGAAATTCGAGCACCATCGGTTGCGGGAATTTTGGCGCTACGCTCCAACCGCCATTGCGGACATCGAACCCTAGCCACAGCGTGCGCGTGGCTCGGTCGAGGGCGTCTTCTGTCAGGAGTGGTGTGGATACCTCGACCGTGGCGGTGAGACTGGGTGAAAGATTCTGGAGCAGCTGCTCCCCGCCCTCCAGCAGCTCCGCACGGCGTTGCTTCCAGGCTTGCGTGATAGAGTGGAGTACTTCTCTGAGTCCGGGGTGGTGGCCGCGCCGTTCCGGCGGGAAATAGGTGCCGCCAAAAAACGGTACGCCCTGCGGAGTGAGCCAGACGCTCATTGGCCATCCGCCGCTGCCGGTCATGGCGACCACCGCGTCCATATATATTGAATCCAGGTCGGGGCGCTCCTCGCGGTCGACTTTTATGCTGATGAAATCGGCATTCAACAGTGCCGCCAGTTCCGCGTCCTCGAAGCTCTCGCGCTCCATGACGTGGCACCAGTGGCAGGCCGCATAACCGATGCTGAGAAAGATCGGTTTGTTTTCGGCACGGGCGCGCGCGAGCGCGTCGTCGCCCCAGGGGTGCCAGTCGACCGGGTTGTTTTTGTGCTGCAGCAGGTACGGGCTGCTCTCGCCCGTAAGGTAGTTGGGCACGCTTTCCCTCCGGAAGCTAGTATATCGTTCTTCGCGGAGAGCGGCTGAGTCAGGAGTAATGTTGTTGCAGGCTGCGCACCTGTAGACTCTTGGTGCGCAGTGCGCGGATGCCGTTCACGGCCGCCTGCGCGGCGGAGAGTGTGGTCAACAGGGGAACATCGTGCTGCACCGCGGCAGCGCGCATGGCACGGCTGTCGTCGTGCGCGGTCTGTCCCAGTGGGGTGTTGATTATCAGGTCGAGTTCGCCGGCCGCGACCATTTTGGCGATGTGGTGGCCGCCCTCATCTACTTTACGCGCAACATTCACCGGCAGCCCGCTTCGTTTTAACCACTCGGCGGTGCCGGAAGTCGCCAGCAATTTGAAATCCATGCGGTGTAATTCGCGCGCTATTTTCAGAATGGCGCTTTTGTCAAAATCGTTGACGGTCAGGAGGGCTGTGCCATCGGTCGGCAAGGGCACGCCGGCGGCCAACTGCGCCTTGGCGAAAGCGTGCCCGAAGCGCGCGGCGTGCCCCATCACCTCCCCGGTGGAGCGCATTTCCGGGCCGAGCAGCGTGTCCACTCCGGGGAACTTCTTGAACGGCAGCACGGCCTCCTTGACGAAAAAGCCGTCCACGGGCGGCATTGCGGTGAAATTCAGTTCCGCTAGCGATTTGCCGGCCTGCACCTGGGCAGCCAGTCGCGCAATCGGGTAGCCAGTGGCTTTGCTCACAAAGGGCACGGTGCGGCTTGCGCGTGGGTTGACCTCGATGACAAAAACCACATCGTCCTTGATTGCGAATTGCACGTTCATCAGGCCGCGTACTTTCAGCGCCTTGCCCAAGCGCTCGCAGTAATCGCGGATGATGCTCAGATGGTACTGGCTGACCTTGTAGGGCGGTAAAACGCAGGCGCTGTCGCCGGAATGAATGCCCGCTTCCTCGATATGCTGCATTATCCCGGCTACCACCACACGCTCGCTATCCGCGAGGGCGTCAACATCCACTTCCACGGCGTCCTCGATGAACTGGTCTATCAGCACCGGGCCTTCGGGCGCGGCCGCGGTAGCGCGCGTCAGAAAGCGCTCGAGTGATTGGTCATCATAGGCGATTTCCATCGCGCGCCCACCCAGCACGTATGACGGCCGTACGAGCACCGGATATCCGACGCGGGCGGCGACGGCGTGTGCTTTGCCCAGCGAAGTGGCCGTGCCCCACTGGGGATGCTCGATGTTTAATTCGCGCAACAATGCGCCGAAACGCTCGCGGTCTTCGGCCAGATCAATCGAATCTGGCGGGGTGCCCCAGATGGGAACTCCGGCGGCTGCCAGACCGGCAGTCAGGTTTATCGGCGTCTGCCCACCGAATTGCACGATGACGCCCTCTGGCTGTTCTAAATCAATGATGTTGAGTACGTCTTCCAGCGTCAACGGTTCAAAATACAGGCGGTCAGCGGTATCGTAATCGGTGCTGACAGTTTCGGGATTGCAGTTGACCATGATGGTCTCGTAGCTCAGTTCGCGCAGTGCCCAGCAAGCCTGCACGCAGCAATAATCAAACTCGATGCCTTGCCCGATGCGGTTGGGGCCGCCTCCAAGTATGACCACCTTGCGCTGCTGCGTCGAGGCGGCTTCGCCGTGCGTTTCGTATGTGGAATACAGATAAGGGGTATGTGCTTCAAATTCGGCGGCACAGGTATCGACGCGATAAAAGACCGGAGTGACTCCGAGCTTTTTGCGGCGCGCGCGCACTGCATGTTCTGTGGCGTCCACGGCTGCGCCGATTACGCTGTCGGCAAAACCTAGCTGTTTGGCTGCTCGCAACTGGCTGGCTGTCAGCAAGTCCAATCCGGCGGCCGCCCGCAGCGTGTCGCTTTCAAAACGCAGCAGTTGTTGCATTTGCGCCACAAACCAGGGGTCAAAAGAAGTGGCGGCAATGACTTCGTCGGGGAGATCATCCGGCAGTGTGGCAGCGACTTGAAAGAGACGTTGCGCGGTGGGCACGCGCAATTCAGCCGCTGCGTTCGGCGCTGCCGTGTTGCGGCTGAAGCCGGGGATGCCCACGTCCAGTCCGCGAATGGCTTTGTTGAGCGCCTCGGGAAAAGTGCGCCCAATTGCCATCACTTCGCCGACCGATTTCATCTGCGGACCCAATACGTGTTCGGCTTCGGGAAATTTCTCGAAATTCCAGCGCGGGAGTTTGACCACGGTGTAATCGATGCTCGGCTCGAAACTGGCCGGGGTGACGCGGGTGATGTCGTTGGGGATTTCATCTAGCGTGTATCCCACAGCCAGCAGCGCGGCTATTTTGGCGATAGGGAAACCGGTCGCTTTGCTTGCCAGAGCCGAGGAGCGCGAGACGCGCGGGTTCATCTCGATGACCAGCACTTCGCCGGTGCGCGGGTGCACCGCGAATTGCACATTGCTGCCGCCCGTCTCCACGCCCACGGCGCGCAGCACTACCCTCGCCTGGTCGCGCAGCCGCTGGTATTCGCGGTCGCTGAGGGTTTGCGCTGGGGCGACGGTGATGCTATCGCCGGTGTGTACGCCCATCGGGTCCACGTTTTCGATGGAGCACACCACCACGAAATTGTCGGCGCGGTCGCGCATCACTTCGAGTTCATATTCCTTCCATCCGAGCAGTGAGCGTTCCAGCAACGCTTCACCCAGCGGACTTTCGCGCAAGCTGTGTTCGACTACCTCTGCGAAATCCTGCGCGCTGTGCGCTACGCCGCCGCCCGCGCCACCCAGAGTAAACGAAGAGCGCACCAGCGCCGGATAGCCAATGTCGTCAATCGCTTCCCGAGCCTCGTCAAGCGAACGCACGAAATGACTGGGCGGCACGGGCACGCCGGCGGCCAGCATGGCGGCCTTGAATTTGGAGCGGTCTTCGGCGATGCGAATCGCGTCCAGCCGCGCGCCGATTAGTTGGACCGTGTGCTTTTGCAGCACACCGCTTTCAGCCAGCTCTACGCTCAAATTCAGCGCGGTTTGCCCGCCGACGGTGGGCAGCAGCGCGTCGGGGCGTTCGATGGCGATGATTTTCTCAAGGATTTCGACGGTTAGCGGTTCAACATAGGTGGCATCGGCCAGTTGCGGGTCAGTCATGATTGTGGCCGGGTTGGAATTGACCAGCACCACACGATGCCCGGCACCGCGCATCGCCTTGCAGGCTTGCACGCCGGAATAATCGAATTCGCAGCCCTGCCCGATGACGATGGGGCCAGAGCCGATGATGAGGATGGTGCTGCCGCTGGGAGTTAGCGGCTGGGTGGGGGTCGGAGTCATATTATAGGACTTACGCAGTGGTCCCGAAATGTGTCATTCCGACGATCGCAGCGAGGAGAAATCTGACGTCATTAGCCAGCCCGAAAAGATTTCTCGCCGCCGACGCGGCTTGGAATGACATTTCGTTTGCGCACTGGGTAAAGCACCGAAAATGCAGAATGCCACAGCCGTGGCTACCCCACCGGTCAGCAGCTAACTGCCAGCAGCTAATTGCCAGCACCCATTATCTGAATGAACTCATCAAACAATTCCCCCGAATCATGCGGCCCGGGCGCACTTTCAGGATGGTATTGCACTGAGAAGGCGCGATGCTCTCTGGCGGCTAGGCCCTCGCAACAATTGTCGTTCAGATTGACATGGGTTTGGTCAACGCCCGCTGGAAGCGAATCTGCGTCCACCGCGAAGCCGTGATTGTGGCTGGAAATTTGCACCGCACTGCTGGCTGTCACCTGTACCGGCTGATTGCTGCCGCGGTGCCCGAATTTCAGTTTGTAGGTGCGCGCGCCCAACGCCAGCGCCAGAATCTGGTGTCCGAGGCAAATGCCGAAGATCGGCTTCTTCCCTAACAGCGCGCGTACCGCTTCTATCGCGTCTGTCACTGCCGCTGGGTCACCGGGCCCATTGGAGAGAAAGACGCCGTCGGGGTTCAGCTCCAGCGTCTCAGTGGCCGAGGTTCCCGCCGGAACGACCGTAACCCTACAGCCGCGCGCGGCCAGCATGCGCAGGATGTTGCGCTTGATGCCAAAATCGTAGGCGACGACGTGATAGGCGGTATGGCCGGCTGCTGGCCATTCGTATCTCTCTGAGCAAGTCACTTCGCTAGCGAGATTCAAGCCATTCATGGCGCGGGTTGTGCGCGCCATTTCGAGCAGTCGATCAGGGTGCGGATCGCTTGTGGAGAGGGCTGCTCGCATGGCGCCATGCTCCCGGATGTGGCGCACCAGCGCACGCGTTTCAAGGTTAGTTATGGCAATCACTCCGTGCTCGCCAAGATAATCGGGCAGGCTCTGGTGGGCGCGCCAGTTGCTCACCACCGGGCTGAGACTGCGTACCAGGAACCCGGCTGCCCAGATGCGCTCGCTTTCCACATCCTCCGGCGTGACCCCATAATTACCGACATGGGGCATGGTCATAGTGATTATTTGCCCGTGATACGAGGGGTCGGTGAGGATTTCCTGATAACCGGTCAGGCTAGTGTTGAAAACAACCTCCCCAGTAGAGTCGCCCGTGGCGCCAAAGCCAATGCCGGGCCAGATGGTTCCATCTTCGAGGGCGAGCAGGGCCGGGGAGAACAACGTGACGCGCGATTGTCTCAGATGTGAGCGAGTGCTTGCTCCAAGTCCGAGATTATATCATCAGCGTCTTCGATGCCCACGGAAATCCTGACAAGATTATCCTTGATGCCGATGGAAAGCCGCTCTTCGGGTTCGAGTTCATAATATGACATCAACGCAGGTTGTTCGATGAGCGTCTCAACTCCGCCGAGGCTGGGGGCAATATAGGGGATGGAGACAGCATCCACAAGCCGGCTAGCGCCATCCAGTCCGCCGGGCACCTCAAAGCTGACAACACCGCCATAGCCTCGCATTTGCCCTTTCGCTATGGCGTGGTCGGGATGCGAGGGCAATCCAGGATACCACACTCGCTTGACCTGCGCATGGCTCTCGAGGAATTCGGCCACGCGCTGCCCATTCTCGTTGTGGCGGGCGATGCGAAGCCCAAGTGTTTTCAGGCCGCGGATGAGTAGGAAAGCCTGTTGTGGGGTCAACACGGCGCCTATCGTCCCGCGCAGCTTCCGAACCAGCCCAGTCAATTGTTCGCTGCCGCACACCGCGCCGGCAAGAAGGTCGTTGTGGCCGCCCAGGTATTTTGTGCCCGAATGTAGCACCAGGTCAATGCCGTATTCAAGTGGGCGCAGATTGAGCGGGGTGGCGAAGGTGGCGTCAATCAGCGTCTTCACTTTGTGCCGCCGGCCGATTTCGGCAAAACGCTGCAGGTCGAGGCAGCGCAGGTAGGGGTTGGTCGGTGATTCCGAAACCAGCAACTTCGTCTCCGGTCGGATTGCAGCTTCAAGGGCGTCATAGTCGCCCGTGGGCGCAACTGTGCAGGGCACGCCGAATCGTTTCAAGAATGTAAGGCAAAACTCACGTGTGCGCCGGTATGAATCATCGGTGATGACCACATGCGTGCCAGCGCTCAGTAACGCCAGTAATGTGAGGGTTGTGGCGGCCATTCCGGAGCCGCACAACACGCAATCGCCGGCACCTTCCAGCGCGGCCAGGCGGGTCTCGGCGGCTGCCACGGTGGGATTGCCATAACGTCCGTATTCAACGCGCCCATCTGCATTTCCCCAGATAGCCGTATCCATGAATTTGCGCAGATCGCGCGTGTCTGCGAATGTATAGGTGGAGCTCTGCACGATTGGCTCGGTAAGCGCGTGGTGGGGCTTTTCGCGAAGCGCTCCGGCGTGCACTGCGCCTGTGGAATCGCTCACTTTTCTGTTGCTCATTGTGCCTCCGCATCTAGTGGGTGGCGGCCACGGCTTTGTCCCCAAACAAAAACACCCCGACGTGAACGACCGGGGTGCAGTGCGCGATTGCGTTCTCATCTCCCAGACATCGTCTGCCGGAATTGGCACCTTGCGTGTGTACGCCGGCTGCCGAGGCTTCGCAGGGCCGATCCCTCCACCTCTCTGGATAAGATTACCAGTTTTGACTATGTACGCTTGAGAATAGCAGCGCATGGGGTTTGTGTCAAGCATACCACATCTTGAATGTCGGCGCCGGTCTTGACTCTGGTGCGGAATTCAGGTTACAATTTGAAATATAAGTGGTATATCAGTGATTGCTTTCCGTCCATTATGATTTACGCTCTCGCGCGGCCTACAAGTCTGCTCACTGCTCACCACCCCGGAAAGACACAAGGTGCAGTCTCGCAGGGCGAACAGGCCTATCTGCTCATCAAGCGTGGAATCATCCGGCTGGAATACCCGCCGGCCAGCCTGCTGAACGAAGCCGAATTGATGCGGGCCTTGGGGATAGGACGCACGCCCATTCGTGAGGCGCTGCAACGCCTCGCTCTCGAAAACCTTGTGGTGATATTGCCGCGCCGTGGCACAATGGTGGCCGACCTGAATCTGAGTGATTTGCAGAAAATCTCCGAGGTGCGGCTTGAGCTGGAAACCTTTGCCGCGTGCCTGGCCGCTGAGCGGGCGCGTCCCGAGCATCTGGTCGTGTTGGATAATCTGCTGGTGGTAAAAGAGGACATTTCAGAAAGTGACGATCACCACCAGATGATTGAATTGGACCATCAATTTCACCAAGTCATAGCAGAGGCGGCCGGAAATGAATTCCTCGCCGGCGAGCTGCGCGGACTTTACAATCACGTCATCCGCCTGTGGTACCACGCGCTGCACAAGGTCATCCATCCGCTGGGTGTTTCCCTGAATGACCACGCCAGAATAACGGCCGCCATCAAGGCGGGAGACGGAGAACACGCCGCGAAGATTATGCGCGCGCACATTACTAGTTTCCAGGTCAAATTTCGGGCAGTGCTGTAGATGACGGTAACGGATGAGAGTCGAGGCTGCAGGAGGAGCGTGAAATGAGCGAGATTCCGGATAGAGCAGAGGTTGTCGTTATCGGCGCGGGCATTGTGGGCAACAGTCTGGTCTACCATCTGGCTGACCTGGGGTGGAAGGACGTGGTGCTGCTGGATAAGGGACCGATGCCTAACCCCGGCGGGTCCACCGGGCACGCCTCCAACTTCATCTTCCCGGTCGACCACTCCAAAGAAATGACTGCGCTGACGGTGGAAAGTATCAAAACGTTTCATGAACTTGGCACGTTCACAGAACCCGGCGGCATCGAACTGGCGCGCACAGATGAGCGTATGCAAGAGCTGACCCGCCGGCTGACCTCGGCGAAATCGTGGGGAGTGCCGGCTGAACTCATTACCCCGGAGCAGGTGAAAGAAAAAGTGCCCTTCGTGAACACCGACTTGATTAAGGGCGGCTTCTGGAGCCCGACCGCCGGCGTGGTGGATCCGCTGCAGGCCGGCACGCTGATGCGCGAACATGCGCAGAAAATGGGCTCATTGCGCAGCGTGCACGCCAATGTGGAAATCACCGACATAGACGTGCAGGCTGGCCGCGTGCGCGGCGTGAGCACCAATCAAGGTTACATCGGCGCAGAGTACGTCGTCATTGCGTGCGGCGTGTGGAGCCCGCGCCTGGCGGCGATGGCGCGCGCGCGCATACCGCTCACTCCGATGGTGCATCAGTTTGTCACGGTGGGGCCAATCGCTTTTTTCGAAAACACACGTGGTGAGATCGATTTCCCGCTGGTGCGCGATGTGGACGTGAACATGTATGAGCGTCAGAACGGCAGCGACCTTGAAATTGGCTCCTACAGCCATCGGCCGATTCACCATGCTTCGGATGATATTCCAACCAACGAGGAAGCGTCACTCACCCCTACCGAGCTACCTTTCACCGATGATGATTTTGACGAGAGCATGGAAAACGCACTGGAATTAATGCCGGAGATTCTGGAAAATGCAGGCACGCGCTACGCCATCAACGGGCTGATGTCGCTCACGCCGGATGGTGGCCCAATAATCGGGGAGACGCCGGAAGTCAAGGGGCTGTGGTCGGTGGCGGCCATCTGGATTAAGGAAGGGCCCGCATTCGGGCGCGTTGCTGCGGAGTGGATGACGAAGGGCTACTCCGAGATTGACGCTCATGCCGCCAACGTCGCGCGCTTTTACGACCACTCGTGTACGGACACTCACGTGCGCGCGCGCACCGGCGAATCATTCAACAAGATGTACGGGATAGTGCATCCGGCCGAACAGTACGAAAGCGTGCGAAACGCACGCGTAAGCCCTTTCTTCGTGCGGCAGCAGGAGCTTGGCGTGGTTTATTTTGAAACCGCCGGCTGGGAGCGTCCGCAATGGTACGGCTCGAACGAAAAGCTACTCGCGGATTACGCCGAGCGTGTGATGCCACGCTCGGCGGAGTGGGATTCGCGCTGGTGGTCTCCCATAATAAACGCCGAGCACCTGGCGATGCGCGAGCGCGTCGGGCTGGTTGACCTGACCGCCTTCTCCATTTTCGATTTCAGCGGAGAGGGCACATTGGATTACATTCAGCGCATGACGGTAAACCAGATGAATGTGGATGTCTCCCGGGCGGTTTACACTCCGCTGCTCGAGCCGCAGGGTGGCTTCAAGGCCGACCTGACCATCATACGGCTCGCGGAGGACCGCTTCCGCGTCATTACCGGGGGTGCTACCGGGAACATCGATAAGAAATGGTTCCGCGACCACATGCCGGGTGACGGCTCTGTGCGCTTCGAGGAGCTCACCTCCTCGCTGTGCACTCTCGGGATGTGGGGCCCCCGCGCCCGTGACGTGTTGCAATTGGTCTGCAACGACGATGTATCGCACGGGGGCCTTCCGTACGGTTGGGTGAAAGAACTCACCATCGGGGTGGTGAAGGCACTGGCCTTCCGTATCTCGTACGTGGGCGAGTTGGGCTGGGAGATATACACCGAGATGGAGCACGGACTATTGCTGTGGGATACGCTCTGGGAGGCCGGGCGGGCACATGGGATGCTACCGGTGGGCATGGGGGTCTATGGTACCACGGCGCGGTTGGAGAAAGGGTACCGCGCTTACGGAATGGAACTGGATTCGGAACACAACCCGGTGGAGGCCGGTCTGGCGCGTCCGAAAGTCAAGCGGGCGGATTTTATCGGCAAGGAGGCCTACCTGCAGGCGCGCGCTGCCGAGCCGGTTGCGATCCTATGCACGCTCACTCTGGATGACCCCACCTCGCTGGGCGGCGAGCCGCGCTACATGCTGGGCAACGAGCCGATACTTTCAGTGGATGGCGCCCCCATTGTTGATAGCCACGGGCGACGCTCGTATGTCACCAGTGCTGGCTCCGGTCCTTCGGTTGGCAAGCATTTGCTGCTGGGATATCTTCCTCCGGATTTTGCGCAGCAGGGAACGCAACTCAAGGTTGAATACCTCGGCGAACAGTACCCGGTCAGCGTGGCAGTGGCAGGCAGTACGCCACTGTTTGACCCCATCGAAGAGCGTATGAAGCAGTGAGACTGCCCATCCGAATGAGCGAAAAACCCAGGGAGAACGTAAGGATATTCAATGGAAATCTTAGTGTGCGTTAAGCGTGTTCCGGTTCCCGGAGTCAGATTCGTGCTGACGGAGGACGAGCGCGAAATCGTAACCCGTAACCTTGGCTTCACCATCAGTCCGCACGAGGAATGCGCGGTGGAGGCGGCTGTGCAGCTGGTGGAGCAGCATGGCGGAAGCTCCACGGTACTCACCATGGGGGAACCGGCCGCGGTCGAGCAGCTGCGTTTCGCCATTTCGATGGGCGTTAACGAGGCCATCCTGATTGAGAGCGATGGCGGCGAGTGCGACGCGGCTACTACTGCGGCGGCCATCGTGGACACCATCCGCGCGGAGGAATCCGCCGTGGTTCCATTCGACGTGTTGCTGTTCGGGAATGAATCCGCCGACTCTGGCAACTATCAGGTCGGGCTGCGCGTTGCCCACGCGCTCAACCTTCCCTGCGTGGCGGGGATCAAAGCGCTGGATATTCAATCCGATGGAAGTGTTGTGGCAAAAAGGGAAATCGCGGAGGGGTGGGAGGTATATGATCTGGCTCTACCGGCGGTGTTCACCGTGAAGGAGGGCGTCAACCTGCCGCGCTATCCGCTCTTGCGCGGGCGACTTGCGGCAAAGAGAAAAGAAATCAAAACCTATTCCGCGCCTGATCCGGGTGAAGCTGGCCTGGAAATGATGGCCTTCAAGAATCTGCCGGAGGCTACGAGTCAGGTACAGGTGCTTGGCGAGGGCCCCGGTGCTGCTCCGAGAGTGGCGGCGCTGCTGCAGGAAATGGGGGTGCTGTGATGGTGCTGGCGTTTCTCGAGCTGCAGCAGGGTGAAATCAGCGATCTATCGCTGCAAATGCTCAACCTTGCCGGCGATATCGCTGCCCAGATGAACACCGAAGTACAGGCTGCGCTAGTTGGTGAGGATGGGCGAACGGCAACCGGCGACGTTGCGGCATATGGGATTTCTGAGCTGCATGTTGTCGAACACGAAGAACTGGCGGATTACGCGCCGGATGCATGGGCGCAGGGCCTACTGCAGCTCATGGCTGCGCTGCAGCCGAAAGCGCTTATCGCGGCCGGCAGCGACCGGGGCAATGAATTGCTAGCGCGCGTGTCCGTGCGCGGCGAGTTGTCTCTGGCGTCCAATTGCATTACCGCCAGCGCCGGTGAGCGGTTGCGCGTGACGCGCGTGCGCTGGGGCGGCAGTTTGGTGGAAGAAGCCGTACTGCACAGCTCTCCGGCGTTGCTCTCTGTGATGCCGCACATGCTTGCCCCCATAGAAGCTGTACCAGCCGAGAGTGAGCCGAACATCAGCAGCTTTCAGGCCACGCTAAACGCGGATGATTTGCGCGTGCGCGTGACGGCGCACGAGCCCGCCGGAGGGGGCGTCTCTCTTAACAATGCCCCGGTAGTGGTGAGCGGTGGCCGCGGGGTGGGCAGCGCGGAGGGATTCGATATCCTAGAGACACTGGCGGGTCAACTAGGGGCGGTCGTGGGCTGCTCGCGGGCAGTGACGAATAACGGCTGGCGCCCACATTCAGATCAGGTTGGTCAGACCGGCGCGCAGATTTCACCTGAACTCTACATAGCGTGTGGAATCAGCGGTGCTATTCAGCATATGTCCGGCTGCCGCGGTGCGAAACGCATTCTCGCGATCAACACAGACCCCGAAGCGCCCATCTTGCAGCGCGCCGATTACGCCGTGATTGGCGACCTGCACGAGGTGCTGCCGGCGCTGAGCGCGGAAGTCGACAGGATTACACGGTAACAATTTGAACGTATGTAATAAAACTGGCTATAAGACCGTGACACTGGTACAATTTTCACCGCGGCACTGATGACCAAATCCTAAACATATCATCGCATCCCGGAGGCGATATGGTCGAAGACGAACTGGACCTTACTCAGTTGGAAACCCCCGAGTTGATCGAGCAGCTTCAGGATGATTTGTACGATGGCTTAGCGGAGGAAGTAGAAAAAGGAGTGCACGAACTATTGCGGCGGGAGATTACGCCGTACGATGTACTCACTAAAGCCCTTGTTAGTGGCATGGATGTGGTCGGGGAGGACTTCCGCGACGGGGTACTTTTCGTGCCCGAGGTGCTGATGGCGGCGAAAGCCATGAAAGCCGGCATGACCATCCTGCGGCCGCTGCTGGCGGAAACCGGTGCGCCACAGGTAGGCACGATGGTGATTGGCACCGTCAAGGGCGACATCCATGACATCGGCAAAAACCTGGTGGCGATGATGGTGGAAGGCGCTGGCTTCGAGGTGATTAATCTGGGGACCAACAATGATGCTGATTCTTTCTTGGACGCGGTGCGGACACATAACGCCGATATTCTGGGCATGAGTGCGCTGCTGACCACAACCATGCCCTACATGGATGTGGTCATAAAAGCAGTAAAGCAGGCCGGCCTGCGTGAAAAGGTGATTGTGATGGTGGGTGGTGCGCCGCTAAATGCTGCGTTCGCTGAGGAGATTGAAGCGGACGCTTATTGCCGCGATGCAGGCGTTGCCGTGGATACCGCGAAAAAGCTGATGGCGATTAAGCGCCGCGATCCGGGAGGTTAGGCTATCTAGCACGCCGCTTCGCGCCAGTACTTGGCGCGAAGCGGATATGCTGTAATCCGCAACGGAAAGAGAATGTGCCGACATCAATCGTGAGTGGCTGTCAAGTCCACAGGATGGCGTTTCAGGTTCGCGTTACCTCCATGCACCCGAATACGCCAGCGTGAGCGCCAGACCGCGGCGTCGCGCCTTACGCCGGGCGCGAAAAACGCCCTCGCGCACGCAACCGGTGCAGGCGGTGCAGAACCAGTTGCCTCCGGTGTGCGTGCTCTCCGAGGAGGGGGTCGAGAGCATCCATCAGGCCTCTATGCGCTTGCTCAAAGACCAAGGCATGTTGGTTCTGGATTATCCCGCGGCTCTGCAGACTTTCCGCGAGCACGGCGCGCGGGTTGAGGATGATCTGGTGCGCATCGATGAGGACACGTTGATGCATTTTGTGCGCCAGACCCCTGCGCGGTTTAAGCAGCTGGCGCGCAACCCGGGCAACAATCTGGAGATTGGGGGCAACCACGTGGTCTTCGCCCCGGTATATGGCCCACCTTTTGTGAGCGACCTCGACGGCGGCCGTCGTCGAGGTACCCTGGATGATTTCGAAAACTTTGTCCGCCTTGCTTACATGTGTCCGCACATACACCATTCCGGTGGCACGCTGGTGGAGCCCAATGACGTGGATGTGCGTGAACGCCACCTTGATATGCTGCTGGCGCTCATCACGTTGAGCAACAAGGCTTTTATGGGCAGTGTCACCCATGCGGACAATGCGCGTGACACCGTGACGATGGCGCGCATCCTTTTCGGGGCTGCGGCAATCGAAGAGTGTCCGGCCGTCATTTCCCTAATAAGTGCCTCCAGCCCACTGCGTTACGACAACCGCATGCTGGGCGCGCTGGAGGTTTACGCGCGCGCGAGGCAGGTCGTGCTCATCACCCCGTTCATTGTCGCCGGAGCCATGTCACCCAGCTCGGTGGCAGCCACGTTGGCACAGCAAAACGCGGAGACACTGTTCGGAATTTGTTACGCGCAGATGCTTAACCCGGGCACGCCCTGCGTGTACGGATCGTTTCTGGCCAACATTGATATGAAGAGCGGCGCACCGTGTTTCGGTACCGGCGAAAACGCACTGGCCTTGTATGCTACGGCGCAGATGGCGCGCCATTACTCGTTGCCCTACCGATCTGGGGGCAACCTCACGGCGGCGCGCGTTCCAGGCGCACAGGCAGGTTACGAGTCGGCTGCCACAATGCTGCCGACGATCCAGGCCGGCACGAATTTCGTGCTGCACGCGGCCGGTTGGCTGGAGGGCGGGCTTATATCTAGCTACGAAAAATTCATCCTCGATGCCGAAATGTGCGGTATGCTCGTGCGCATGATTGGCGGCATCGGCTTGAGTGATGAAGATTTCGCTTGGGAGGCCTTTGAGGAGGTTGGACCAGGAAACCATTTTCTGGGCTCAGAACATACTATGCGCCATTACACCACTGCTTTCTATCAGCACTCGGTGTTCAGCATGGACAATTACGAGCAATGGCAGGAGAAGGGCAGCCCAGACTCGTGCAAGCTTGCCAACTCACGCTGGAAGCAGATGCTCGAGGAATACGAGCCACCCACGCTGGATGAAGCTATCGCCGAAGAGATGCAGGAATTTGTCTCTCAACGTCGAACTGAGCTCCGGGATCGCAAAGCGCGCACTGAGTGGATGCATTCATGAAACAACACCTGAGGTAGCTTCACTTCAGGGTCCCCAATAAAAGAGCGTACCCCCGGGGTTTCTACTGGCCTGATGGGTCGGGTAGCGCAGAGAAAACCTATCACGTCATGAATGGACTATCATCCTTCTCAGTGAATTGTGCTCCCGCATTGTCGGTGATGGCACTTAATATGCGGCCGCTATAATAACCGACCTTTGGGTGGAGGGCTTTTTGGGTTTCTATGCAGGCCATCTCCCCTTTGAGTAGAGCCCAGAGCGCAAGCCCGGTCAGGCTCTGCCCCCAGGCAAAGGCTCCGTTGCTTCGCATGACTTCGAAAAAAACCTCGCCAGCTTCGGTCTCCCACAACGCCCCCCCGGCAACCTTCATGGCTTTGAAGCTGCGCTCCTGCAGTTCAGTGATCGCTGAACCAAACAAGCCGATATCGTCAGACGCTAATGCGTTGACAAGCCGTTCGTTGAGTTCAGTCTCGTGGTTTGCATCCATTTCAAGTGCTGCCGCTGTCGCAGTTTCTTTCAGCCGCGCCTCCAGATTACGAGGAGCTTTTTCCGGTATCTTGGGCAAGAACATAACTAGTGCCCATGCATCCTTTCGTTCGTGAGCGATTTCCCAGCGTTCAACAACCGCATCTTTCGGTCGTCGGGCATCTAGATCCACCATTAGCAAACCGCCTCGATCAAAAGCGGCCAAACCTAACGCATCACCGGTGCCCAGGTCTAACATGTCAGCAAGTACTGTCGCATTCTTGTCCGCCAGATTGTTTGCCCATGCCACTGCTGTTGCGGTGCTGAGGGCAAGGATTGTTTCTGAGAAGAGACCCATCCCGAGAGGAATAGCCAGTTCAATCTCTATCTCCGAATTCGTCGATAATTGTCCTCGTTCAATGACTTTCGCGGCGTCATCGTAAGCGACGTTCGCGCGCGGCCCAGTACATCCT
>PVBE011006468.1_pt1 | contig 23256 bp, 20 predicted proteins | sample 1631181 | NCBI WGS metagenome assembly PVBE01 (sample SAMN08397723, study PRJNA350692) | Marine metagenome, whole genome shotgun sequencing project. | isolation source: water | place: Pacific Ocean | collected 2012-04 | reverse complement strand
GGTGTACACAGCGATTCAAGATCACCCAAGGCGAAAAGTTGCAATTAAAGTGCTTCGGGGCGGCATTTTTAGCCCAACAGCCGCTCGTCGATTTCACCTCGAAGTTGAAATACTTGGCAAACTCGATCATCCGTGGATCGCAAAAGTCTATGACGCTGGTACGCACGATGATGGAAATGGAGCTACCCCTTATTTTGTAATGGAGCACATAGCCCAAGCCCGCGAACTCACACCCTACCTAGAAGACGAAAAATTAGAGCGGCGGGAAGTATTGAAACTCTTTGCAAAAATATCTTCTGCAATTGAGCACGGTCATCACCGAGGAGTTGTACACCGCGATTTGAAACCTGGAAACATATTGATTGACAAAAATGGGGAACCAAAAATTATCGACTTCGGCGTAGCAAGATCGCTCGAAAGTAACACTGTTGGTGAAGAAGCAATGACAGAAGCGGGCCGTCTCGTGGGCACAGTTCAATTTATGGCTCCAGAACAGGTAGATCCAAAAATACACGACATTGATGCAAGGTGTGACGTGTATGCCCTTGGCGTTGTGTTGTACCAAATGTTAACTTGTCGGTTGCCAAGAATTCTTGAGGGGTTACCGATTTACGAAGCTGTTCGTCAAATTTGCGAAGAAGAACCTGTTCGTCCGACGGTACACGATAAAACAATTGATTCGAACCTTGAAGCGATCATTATGAAATCAATTCAAAACGATCGTGAAAAAAGGTATCAAGCAGCAGGATCGATGGGTAGGGATGTGTTGCGATATTTGGGACATCGCCCGATTAAGGCACGAAAAGTCAACGTGTTTGACAGGGCTGCACTTTTTGTACAGCGGCATAAAAAACAAATTGTTGTTACATCAACAGTTGCGGCTGTTTTGGCAACGGTTGTGAGTGTGTTTTTATTTATACAAAGTGTTGAGGAAAATGAAATTGAACGCCTTGAAGCAGAGAACATTGAACTAAGGGCTCAAAAAGAAGTTGTTCCAGAAAAACCAGTGGTATCCGCAGAACCTGAAAAAACAACCCCGCTCTTTACACTTCCTGAACATGCTACTCGGACCTCACTTTCTAAAAATGGAGATACCATTGCGTCAATTGTTGGTGATGAAATTTTTGTTTGGCACAGGGACGGCTCGTCTGTGCAAGTTCCACCGATGAACATTGATTCCACATTCGCGACAGTTGTACTTTCTAGGTATGGAAGCACGCTTGGGGTGGTTGCAGATTCAAAATGTAGAATTGCAAAACTCGGATTAAACTTGGAGGAAAAAGCGTATGTTTCTGCAAGATTTAGCAGACCGCTCGCGGCAGCTGTAACCACAGCGGTTGATGAAACAAGAATAGCCATTTCAGGCGACAACATGACGCTAGAAATTTTGGAAGAAGGGGAGAAAATTAAACGCGTTGCTTCAACGACTGGCCAATATTTATGTGTAGATTTTCCTGATCCTGAGCGTGTTGTTGCAGCAACCCCCCGCGCCGTTTTTCTTTGGAACAATGATTCTTTTCCCAATAAAGCAATTCACCTAGACGGCGTTGATGATCCAATAGCAGTTGGAATGGTGCACGACAAACCAGTTGTCGTTGGTAGTAGCGGCGAAGTCGTTTTGTATGTTGCTGATGAAGCAAAGCGGTTTACACTTGAATTACCAGAAAAAATTAAAACCGCTTCTTTAGATTCGTCTGGTTTGCATCTTGCGTGTGTTGTTGGCTCATCTGTGTACAGGTGTGATCTTAAAATGAGGGTTGTGCAAAAACTTGCTTCTCTTTCAGAAAAGATTGGTGGAGTTTCAATAAGTGACGAGGAAACAGTTTCTTGTTGGACAACATCTGGTGCCGTCTATGTATTAGATTAACAGCGAGTGGAATTATGCGTCGTGCTCAGTTGCGCCATTTTCGTCAACTGGCGGCGGCTTTGAGACAGGCTCGTTAATCACATCAAGAATAAGTTCTAGCCGGTTTGCAACATAGCCCATGGATTCGGGCCGATTTTTTTCATGCGGTTGAATGCAATCCATTATTTGTTTCGACAAGAGTGGATGAATTCGTGGGTTGCGTTTGTGGGGTTCTTCTGGCAATGCAATGTTTTCGGTTTCTACCGCACCGGTGAGCAAACCGTCCTGCGAATTTTTAGGAGGCATCGCCGTGGGAATTACTTCACCAACAAGCACCCAGTACATCATCGCACCAAGATTGTAGATATCTGTTTTTGCAGTTATTTCACCACGGTGCGCTTGTTCGGGAGCCATGTATCCTGGCGTACCCTGAATTCTTTTTTTCACAGTGCCGATTGCACACGCTTGCCCAAGATCGATAATTTTTACACTGTTGTTTTCACCAATTAACACATTGTTTGGTTTAATGTCAGCGTGAACAAAGCCACGCTCGTGCATGTGTGCAAGACCACGGGCAACTTGGCTAAAAATAACAACTGCTTGCGCGTGATTTTTTGGTAACTGTTGATCGAGCGTCATTGCGTCAACGAGTTCCATGATCATTGAGACCCCAGTGATCTTGAACATTTTTCTATGTCGAATAAGTTTTGTGAGTTTTCGAATGGTCTTGTGATCTAGTTTTGATCCAATTGCATATTCTTGTTCAACTTGGTCAAGGAATCGCTGAGATTTCTCGTCGGTTTTTACAACATGTTTTAGCGCTGAAACCTGTTTGGTTTTGGGATTTTGCACTGCGTACAGCATCGACGCGGCACCCTCGCCCAGTTTTGCTAGAACGTTGTATGTACCAATTTTTCGGGGCTGTGCCAGTTTTGTACTCATATGATCGAAGTGTGGGTGTTACCCTTGTGCTGCTTCTGGTGCAGCACGATAGAAATGAGTGCTAAGGGTACTCTTTTTAATGGTTTGGTTCAACTAAAATCAATGAGCGATATCAAGCAATTGACTGCGAAACAACGCTTCGGCGAAGAATTTACCCGGCGATGGCGGCATCTTTGATGAAGCGAGGAGGTCAGAGGCAAGATATACATCGCTTGATTCGATAGATAGTTCGTTTTGGAGCCGTTGCACAAGTCTGGATAGGTGCAGGACTTGCCGTTCTGTGAACGGGCGGCGGTTGCCGTTGCCAATTAAGCAGATTGTTATGACATTTTCGTCCCAGTTTTCAGGTGCAACGTAGATAGGACGAGCTGCTCTGGCTTGCTTTAACCATCGTTCGCTTCCGTGGACGACGCCGTCGCCAAGACCATTTCCGTTACCAATGATGAAGTGGAAACCAATCCCATCAAGACCCCCAGAAAGGTGTGATCGCTGGATTGATTTGATTGAAGCAGCGGGTTCACCAAGATGTTGAATAACGATACTCGACCAATTTGTTGCATCGACAGGCATCTCTCCATTGAAAATAGGATCAACTTCGGGACGCTCAGTCATAGATGAAATGTTTGTAAGTAGAACCCCGCCCTGTATATTACCGCCACCTGCTTGCAAAATAACGAGCATTGCAGACATTACTACAAAAAACGATGCCCATACTAATTGGGTTCGTTTCGAGTGCATCCATGCAAAATCGTTGGTCATTGGTGTCGGTATATCCTTATCGAGCTCGAAAACGTGCTCGTTAGTAGTCTATCGGGCAAAACCCCCCCGTGGACTTTATAAAGTCGGATATCGGACGAAAAATACGTGTTTTTTATCACGTCACATTTTGCCAAAGAAGTTGCTTCTCAGCCAAACAAAGTCAGATCTTTTGCTCAGGATAAACCCCACCTACTTTACCGACGGTGCCGACCTAAGCGATTGCGGATTGCTGGCTCAGCAAGTCCATACTCGTTTGGTTGTTCGGTGATCATTGGACCGTGTCGAATGGTGTCATACGAATCAAACTGCGTTCGATCCTTGTCGTTCTCTGTGAACAATGCACGGTGGCATCCACACATCGTTGTGAAGAGACCAATTAGCAGAATTGCAGACACCAATCGTCGAGCCATAAGGGTGATAGTACCTAATCGGTTGAGGGAAGGTGAGAAAGAACTTCATCAATCAGACCATATTCCTTCATTTCTACAGGGTCGAGCCACTTGTTTCGCTCACAATCTTCATGAATTACTTTTTGATCTTTTCCGGTAGCGTTCGCGTAAATGCCAAACAAGATGTCTCGTAATCGTAACATTTCGCGAGCTTCGATTTCAAGATCGGTTGCTTGACCTTCTAGGACACCACTTAAAAGAGGCTGGTGCATCAGGTTTTTAGCGTGTGGTAGTGCAAATCTTTTACCTTTTGTGCCACTCGAAGCGATGACCGAGCCCATTGATGCAGCCTGACCAATAATGTAGGTTGAGACGTTGCATGGGATAAAGTTCATCGTGTCGACGATGCCAAGACCCGCTGTTACTGAACCGCCAGGGGAATTCACATATAGGTTGACATCACTTTTTGGGTCGTCATTTGCGAGGTAGAGCAACTGGGCAACAACCAAATTTGCAGAGTCGTCCATGACAGGACCACCAAGAAAAATGATTCGGTCATTTAAGAGGCGGGAGAAAATATCGTAGGATCGTTCGCCGCGACCAGTTTTTTCTATCACGATAGGTACAAGTGTTGACATGCGTTAGCCCTTCTTCTTGTCGTCTTGGAGTTTAAAGACTTCATCGACAAGTCCATACGCTTTGGCTTCATCTGCCGAGAAATACTTATCACGTTCACCATCAGCGGCAACGGTTTCAAACGATTGCCCAGAGTGAACGGATATGATTTCGTTCAGTGTTTTCTTCGCTCCAATGATTTGTTCAGCCTGAATTTGAACATCGGTGGTTTGGCCAGTGATGCCACCATAAGGTTGGTGAATCATTACTTTAGCGTGTGGAAGGATGTGTCGCTTTCCCTTTTCACCAGCACAGAGTAAAACCGCTGCGCCGCTGTACGCCCGTCCAACACAGTACGTGGCAACTTCAGAACTGATGAATTGCATGGTGTCGTACATGGCAAGCGTGTCATCGACCGCGCCGCCGGGACTGTTGATGTAGAGGTTGATTTGTTGACCCTTCTTTTGGTCTTCAAGATACAACATTTGCATCATGATTCGTGCAGCAGATGCCTGGTTAATTTCACCGATGAGAAAGATCACCCTGTTTTCGAGCATCAATTCATCGAGCGACATCTCTCTTGTTCGTTGGTAGTTACTCATCGCCATGGGTTGTGTGGCGATGTTTGAGCCAGCTACCCTTGCTAGGTCGATGCCGTTGTATTGTTCGTTTTGTGTCATAATTATTGTTTCGTTTCTTCCGAAGTTGCACCATTGTACCGTCTCATCAAAGCCTGTTTTATAGAAAACTGTTTGGGTCTTCAATGGTTGCAGGACCCCTCGTATCTCCAGGGTCATCTTCTCGGCCTAATGGCAGATAAATGTTGAAAAGTGTTCCGCCGTGGGGTGCATCGAGAATATTGATAGTGCCTTGGTGTTCGAGCACAATTTTTCGTGATACAGCGAGTCCCAGACCTGTGCCTCGCTGACCTTTTGTTGAATGAAATGCGCGGAATACAGCTTCTCGTTGGGACGACTCAATGCCGGGACCGTTATCTTCGATCGCAATTCGCACCAAGTCGCCAGATCGAGGAATTGAGGCGAGAATTGCAACGATACCTGTTTTTGAGGGGGCAGCCTCAATGGCGTTGTTAAGAATGTTGAGTAAAACTTGCAAAATAGCTGTTTGATCTACAGGAATTGGAGGCATGTCTTCTTCAATATCAACTCGAATAGAAACTTTTTTTCGTTCAGCAGCCCCCCGCACAAGCGAAACAGCATCTTCGATAATTACAGAAAGATTTACAAGTGAAATTTCAGGATGGCCAGCGCGTGACCATGCAAGCATATTGAATGTGAGTGCATAGACGCGGTCAAGGTTCCGAGCGAGAATTGGCCACCCTTCACGAGCAAGGTCAAGATCTCCTCGGCCAAGGGCGAGTTCAATCGCGCCAGCGCCGCTTCGAAGCCCCTGGAGTATATTTTTTACGCTGTGGCTGATTGATGCAACCGTTTCGCCCATCGCTGCAAGGCGCTCGTGGTGCAAACGTGTGCGGACAAGGTTCGCAGTCAAAATAGCAAGGCCAGTGTGTTCTGTTGCAGCCGTAAGGAGCTGAAATTCTTCGTCGGTCCAATGCCTTGTGGCTGAATGTGCTTCGAGCAAGATAGCACCGAGTACTTGATCGTGGGCTATCAGTGGAACGCAAATGCAACCACGAATATCTGATGCTATTACTGCACCGTCTCTAGAAAAACGTATGTCTTCTGTGATATCAGCGATGAGCAGCCCGCGGCGCTCATTGCAGACATGTAATACAAGAGATTCGCAATAGGGCTGGGCTTTGTCAAGCAAGTTCCCATCGATCGCTTCAATGGATGTTGCGATGTTTGCATCATCATCAAAAAGCACACCGATTGCGCGATCTGGTTTGAATTCGTCAGCAACAACAGCGATGAGTCTTTGTAAAATTGCCCGAGAGTCGACAGTTCCTGCAGTTGCTGCGGTGAGTCGATAGACCATTCTCAAATGATTTTTTGCAGCTTGGAAGGAGTGCGGAGAGGTGACGATCACTGATTCGGCGCTGGTATCAAGGTTTGTAGAAGAAAGAATAGTTTCTGTTGGCAGAGAGGCTCTCTCGGTGACGAGAAAGAGCGTTGATCCACAACCAACCTCGTCACTTGATCGTAGTGCAACTCTGTCTACAAGCCTTCTGCCATTTAGAAAAGTGCCATTAGAAGAATCAAGATCTCTGAGAAACCACTTGTTGCCGTCTGGTGTTAATTCGGCATGCCTTCTACTTACCGTAGGATCAGTTAATGGCAAAGATTCGGAGGAGCGACCAATGAGTTGCGGTTCCCCTTGAGGCAATGGAAAAGTGCTTCCTAAATCTGGACCGTCTATGACTTCTAACACCAACATACCGACACCACTGTACCAGATAGGATTTTTGGAACCATAAAAACGGATCTGGCACAACTTCGGACATGTTCACTATGATGTGTGGATGGCAGGTCAGCCAAAATTTGATGCGAAAATGAGAGTGGTCATCCTGCACGGGAAAGACTCCTTTTTGATGACGAGATATTCCTCAGATCTTGAAGAAACGCTGAAAGAGGCACACGGAGATGTTGATCGCGTGGTATTTGATGGCGATACGGTTGATTTGGCGACGGTCCTTGATGAACTGAGAACGTATGACATGCTCATGCGGCACAAGCTTGTGATTGTTGATCATGCCGACTCGTTTCTTGCTGCAAAAGATACAGGAACCACGTCAACTCGTAAGGTGTTGGAACGGTACGCAGACGCACCTGTTGACTCTGCAACCCTTCTGCTCCGCGCAACTACGTGGAGAAAAGGGAATCTTGACAAAATCGTACATAAAAATGGTCTTGTGTTCAAACTGCAAGAACTCAACGAACACGATTCTGTTCGGTGGTGTATCGGTCGTAGTGGAAAAGAACACGGATGTGAACTCGATTCAAGAGCGGCGCAGCTGCTTGTTAAACGAATTGGCACTGTACTTACTAGGCTTGACGGAGAGCTTGGAAAACTTGCTGCAAGCGTCGCGCCCGAAACCTCAATTTCTTATGAAGATGTTGTTGAAATGGTTGGGCTCAGTAGAGAAGAACAGGCGTGGGAAATTCAATCAATTCTGCTCTCAGGTAATTCCGGAGCAGTGATGACAAAAATTGGTGAACTCATAGACATTTCAAGACAACCAAGAGAGTTGTTGGTGTGGTCAGTTGTCGATCTTTCTCGCCGCCTCGCCGCCGCCTCCGCGATGCACGCAACAGGCGCAACTGCCGGGGATATTCGGCGATCACTTAAATTGTTTGGAAACGGTGGGGACAAAGTGATTAGCGTTGCCAAGCGACGCAAGCCAAAAGAACTTGCCGACTTGTTTACAGATGCAGTTGCGATGGATGCAAAAATGCGTTCAGGGAAACTTGACCCACGAAGAGGCGTTGAGTTGTTGGCACTTCAAGTTTGCAAAACGGTTGCTTGAATTACACCAAGCTCTTTCCACTCATTTCGTCGGGTTTTGCAACATCTAAAAAAGTAAGCAGTGTTGGCGCTATATCCGCAAGAATTCCACCTTCGCGTATTTCTTTGCCTTTCCACCGATCTCCAACAATGTGTAAGGGTACATCATAGGTTGTGTGCGCAGTGTCAGGTCCGTTTGTTTTTGTGTTCCACGTACGCTCTGCGTTTCCATGATCTGCGGTGATGAGCAGCGAACCGCCCATTGCAAGAGTTGCTTCTGTGATTCTTTTTGTGCACTCGTCAACAACTTCCACCGCCCGAATAATTGCAGGAAGATTACCGGTGTGCCCAACCATATCTCCATTTGCAAAATTCACAATAATCAGCGCAGGGCAATTATCACTTGCAAGTTGTTCAAGGACACCCACGCAAACTCCTTCTGCAGACATTTCAGGTTTTTGATCATACGTCGAGACATCTGTTGGGCTTGGAACAAGTAATCTTGATTCACCAATAAAAGGTTCTTCACGATAATCATTAAAAAAGAAAGTGACGTGTGGGAACTTTTCTGTTTCTGCGCAGCGGAATTGCGTTAAACCTTGTTTTTCGATAACCTCGCCTAATATGTTTTTCATAGGTTTTGGTTTGTCAAACGCAACGGCAGAGACAGGCAAATCGGATTCATAGTTTGTCATCGTGACAAAATATAAATCGCTGTATTGTTTCCCCCTGTCAAATCCGCCCCCGTCTACATCGCTCCACGCATCATCATCAAGAACAAACGCTCGTGATAATTCTCGCGGTCTGTCACCGCGATAATTAAAGAAAATAACTGCATCGCCATCTTGCACCAAACCGATGGGCTCGTTGTTGGCATCTACAATTTGTGTTGGAGATACAAACTCGTCGCCTGACATTTGTGTTTCAGTTGGGTTCTCGTAATATTCCCGAACAGCATTGACCGGTGTGGTGGATGACTTTGAATTGCTTGTCATTGTTTCAAACGCAAGAGCAACACGATCCCACCTGTTGTCTCGATCCATTGCATAATATCTACCCATAATTGAAGCAATTCTTGCATTCGTACCTGTAATTTTTTCTTCAACACTCTCTACAAAGCCAAGACCGGTTGTTGGTGAACAGTCACGACCGTCTGTAATGACATGAATAAAAACAGTGCACGCTTTTGGAGCTGCATCTAGCAGCGCAAAGAGGTGGTTGATATCACTGTGCACCTTGCCATCGCTTACTAACCCAACAATATGTAGCGAGCGGTCACCGCAGCCACGTTCAAACGCCTTTTTTAATACATCATTTGTTTTGAATAACCCACCCCTCACAGCCAGATTCAGTCGAACAAGTTCTTGTGGAACAATTCTGCCCGCCCCAATATTTTGATGACCAACCTCACTGTTCCCCATTGTTTCATCTGGCAAACCAACTTGCAAACCAGAAGTTCCAATCAAAGTTGTTGGCCACTCGATAAAGAGAGAATCTGCAAAAGGAGTGTTGGCTTGCAGAATAGCGTTGAACGCATTCATTGTCGGATCAGGGTTTTGTCCCCAGCCATCCCTAATAATGAGAACTGCAGGTTGTTGTTTATCCACCATATTCTTTGAGCATCCGCTTGAGTTCACGTTCGTTTCTACCCCTCGCTTTCGGCAAGTAGGTGTTAATGATAGACAAAATGCCTTGTTTGCCTTGGTTTTTTTCAACTATCGGTGCAATCAATCGGATGTCATCACACGCATAGACACCACGAATATTATCAATCAGGAGTGAGATTGCAGATTCTGGAAACAGTGACGCAAGTTGCCACAGCATGTCCTGTTCGTGTCGGTTTGGTGTTTCTAGTAGTCGATACGCCCATAAGAATGCATCGACAGCTTGTGCTCTAAAGAGTGTAGCCAAAGCGCTTTTGGCGGTAAGTTTTCCCGCAACACCCTGCCCGTTTGCTGCATGCCAAAGTTGTACAACAATTTTATTTCTTCCAAGAAGCGAAACCAATTCAATCGCTTTTGCAAATGAAGCGTCGCTCGGATTTTCTTTTGCTTGCATTAAAAACAGTTTTGCTTCTGCAACAACATCTGTGCAGTTCGTTCTGTCGATTGCATCAACCCGTCTTCTGTTGGTTGTCGGACCTGGACCACAAACCATGAGCGGGTCACCAATCGTGTTGAGTCTCCAAGAATTAGAATGAATGCCTTGGCCCGCGAACCATCTCGATGCAATTAAAAAAGGAACAAAATTCATTGTTCTACGTACCACTTCCATTGGTGGAACAAAAGCTTGCAACACCGGTTCGTGAGATGACCCAACATAGGCATACACGCCGCGATCTAACCACGTTCCACCAACAGTCACTCTGTTAGATGGTTTTTTTAGTGACCAACTGTGTAAAAAATAAAGTGCAGCCGGTGTGTTTAGAACGGGTAACCAAGTTGGTGCAATGCGACCGTCAGCAAGTTCAAGAAAATCTTGGTTTCCCTTGGACGTAAAAAAAATAACATCTTCATCGACACCGCCGTTGTCAACTTTATATAGAGACTCAAGCGTCCCGTCAGTGGTTGTGAGTGTAATGTCAAGTTTTGGTAAAACTTCTTCTAGGTTACCAATACCGTATTGCCTCCAAACACCACTATCTGGGTAGGTATTACAAAACCAATAATTCGTTCGGGGAAGGAAGAGGCTACAGGCAGCGATATATGCACTGGATTTTTGTGACCCAAAAACCCAACCGCACCACGCAAATCGCACGCCTTCTTTGTCGCGGCCAAGTAGATCGGTTGTTGCTACTGGATTTTCTTTTGCACGCGCGTAGTGTGCTCTTGGAGACATGGACATACAAACTGTGATTGTCACGATCTCGTCATTTGTTTCTTGAACAAGTGTTTGCACCTTTTCCATTCGCTGGGTGGAATCGCTTTCACTCCACATAACCTGCTCTTCTCCCCACTTTTCAACAAACCGAAGTCGCTGTCCCCTTCCAGCGGCAAGCGCAACGGCAGCAACTCTTGCAGGGTCATCTTTGTTGGTGATCACAAGACCAATTGGTTCGAGTTCATTGTCAGCGAATGCAATGTTTGGCGAAGCTGTTCCTCCCCACGCTTTTGCAACGACTTGTCTCGATGTTGTTTTAAAGTCTTCAACAGGCTGGCCAATAGAAGGTCTTCGCCATACTTTTTGTGGACGAAATTTTCTGATAAACATTGGAGCAAAACGATTGTCATCGTACAATACTGGCCACCTTGCTTCGGTCGACCATTTTGAAATTTCATCAAGATACGTTGCTTCGTCAGGAACAAGGACAACTTGATTTACAAGTGGCAGTGCGTGTTGTAACCGCACTACTTTTTGCCCAGCCGCTGCGGCGGTTTGAAACTCTATATCTGTAGGTGTTGACGTTTGTACTATTGTGGCAAGAAGTAAGGCGTGCATGAAAATCATTAGGATCGAGTAGGGTTGAGGACGGCGTTGTCTCTTCCGGGAATAATAATATCTGCGATTTCAATACATTCAACAAGCGACTCTTTTGTCAATTCAATATTCGCACAGTTTTGAAGTACGGAGCCCTGTTCAAGATGTTCGGATGTTGCAACAGTGTCACCTGTAATCAAAACAGTCTTATTTGGAAGTGGTAACAGTAGTCCGCAACTGCCGGGTGTGAATCCTGGAATTGGAAATAAGTCGACAAGTGGAAAAGGATTGTCGTCAGGCGAAGCGAAATTTCCAAGCAACCCCAAGTGTTCTTTGAGAATATTGACAACGCTGGGATCATTTTCTGCTCGCCTGATTTCATCCTGAATCGCTGCTGCGGCAGATTGAATTTCGGGTTCATGCATGATCCAGTTTGCATGTTCAACTCCAGAAAGTGTTCTTCTGCGATCTGGATCAAAACTGGTGAGAAACACTTGCGTTATGTCTGAGAGTTTCAACCCCCACCTTTCTTGAAGTCTTGCCTCCATTAATGTTGGAGGGAGCGATGGATCCACAAGAATAATTTCGCCGCCGGTTTTAATGACAGTCGTTGTTGCGTGCCCAACCCTGTGGTCTCCACGTTCGTTCCAAAGAGGGTGACACGAAAGTGTCCCAATGGAGGCTATTCTCCAATCCATTAATTACTCCATGTTCGCATCATTTGCCATTGCCTTGAGTAAACCATTCGGGTCGGCTTGTAGTACTTTGAGCCGTTCGATCACAAGTGGTGGAATGATTCCTTTTAGTCTGTCAAGATCTCCCCCAAGTGCAGCAATTTGTCGAATTAAACTTGATGATGTAAAAGCGTATGCTTCACCTGTTACGACAAACACGGTTTCAATATCTGCAACCTGCCGATTTGTAATAGCAAGTTGTGTTTCGGTGGCGAGATCGGTGACGTTCCGAATACCGCGGACAAGCGCAGAGGCACCGGCTTTCTTGGCAAAATCAACAGTAAGTCCTGAGTATCGCTCAACAGAAACGTGGGCAGCATCTGGGTCTTGTGCTATCACTTCATCAATGAGTGTGGTAGCCATTGAAACCCGTTCTTCAACAGGAAAGAGCGCTTCTTTGTCTGGGTTGAACCCAATACCAACAACAATTCGGTCAAAAAGGTGTCTTGATCGTGCGACAACGTCTAAATGTCCAGATGTGATGGGATCGAAGGACCCAGCGTACATGGCTACATGCTCTTTCATAGTCGCGATTGTACGGCGTAATTGACACAACCGTTACAAACCAACCTCTCGAAACCGAGAACAGTATTTTCTTTGCCCAAAGACTTGCAAACACCGTAGAGATATTCGACTGTTCTTGTGAACAACAAATTGCTCTCTTTTCTCTCCTCCTACTTAGAGCCCGCATTGGCGGGACACTCCTCTCCTTGATCGATCCTCCAGTCGATCATACGAAAACAGGCTCCTCGCTTAGCAGCGAGGAGCCTATTTTTTCAAATGGTCATAAATTAGACGGTGGTAGGTTCTGGGAAATCAACAACTGTGTCATTGATGTGGTTGTAATAACTCGTAAAAGTCATAATAGAGATGCCTGCAGCAACTTCAATTGCAGCTTCAGTGTTGAATCCAGCATCCATGAATGCTGCGAGCGTTTCATCGCTGACATTACCAAATGTGTCAAGTGATTCAGCAGTGAAATTGATCAATGCTTGGGTTTTGGGGTCATCAGAGGTTCTTCGCCGAATATTTGCACAATCGTCATCGCTAAGCCCCATGCCACTAGCAATCTTCGTGTGGGCAGCAGTGCAGTATGCACAGTGGAATTTTTCAGCAGCGAGTAGCTGGACAACTTCGCCCTCACTTGGTGTCAATCCGCCTGCTTTTGAGCCCTTTCCCCAAGCCATAAATGCTTCAAATAGAGTCGGGTGGGCAGCTAAACCTTTGTAAATGTTGATTTGCTTTGCCTTGAGTGGACCATTAAGCAGGTCAGCGCCAGCGCAGGTGCCTGTTGTAGGATCGATGTTGTTTAGTCTTGGCATGGGTGCCTCCTTGTTGTGTTAAATATATGGAAATATCGCGACATGTAATTATATCACGTTCCCTCAGAATTGCAAACGTACTCACCAAGCCCTGCGGCATCTAAGATCATTTTAAAATTGTCTGAGAATACAAAATTGTGTTCAGGAAATTCAGTTCCTGCCATGTTGTTATCGATATGGCTAAACATCAACTCAATACGACCGATCCGCTCCCACGCATCCCCGCCAGCGACTCGTCTATCTAGGGTTCCTGTCGTTGCCGCCCCGCCCTCATCGATTCGATCGATTGTTGCGTCGTACCGAACGGTGTCACCAGCGGTTACATCGCGGTCGAATACAGCTTTGGTAATTTTAGCCAAAATGACCTTTTCTTTGAAATTCGAAGTGGTTCCGACAAGAATGCCGGCGGTTTGCGCCATCCCCTCGATAAGTAACGAAGCAGGCATTACAACCTGACCATCCACGATGTAATCATGGAGGTGTTCCTCTGCAAGCGATACGTTTTTGATTGCGACGAGCCGCCTATTCGGTTCGTGATCAATGATTCGATCTATCCACAACCAACGCATGTAAGGTTATCCAGCGAGTTTAATTTCAACAAAATTGACGAGGGAATCGACTGTAATTGCATCACCAAGCTTTGAGATGGATCTATCTCCACTTTCAAATGCAGCAAAATCAACATGTGCCATGCGACCCTTGAGCATTTCTAGGCCCGTGTTAGTCAACTTGCCGTCTGCGACCCATTCGGCATTATCTGCAAGGTTTTCTGGAAATAGTTCGCCTTGAGAAATTTTGACATCAAATGTTTTTTCGATTCGAAACACAATGTCAAGGAAATCGATGGATTCAGCACCGAGATCTGCAGTAAGGCTCGCTTCTGAGGTCACTTCGTCTTCATCTACACCGAGGGCATCATCAAGAACTTCTTGGATTTTTGAGAAAATATCGTCGCGGTTCATTACCGTCTCCTGTTTCGTGTTTATTCAATTCGAGCAGGTCGCATGGTAAAGCGTCCTGCCACTGCTGTCATCGTCTCACTACTGTCTCTTCGAAGAACAGTTCCACTGCCTTTACAAGGGGTGGTGCCATCCTCTTTCGTTGCACCTGCTGTTACTTCCACCCTAAGAGAATCTCCTGGGCGGACCATTGCCCCGTATTTTACAGCTTTGACTTCTCCAAGGACGAGCCGTTCTCCACTGGGCGCGAGCAATTTCGAAGCCGCTTGTACCATCGCTTCAAGCATAAGAACTCCCGGAAGAATCGGAAAACTCGGAAAATGATCGGCGAGATATTCCTCAGCGAGTGTGACCTGCTTGATGGTCACAATTCGCCCTGCTTCTTGTTCGAGCACCATATCTACAAGATCAAACTTCATAGGCGGCGAAGTATACCGCACTCACTCGGTGCCTGGTACTACGGCGCCCCTCGGGGGCACTCTAGTGCCAGAAACCGCTTGGCAAAACACGAAAAAACGACTATCCTACGCGGTTTCTCAGGCGTTTCTGCCTCTCTCATATAACACCCAAATTTATTGGAAAAACGGAATTAATCATGTCCACAACAGGAACAATTACACAAGTCATCGGTTCGACTTTCGATGCTCAATTTCCACTTGATGGTTTACCAGAAATCTACAACGCTGTTGAAGTCGATGTAGACAATGCTGGTGAAAAAACGAAACTCGTTGGCGAAGTTAACAAGCACTTGGGTGGCGGGCGTGTTCGATGCGTTTCGCTTGGTAGTACCGACGGTCTACGTCGTGGTCAAACATGTGATGATACAGGTGCTCCAGTTACTGTTCCAGTTGGTGAAGGCGTGCTCGGTCGAGTGTTCAACCTGTTTGGCGATCCAGTTGATGAACGTGGACCAGTTGCGCATGAGAAACGCATGCCAATTCACGCTTCTCCCCCAAACATTTCAGACCTTAACCCAAACTCAGAGATTCTTGAAACAGGAATCAAGGTTGTAGACCTTCTTTGCCCATTTGTTCGTGGTGGTAAAATTGGTTTGTTTGGCGGTGCAGGTGTGGGTAAAACAGTGATTATTCAGGAAATGATTGCTCGTGTTGCTCGTGACTTTGACGGCTATTCAGTATTTGCCGGTGTTGGCGAACGAACACGCGAAGGCAACGACCTTTGGCTTGAAATGCAAGAAGCACAATTCACAAATGCTGAAGGCGAAACCGTTTCAGTTCTTGATAAAGTAGCGATGGTCTTCGGTCAAATGAACGAACCACCAGGCGCACGCCTTCGTGTTGCTCTTTCCGCGCTCACAATGGCAGAAAATTTCCGCGATTCTTCTGGTAAAGAAACACTCATTTTCGTAGACAACGTGTTCCGTTTCACACAAGCAGGTTCAGAAGTGTCAGCACTTCTTGGCCGTATGCCTTCTGCTGTGGGTTATCAACCTACTCTTTCAACAGAAATGGGTGAACTACAAGAACGAATTACATCAACAAACCAAGGTGCGATTACTTCTGTGCAAGCAATTTACGTTCCCGCAGATGACTTAACTGACCCTGCGCCTGCAACAACTTTTGCTCACTTGGACGCGTTTGTTGTTCTTGAACGAAAGATTGCGGAGAAGGGTATTTATCCTGCGATTGACCCAATTGCATCCTCCTCACGAATTCTTGACCCACAAGTTGTTGGGCAACATCACTACGATGTTTCTCGTCGCGTACAAACAATTTTGCAACGATATGCTGACCTACAAGACATCATTGCGATTCTCGGTGTTGACGAATTGTCTGAAGATGACAAATTGACTGTTGCAAGAGCACGGCGAATTGAACGCTTCCTCAGCCAACCATTCCACGTGGCAGAACAATTTACAGGCTTCCCAGGCGTGAACTCTTCACTCGAAGAAACAATTGATTCATTCGAACGACTTTGTGATGGCGAGGGAGACGATCTTCCTGAATCAGCATTTATGTATGTGGGTACACTTGCAGATGCCAAAGCTAAGGCAGAATCAATGGCAGCCGCAGCGGTATAACACGCTAAAACACACAAAACACAGGGCACACAGCATACGTTGTGAGCCCTGTTTCCTTATACACTACGTTGCTCAAATAAAGGAACACTCATGTTTTTAACAACAGTACTATTGATCACATCTAACTTTCTCGCTGATCGCCCAATTCCACAGACTCCTGAAGAATTAACAACAACCGTTGAAACGGCATTTGCAAACGCGGATATTGAAATTGCAGCAATCATTGCTGTTCCAGATGATGAAAGAACATTTGAAAATACGGTTGGGGCACTTGATGACATGATGGTTCGCCTTGATGGTGCGTCAAACATGCCAGCGTTTATGGCCTATGTGCACAGTGACGCAGACATCCGTGAAGCCGCGCAGGGAGCAGCACGACTTTGGTCTAACTGGTCAATTGATTTTGCAACAAATGTAGATTTGTACAACGCTATAAAAACATATGCCGACACAAACCCAGAACTTTCAGGCGAAAAGGCACGCATGCTAGAACACACGATGCGAGATTATCGTCGAAGCGGCATGTCACTTTCAGAAGAAGACCGTGAAAAACTAAAAACGATCCAAAAAGAACTTGGCACACTGACGATTGAATTTGATACAAACATTAGAGAAGACAAAACAATTGTTCCAATTCCACTCGGTGGTCTTGAAGGAGTGCCCCAAGATGTAATCGATGGCATTGACGTAGTTGATGAAAATTATCAAGTTACACTTGACTATCCAACCTTTGGACCAATTTTGGACTACTGTTCGGTTGCAGAAACAAGAAAGAATGTTAGGTTTGCATATTCCAAACGAGCAGGATTAGAAAACGTTGAAATTCTCGAACGGATCATCAAACTGCGAGATGAAGCGTCTGATTTGCTTGGGTATGCGACAACAGCAGATTACGAAACCGAAACCAAGATGTCAAAAAACGCCGCGACAGTCGCGGAATTTTACGAAAAACTGCGGCCTGTTTTACGTAAAAAAGCAGAAAAAGATTGGGCGGAACTCCTCGCGGCAAAGCGAGAAGATCTCGGAGACCCAACAGCAGATTTTTATCCTTATGACTTTAGTTATTACTATGAAAAAATTAAGAACGACAAGTACGCGGTTGATTCACAAAAAGTACAAGAGTATTTGCCCCTGCAAAACGTGATGGATGGGCTGTTTGAAATTACACAAAATTTGTACGGTATCAAGTACCGAGAAGTTACTGATCAAGCAAACGGGCGTGGCACGCCCCTCTGGCATGATGACGTTCGGCTGTTTGAAGTGTGGGATACAAGTACAGATAAACAACTTGGTGAATTTTATATTGACTTGCACCCACGCGACAATAAATATTCACACGCGGCGCAGTGGGGACTAGTACAACACAAGGTTTGGGCAGACGGAACAGTGCAACTTCCAATTGCTGCACTTGTGTGTAACTTTACAAAACCTACAGCGGACAAACCATCCTTGATGACACATGATGAAGCGGAAACGTTTTTCCATGAGTTTGGGCACTGTTTGCACACGTTGCTGAGCGAAGCAGAAATAGCTGGTTTTGCAGGAACAAGTGTTGAGCGCGATTTTGTTGAAGCGCCATCACAAATGTTTGAAGAATGGGTGTGGACTCCCGAAACTCTTTCTCTCTTTGCAAAACATTATGAAACAGGCGAACCGATGCCAAGCGAACTCATTGAAGGCATGATCGCTGCGAAAAATTTACAAAGCGGCATTAAAACCGAAGGTCAAATATTCTTAGGTATGGTTGATCAGGCGTATCACACCGACGAGGATGGGGTTGTTGATACTACGCAGGTTGGATATGACGTGCACGACTTGACGAGGATGTATCCCCATACACCAGGTTCACATTTCCAAGGTAGTTTTGGACACTTGACTGGGTACCAAGCGGGATATTACGGTTACATGTGGTCACTTGTATATGCACAAGACATGTTCCAACGGTTTCAAGAACTCGGCATGTTGAGTCCAGAAGCTGGAGCGTATTATCGAGACAAGATTTTGTCAAAAGGTGGAACAGAGGATAGTCTTGATTTGGTGCGCGCATATCTTGGCCGCGAGCCAAGCATGGACGCATTTCTAGAATCTCTCGGTCTAGAAGCTGAAACCAGAGTTGCGATTGATGTTCCAGGCGAAGAAGTATTTGATGCTCCCGAGCAATCTGAAAGTGGTTTGGAATGGTGGGTGATTCAACGCGTGGAAGGTGATGTGACACCACGAAAGACAGATATTGTCAAGGTTCATTATTCTGGTTGGCTCGAAGATGGCACCATGTTTGACAGCAGCGTTGATCGTGGGCAACCAGCAACGTTCCCATTAAATAGAGTTATTCCCGGCTGGACAGAAGGCGTGAGCAAAATGTGCGTTGGGGAAAAACGAAAATTCAGAATTCCGGCTCCGTTAGCGTATGGTTCGCGTGGACGAAATAGTATTCCACCGGACTCAACTCTTATTTTCGATGTCGAATTGTTAGACATCATTGACTATGCAAAGGTACCCCCCATGGAACAATTACCCGGCGATTCTGTAACAGGCGAAGCGGCGACCAGCGAAAGTGGTCTTTCTTGGTATGACATGACAGAGGGCAACGGCCCACAACCTGCAGGTGCATCGAGCACTGTTGAAGTGCACTACACCGGCTGGTTAAACGATGGCACGAAGTTTGACAGTAGTGTTGATCGTGGCCAAACAATCTCATTTCCACTCAATGGCGTTATTGCCGGTTGGACAGAAGGTGTTGGCTCCATGAAGGTTGGCGGTAAACGCAAACTTATTATCCCATCAAACCTTGGATATGGCCCAAATGGCATGCCACCCGTGATTCCTGGTGGCGCGACCCTCGTGTTTGACGTTGAACTCGTCAGCGTTACCGACTAAAAATTTGACCCGCGGTTGGCTTGACCACGGGTCAGGTTGGCCGCGGGTCAATATACGCGATCGTGAAAGCCATCGACAATATCCCGCAAAATCGAAACAAAAACCCGCTTGTTGTCGGGTGTTTATTGCTTGGGCTTGCGGCAATTCCAGATGCGATGATCGTGCCCGTGTTACATGATGTAACAGTGGGGCGATTTGGGGTTTCTGAGGGCGCGGCACATTTATTGATGGCTGTGAATTTGCTTGGTGCTGTTTTTGCAATCGGCATGCTTGCACTCCTGAAAAGGCGGTTTTCGTCATCTTCTATGCTTTTCGCCTCTGCTGTGTTTTCCGCCCTTATGATGGCAGGAATGGCGCTTTCTACCTCTTGGTGGGCGATGTTGGCGTTCCGGTGCTTTGAGGGTGGTGCCGATTTGATGTTGCTTGCAATCCCCTTCCGGCTGATTGCTGGTGCTGGTAAATATGAACGATATGGCGGGCGAATGGGTGGTGGTTTTACCGTCATGATGGTCGCTTTGGCAATTGGCGTGGGCTTTGGTGGAGTAATTGGAAGAGAATCGCCAATCGACGTGCTTTGGGCGGGCGCTATCATTATGCTTCTTCTTGCTCCAATTGTCGCGATATTGCGCCGAACAGTCGACAACTTGCCGGCTTCTCCATTTCCAGAGCCTCATAGTTGCCCTTTGATTCCGCGAGAATGGCTTGGTGCTGGATTCTTGGCAATTGACCGTGGCCTCTCTGCACTTGTATCAACCTCTCTACCACTTTTGCTTACTTCTGGATTCAACGTAGGGAAAATGACGCTTGGCATTGCTCTTGGCGGGATGTTCCTTGCTCTTGCCTTCTTTTCAGCACCAGCAGGGTTGCTTGCTGACCGCTACGGGGGTGAAAAGATAAGATTTGTATCCTCAATTTTTTGTGGAGTAGCACTTGCGTGTTTGGGGCTAATGGCCTGGTTGCCACCCATCGTTGTCCTTCCTCCCTGTTTACTAATCTACGGCGCTGGCGCGGCGGGACTCATGCCCTCGGCTTTTTCTGTGGCTGTTCGACCAAATGCATCCAACCTTGTTTTTGGATCACTTCAAACAGCTGGGCAAGCTGGCTATGCAATCGGTGTTTTGGGCGGGGCGTGGGTGGTGAGCGTGGTTGCACTTCCTGCTGAAACGCTATTGTCAAGCATGTTCCCAATCGCGGGCGTGTTATTCATTGTTGTGAATGTTGGGATTTTGTCTTTTTTACGCAAGATGCCAAAGACTGTACGCTAAGCATTCGTGAAACGCTTATTTCTTAGTTTTATAGTTGCTATCGGAGTTCTCGCAGGTGTTGTTGGGGCCCTTGTTTGGGTAAGCCTTCAATCACCAACCTGGTATGTACCACCAGATTATTCTGATCCATCTGTTGCAAAACTTGCCGACCGAGCAGAGTATCGTTTCAACGAAGAACTTCACAAAATCCGACCCGAAGATGAAATGTGGCGTATTCGTCTTGGCGACAAAGCAATGAACGCTTGGCTCTCTGGGAGGCTTGAGGGTTGGCTAACACACGATCAAGAAATTGAGATGCCGCCAGAAATACACGGCCCGCAAGTTCATGTGACTGACACCGGAATATGGACGTATGCAAATGTTGAAATTTCAGAAGGGTCTCCTCGGCCATTAGGAATCAAGTGGTGGGTGTGGGTTGATAGTGGCGAGTTCAAGTTTGAGCCAATTGCAATTCGACTTGGAAAACTTCCACTCCCAATAGCACTGTTCGATAACCAAATCGCAAAATTACACGCGAAACTCTCGGATGCTAAGGCAGAAATCCCATTGTTAGATGATCGAAGGGTTGTTGTGCAACACATCACACATGAAAACGGGTCCATAGTATTTACTTGCTATACCAAACTTCCCAATCGACCGTGAGTCAAGTTGACCCGCAGTCAAGCTGAACTGTGGTCAATTGTTACAATACGCGACCTATGCCTACGATTACGATAGATGGAAAGCCCCTAGAATTTGAACAGGGACAAACGATTCTCGATGTTGCCTATGCCAACGGGATTGCAATTCCTCATTATTGCTATCACCCATCACTGAGCGTTGTAGCGAGTTGCCGCATCTGTTTGGCGGAAGTGTGGGCACCCAACCCCCGAAATGAAAACAAGCTTGAGCCAATGCCCAAGTTGTTGCCAACTTGCCAAACACCAGCGGGCGACAATAACGTTGTCTATACATCTTCTCCAAAAGCAACTGCAAACCAAAAAGCAGTCATGGAGTTTTTGCTCAGCAATCACCCAATCGATTGTCCGGTGTGCGATCAGGCTGGTGAGTGCGATTTGCAAGATTATGCCTACGAATACGGCAGGGGTGAACGGCGTTGCGATACTGAAAAAATTACGCAATCAAAGAAAGATGTTGGCGATAACGTCATGTTGTATGGTGACCGTTGCATTATGTGTACTCGTTGCGTGCGATTTGCGAATGAGATCACCGGCACTTCAGAACTTTATATTGATGGCCGAGGGGCAAAAGAATGTATAGACGTATTTCCGGGCGAGGGACTCAATAATGAATTGAGCGGTAACGTTGTTGACATTTGCCCAGTTGGGGCATTTCTTGACAAAGATTTTATGTTCCAACAGCGTGTTTGGTTCTTAGACAAAGTTCCGTCGATCGACCCGCTTACTGCAAGTGGCGATAATATAAATATAGAACACACTGAGGGTAGCATTTATAGAGTTAAGCCTCGCCAACATCGCGAAATAAATCAGTTCTGGATTACAGACGAAGTTCGTTATGGTTGGAAGTTTGTGCACGACGAAACACGCATTACCGAAATGGACGAAGACGCAGAACTTGTTGCTTCGGACAAACTTCAGCAAGCAAAAAAAATTGCACTGCTTGTAAGCCCAATGCTTAGCTGCGAAGACGCGTGGCTTTTAGGTCAACTTGTTCGATCGATTGATGAAGAAGCAATCGTTGGGCTTGGACCTGTTCCAATTGTTGGAGAAGACACAACGTTCCCAAGTGGTTTTACGGTTCGATCAGAAAAAGCGCCGAATGCACGCGGTGTTCAGCGGGCACTTGGCGGCGTTCTTACATACGATGAGTGGAAAACCCATGTTTCTAAAGCAGATACGGTTGTTGTCACTGGGAATTATCCTGAATCGTGGGACACCCCAGAAATTTCTGAGAGCCAAGCGCTTGTTCTTATAGACACGCTTCCCAACAAACTAACACAGCGAGCGGATGTGTTTATCCCTGCCGCAACGTGGGCAGAAAAAGCCGGTACGTTTGAAAATTGCAACAATGTATTACAAACATTTGAGAAAGCGATCCAACCACTTGGTGATTCGCAGCCCGAAGGTCAGATAGCGATGAATTTGCTAGCGCTAGTTGGTGATATGGAAACAACAATGTTCAACGCGGCAACTGTTCGAAGAAGAATGGCCGACGTGGGCATCGCAGGCATGCACGAAGTGGAGTTGCCACAAAACACGAACCGTATTGAAACTGATATGCCCTTATCAGAAGTCTAACTACTCTACTGTTTCAAACTCGGCGGTGAAATGGCGAAGGGTGGCGGGCTGTTTCGTGATGCGAACGCCACTAATGGAATCTTTCATGGTGTTGATGTGTTCCAAAACCTCAACAACATAATCAACGTGGCTTTGAGTGTAGACTCGCCTTGGGAACGCAAGTCGAACCAGTTCTTTGTCGGCAAACTTTTCGCTGCCATCTGGCTGTTGCCCAAACATTACGCTTCCAATTTCACTTGCCCGGATTCCACCCTCGCGATACAAAACATTTGCTAGTGCCCAGCCAGGGAACTCTTCTTGAGGAATGTGCGATAACCACGCCTTTGCGTCGAGATAAATAGCGTGACCGCCCGGCGGTTGCAAAATGGGAATACCCATTTCTGTGAGCCGTTCTCCTACATATGCG